>OBLI01002780.1_pt1 | contig 14359 bp, 18 predicted proteins | sample 1519701 | NCBI WGS metagenome assembly OBLI01 (sample SAMEA3663005, study PRJEB22513) | pig gut metagenome | biome: pig gut; feature: pig-associated habitat; material: faeces | place: France | collected 2012 | reverse complement strand
TGTGACCCTTGTTAATATTTCATCCCCCCTTACGTCAAGACGAGGATTGACCGAAGAGGTACGTCGGTAACGCCAGTTAATCACGGCAGGATGTCTAACAAGTGAGCCCTTCCAATTACCTATATTAAAAACCCACCCACTGTATTGTGAAAACTGGGTGAAAACTATGTGATAAACAAATGATTAGATTACTGGCGAAATTAGTTGCATTTGCACTACGTATTTTAGTGTATAATGTGATATAATGTATTTGTAATTAAGTGGCACCCAGCTTATAGGGTAAAGGATAGTATTTATGAACAGACCTATTTACAAGAACGACAAGGGTATATATTTTACCCCGGCAAACGGCACAGCTTTTACTGTGTACCTCAAAGACCCTGAGAAGGCTCTAAAAGCCCCTAAAACCGACAAATCGGGCAGAACCTATTGGGTGGTCAATGTAGCCCCTAAATTCACTTCTAAGGGCAATATAGTGTGCGTAGAGCCCAACTATAAGAACCAGGAGGTGATTGGCTAATGCAAGCATATGCAAGACAAAGAGCTGAGAAACTCTACAATGACGGTTACAGAGCTTACAAGAGGACGTATAACGAGAAACCTTGGGTTATGGTATATTGTGGCAAGGACTTATGGACAACGGCTGCAATGACCGATAAAGCGTGTATGAAGCAATGCAATTATGACCCCAACATTTGGGAAGCTTTCAAAGAACTTTATGGAAAAACCCAAGACGAGTTTGAAAAACTGAGAGGCGACATTCCTGCTAAATGGAATGAATTAGATTTAGAAAATTTTATTAAATATGGGAGACTTTAAGAGTATGGAAAAATATGTAGACATTGTTGAATCTGGCATCTGTAATTATGACGGTGCGTGTCAATTTGGTAATCACGACAAAGGTTATGCTTTCTGTTACGGAGAGAAATTCGGAACTGCTGAATGTCCTCTTAAGGATAGTAAAGTATTGGTATCGTTTAAGGACGGACGTATTTACGACCCGTTGCATTGTGAATATAAAGACGAGGAGAGTATATAAGATATGAGTAATTCGTTTAAGTTTGTATATGAGTCGAGTAGACCTAAATTAACTAAGTATTTTAAGAGGGAGATTACATCTCCTGTGTATATAAGATTATATAAGGTTAATAAAAGCAATGGTATATATGCTGAATATTTCCAAGTCAGCGGTAATGACGAAATGTTTACTTCTATACCTGTTAGGACACAGGAACAGGAAGACGCGATTGTAGCAGATTTTCCGTTCATTAAAATTGTTGAAGTAAATTATTAAAAAGGAGATTCATTTTGAGATATGGCAAAAAATAATGCAAAATTGGAGATTTCTACCCTTGTAGATATGCTCTATAATTATGGTCTTGAGTACATTAGTGGTAAATGGTTCTTTAAGGACGAATGTATTCAGGACGAATGTATCGAACAGTTCTGTGCTAACGTTAAGGATTTGCCTTACCCCGAAGGTGATTGGATATATGAAGGCAATCCGTTCAAAACACCAAAAATGATTAACGATACTTTGACAATGTTCAAGTATAAGTACAGGAGTGATGGTTATTGGAAACCGTTACCGATTATAGCAGAAGCCAGAGCTGTCGAAGACCTCAAACCTTTACCGTTCCCTTTAACTGATAAACAACTCAAAATAATAAATATATTGCTTCATCAGCAGGAAGACCATTCCAAGAACTATGAAAAATGTTTTATTGTTTCCGGTGTTGGTGGGAGTGGTAAGTCCACATTCCTCAATATAGTTAAGCAATTATTTGAGAATGACTTTGCCGCATTGACTATGGAAAATATGAGACATAGATTTATGCTTGGTGAAGCGTTGAATTCTCGATTGATATGTTCTGACGAATTGTCGTCTGATATGGTCGATTGTACTATATTAAAAATGCTCATTTCAGGCGATGAAATTTGTAAAGACATTAAGTTTGAAAAGAGTAAACGTAAAGTTAAACCACAATCATCTTTAATGTTTTGTTGTAACACCCCACCGGCATTTAACCTCGACACAGCGGTATTCAGACGTATTGTATATTACAAAATGGATACTCCGATTGAAGCACCGGATATATCTATGAATTGTAAAGAGTGGTCTCACGAAGATTTAGTAACCATCGCAGCTCACGCATTGCGTATGGATATGACTAACTGGTATGACGACTTCAAAGACGATACCTACAAAATGCTGCTGAGATATAACCCGGTATATATGTTTCGTAGAGAAAGAGATTATCTGTCGTATAGTATGCGATGTAAAGATAATCATGTAACAGCGTTGAGCTTACCAAGCTGGTTGGAATCGCGAAAGCAATTACGTAATATGGGGGTGAAGGGTTTTGACGTTATCGAAGAAGAAACGCTTTATTCCGATGACGGAATTTAATGAACGATTGGCTTGGTGTGCTAAATTTTGTAGAATATCATTTGATAAAACCAATATCAGTAAGATAGTGTTCAGTTATGACGTTGCATTGTTGGATATAGGGTTATCTACAGCCTCGTTGACATATCGCAGTAACGAAGGTGTTGTTACATACAAAGTTCAATTGGACAGGTCTGAGTGTGATTGTAACAGACAGATTGATGGTGGTGACGCTTTCAGAACCATCTCAAGGTATTACAGGACACCAAGATATAAAACTGACAGAAATGATAAATGTGATTTTGACTTGGACGTTGCAATAAATGCGACCCCATTGATATGGATGAATCCCAAGTATGAGAAAACCAGACAGCACGTTTATTATTACGACTTAAACAGTGCCTATGCCACCGTAATGGCAAATTATGACTTTCCTGACACTTCGGTCGAACCGGTCTCAAAAGTGGTTTCTAAGGGCGAAATAGGCTTCGACAATGACGGTTTGTTGGTACATCCCGGTCAGTATGCGTCTTATGTATTCCCGACTATGGAATCGCCGTTCAAGAGCTTTGTAGCCCGTTGGTATAAGCGTAAGAAAAACGCTAAAACTCCTGCTGAGAAAATCAAAGCCAAGAATATGTTATGTTATTGTGTTGGTTACTGGCAGATTATAAACCCGTTCCTCAGAGCATTTGTGGTAAACTCTTGTAATGAGTATATCCAAAGTTTAGTTAATGAGGAAACTACCATATATTGCAATACAGATTGTATAGTATCTTTGGTTCCGTTACCCCAACTCAAAATAGGTGAGGAATTGGGTGAGTGGAAGTTCAAAGAAGGTGAATTTGCGTATATTGGTCTCAATTACCAATTCAATGGTGAGACACCGGTATGGCGTGGTATTCCTAAAGGTTGGTGGGATAAACATCCTGACTTTGATATACTTAAAGACGAACCGCCTCATAGCGGTAACGTGTATGAATTCAATTTCAAGAAATTTCAATTTGACGAGGTGAAATATGAGATATAAAGATTGGAGAGCTCCCGGTGTTACAGTTGATACCAGGACTAAAGAGAGGATTGAAGCTTATTATATGGCTCATTCCGAAGATATAGATAAAGCTATTAAGGGTAGATTCAGGGCTGACCCGATGGATAAATTCTTTGCAGACGTTGTGTATTACAGAGCTCAGAAAGGTGTTGATACCGATACGGCTATTCGTAAAACGCTCAATACTTCGACATATAAAACGTATGAGTTCAGAGCTGCTGAGAATATGCTTAAAGGTCTTAGGTCTGACAAACAGGCTTATGCCGAATGGCGTAGACTTACAGGACACCAAAAAATTGATAAAAGTAGAATTGTTTACGAGAGTGATAAGCTCTATTCGTATATCAGGGGAAATACCAAGATATTTATATATTTCGACAACTCTCCGGTACAAATACTCGTTTGGAGTGAACTTTTAGTATGAGTCGTAAGAAATTCGACTTTGAATATCTAACCCCTGAAATGCCCTTCAGTTTCCAAGGTATAACAGATTTTGTATATACTGCCGTGCGTGGTATCGGTAAGTCTGTTATATCCGTTGAGACTGCTATAATTCTTGCAAGGAAGTATGGTTATGAGAACGTGCGGTGTTACTACTTCCGTATGACTGACTTGTCGGTTAAGACAATGTTAGCCAATAAGGCTGAGAAAGCCATCGACCCGTATCTTATAGACAAATACAACCTTGAGATAACCTGTAAAGGTAACGCTGTATACGACCACGGTAAGAAACTTATAGAGTTCTACCCACTCGTATCTGCAGGTTCTAAAGGTAAAGGTGTAAACCTGTATGACTGTAACTACTTTGCTAAGAGACCTTTGGGTAAGAACGGTAAACCAATCAAACGGTTCATCGTAACAATATGGGATGAGTTCCTTATGGCTGAAGGTATTGAGAAGAAGAGCGTAGGAGACCCTGTAGCACAGTATAAGATATACCGCGAGGCAATCCTCAGAGACGCTCAAAGACTTGATTATAATGCCGTATATAACTTTTATTTGGCTAACTCGGTATCTGAGTGTGCACCCGTAACAGGAGCATTATTCAACTATATACCGAACCCCAAGAACCATAAGATTGTTAAACTTACTCGTAAGCACGCTGTGTTCTGGAACGTTCCGGTAACGGATAAGTACCTTGAGAAACGTAAGAACTCGTACAATGCCAACATAATGGACTACGAGCACGATCCCAACTACACAAATAACGTAAAGCGTGACCTTGGCTTAATCAAACCAAAGCGTTGGCGTATTCGTAAAGTCACACAATTACTGAAATTCTCTAAATATGAAAGTGATTGGTTCTGTGTCTATGATAACAGATACATCCGACAATGGAAAGGTGAGAGTGTGTCTAAAGATAAGATTGTACCAATGCGAAGATACCTTGACGAGGTGTTCAATCCCGATAAGGTTATAAACATAATCAATAGATATGATATGCGAAACTTTATGTATTGCGACATTATGTCTCAAGCATTGTTCGCTTCACAATTAAAGCTTATTAAAGCTAAGTAAATATCTCCGTGTCCCTTACTCTGTAAGGTCACAAAAGCCCCCTGAGCAGATTTGCCCAAGGGGTTTTTTTGGTGCACGAATGTGAATGTTATTTCATATTCATATTATACTGCTGTAACCGTGTCTGTAAATACGGTCATATTGGCGAAACTTAACGATACATTTCCACCTTGGTTGGTTTTGCCGAAGATACCGTCTTGCGTGACTTTATAAACGTGTGCAAGATTAAAATTGTCGTATCCTGTCGCAGGATATTCAAACGTATTTCCGAGCAACGTTTTTAAGTCTGCCAAACTCTTAACGTTAAGATTTTTAGATGAAGGAATAGTTAAATAAGCGAAACAATCGTTGTAAGGTGCATTACCGCCTGTTATCTTAATAACGTGCCTATACAAATCGATATTGCCTGAACCAATGATTGATTTGCCGAATAGAGTTTTGACGTTTTTACTTGTTAGAATTGTATGTTCGCCATATGCATTAGTTGGAAAAGTATATATTCTATTTCCACCAGGGTCTTTTTGCCTGATTCTCGGTATACCGCTTTCATCGCCATAAGAAGTATATATAGAACCTTCAGGCAAAGCGAACGATGCACTGGTGTCTGCTGTAAAGTACCTGCTGTTTCCATAGATAGTGAAGTTTTTAGATTGGTCGATTTTAACCTCAACTTTCTCGGTGCCCGCCTGTTTATTTATCGCTATACCAGTCCCAGGTACAAGAGGAATGTTCATATCAACCGTACTGTCGTGGTTAGTTCCATCGTAAGTCTGACGCATTGTGCCGTTAATGCCTATACCGTCCGTAGTGTTGTAAGTAACTGTAGTGTTGCCGTAAGTAAGATCTGTATTGGTCAGAGTATTAAGCCCTACGCCGTCAGTACCTTTCGGACCTTGTATACCGACACCAGCAGTACCAACGTCAACCCATTGGAAGGGACCGCCTTCGGGTCCTTGAATAACCCAAATATGTTTGGTTCCTTGAGCGTCGGGTATAATGTATGCATAACCTTTGTCCTGCATAGCCGCTGTGGGAGTGGGTAAGTTAGACGAACTTGCGAGAGTGCCTTGAACGTTAAACGCAGGACCTACGTCGCCCGTATTACCTTTGGGACCTTGAGGACCTATCGGACCCGTTTTACCTTGAGGTCCTGTAAGCCCTTGTACGCCCTGTTTACCTTGTTCACCACGGTCGCCTTTTTCACCTTTGAGAGTGAACCTTTTCGCCCATTCCCAGCCTGTTTCAGTGGGTACAGGGATATACCAATAACCTGTTAAGGTATTAAGATAGAATTGAAAGCTGTCTGTGGGGTTATTGATAGGTTCTCCCGAATCTGCATATATAATGCTTCCTATATCGCCTTTATCGCCCTTAGGACCTTGCAACGGGAAAGCACCAAGGTCAACCCATTTAGCCGTGCTATTAGCCACGTCACGCGTCCATACACGCATATCGTAAGGCGTACTTGATCCAATCAAGTAGGCATCCCCGTAGTTCTCGCCTTGAGCGGGTAACTCGTCTGCCGTAGCCAGTATGCCGACGACGGTTATACCGAACTCTGCAATGGTTTGGTTACCATTCTTAAAATCTTCAATGTCCTGTGCGTTCCTTTCAACCTGTTCTTCCAGGCTCCGCAGTTCGCGATTTCCGTATTTTAACATAAATTTTACTCCTTATTTTTTTAATTGCTAAAGTAATTGTAATACATATTGGTATGAATGGGGTGAATGGTGCTGCCCAGAATAACCAGACTGTCGAACCAATACCCCACCACCAATTATTGCCTGTTATCAGAGCCAGTAGATACGGTACCCACACTCCTGAGCTCATCACTACGAACACTATCAGAAATATCAGGAACGTGTGCCAATCCTTCAGTTGGCTCCACAGCCATTTGAACAGGCTCTTTATTTTGTTCAACATAAGTTACATACTCCTTGAGTTGGTCTGTCCAACGTTTCTCAGTCTCACGCATAGCCATAACTCCGAAAGCCAGAGCCATAACCATTGAGAACACAACCGAGAGGAACGACACCAAACTGAACTGAAGAACCAATGACGGGAGAGCAAATAAAGAAAGTGCTGAAGTCAAGAGAACAGTACTACCTTTCTTTAAGTAAGCATTACGCTCGAGAGTGAACGGAGATACCGGTCTGTATTCTCTCGCGTGATACTTATTTAATTTAGTCATACCCTCAATATATCTTGGGTCGTCCTTAACGTTGTCTTTACCTTGGAGAATGAAGAAGTGGAAAATCAAGCAGTTTACCGCACAGATACATCCTTTGGATATGCCCCATATAACCCAACCCATAGTTGAGGCTGGAGCATTGAAGTTAATCTGACCTTGCTGGTCTAATCCGATTAAAGGGAGAAAAGTAATGGCTACAAGAGTGAGTACGACAATCACTGCATAATAAATATACTTCTCTCTGAACTCTTGTAATTTACTCATCTTCTATGACCCTCCTCAGGGAGGGGAATCCCCCATAGGGGTAAAGTCGCTAAATATTTCATATTTACCTCCTATCAATCTCCTTATTTATGGTATAAAGTTGTCTGTAGTGTTTACCGAGAGGAGCGATAACGTACTGGTCGATAACCCATATAGCAAATACTATATACATCATCCAGCTGCCGAACAGATAGTTGGCTAAAATTATATCAATCATCCATACGGTGGGGCGAATCTTATCTTTAACGACAATCGCCAACACTAACATAGGTATAAGAGACAGTCCGAATCCGTAGATTATCGTACCGAGCTTCTCTTCCATTGTGGCACTGTTCTCACCACCCCCGCTACCATTCATAGCAACGAAGGCTATTATGAACGCGACTGCTAAGCCGAAGCAAAGAAGCCAGCTTAGTATTGTGAATACAACGCCAAGTCGTTTACATTTGGTTGTTCTTTCCGTCTTCATACTTCACCACCTTAGACATTTCGTTGATGAGCTCGCCCTGTCTACGAACCATTTCATTAACCTGAGAACGCATTAAAGCAAGTTCCTCTTGGGTTGCAGTCAGCTCTTTCTTAAGGGCGATCATCTTGGGGTCATTCATAATGTTGCTGGCATTATTTTTAAGACCTACGAATATCTTAACATAGTTTATGATGGTTCCCAAAGCCAATAAAACAGTGGGAGCGTATAACGCAACGATTTCATATATCTCAGTCATTGTTATCGACCTCCGTAATATAGAGTAACGGTTCCTCGGGTTGAACTATTGTGAGGAAGAGCTTCCGGAACCTATTGAGAAACTCTTGGGTAACGTCTGTACGAAGTAGGCTCAGGAGCGTCGCATAGCCCTCTAAAACGCCTCTTTGGTTCTTGGTGACATTTTGGTTGTTGATGTACTGTAACTCGTCTGTAGTGTCCGTAGAAGGCTCTGTAGAGGGGTTCTGAGCTGTGTTATAGATTTGCCTTGAACCGAGCCGTATATCGTCTTCCGTTAAACCCCTGAGTTTGTTTTGGATTTCCAATTGCTTTTCCCAGTTGGGTGCGTATTGGAATATGATACTGAACAGTTTATATTTGAACCTGTTGATGTCCGAGCTTGCTACAATGTCGTTACCATAGGAGCCATACAACAGATAGAACAAAGTTTGTGCCGAGTTGTCACTTATCGTTGTAGGGATTCCACAGTCCTTGTAATCAGCTAAAAAGTCTTCGACGCGTTCATATACGTCCGTAAATCTTTTCTGCCTGTACGAGCCGTATAATGAGCCAGAATAGCCTTTATACATCTCCATTAGCGTCACCTCCTTGGGGTTGTTCTCCATGCATACCGTTTTGGTCTTGAGAGTCGGCTGTTACACCGTCCATATTCAAGTCCATACCGCTTGCCGTTTCCGTGAGTTCGCACGACATACCTACGAGCCATACAGCGTTGATAATATCGCACGCGTGCTGACGTTGAGTTAAACTATCCTGGAGGGGTCTACCCACCTGACCGGAACCGTTCATCATTGTCTGGGCAGTGTTCTGATATTGTTTCTTCTCGAATAAACCGCCGTTTTCCAACCCATACGTAGAAAGACGGAAGTTATCCAGAGATTGCATAGCCATTAAGAACTCTTCACCTTTGGAAGTAGCACCATCGGTAAGTTCTTGGAATTCCGTAGCACCTTCGATGGCTACCCACCTGTTGCCGTTGCGAGCCGCAGAATCAACAGACCTATTGGCTGCAGCTACGTTGGAAGCTTCATCAGCCGAGTTGACACGCATACCCTGGACACCCGTACTGTTTAGTAACGCAGTCCTCATAAACGGTATACAGTCAGCCATAACGTCGAGTAAACTATCTTGTAACTGGGCTCTCGGTATTATCGTTTCCGACAATTGTTTGGTATAATCTGTAAGCAGTACACAGTAATCGCCGGGATTGCCCTCTAAAGGCTCTGTAGGCACCTCATAAAGGACTTTAAGCTTCTTGGTCGATAATGCGTCCGCCTGAGCCTTAAACAGCCGTTTTTCAGCCTCTGTATTGCCTTGAGCGAAGGGTACTGGATGTACCGTATCGAACCTGCCATAGAAGTCTATACCGCCATCCAAAGCGTAAGGCATAACCATAAACTTTTTGAGCTCTTCAAAGTAGAAGAAGCACAGATTACCTTTGTAGTAAAGCAGTCTTTCCAATTCCTGAGAGGATATATCCAAAGGAAGATTGTACCATATAAATCTGTTTACGGCATCCTGCTCGTCTATAATCCTCAACTGTCTCTTGATAGCGGGCTTTAACTCGCATTTGGGAGAATCGCTTTGTGCTTTAATCGGTAGCCCTGTCTTGGGGTCAAAACCTGCCTGCAAGTACAAGCCGATTACATCTTGGTTTATATATCTTGCATTATTTGCCATTTATCTCACCCCACTTATTTGCATCAATCAACATTGTTTGTTTCTGGTCTTGTCTGTTAGCCTTTTTGCCTTGAGCTTGGTTATTAGCTTCTTGACGCCTGATAGCCTGTTCCTCGTAATACATTCTAAGTCTTGAAGCACTCGGGTCTAACTTTAACAATTGTTTCTGTAAACTCGTCTTACCCGCTTCCAATGACTCTTTAACAGATTGGTCTTCACCCTTTGCCGGATTTACATCTTTTAACTCTTTATCATACCCAGCCAGTTTAGACTCAAGACCTTTGATTTGAGTTTGTTTAAGTTTTTCTTCTTTCTTTATGGCATAACCGGGAGTCTGCGTATATAACGCAGCTCCTATACCTAAAGCTTGGTTTAATGATCCTTGTATACTCATTCAAAATACACTCCTTTATTTAATTCATTGGATATAGCGTCAAGTGTATGTGCGTCATCCTTAACGTTTTCAAGTCGGATAAGTCTGCATTTTACAAAGTTGCGAGAAACTATATCTTTATAAGACCAGGTATTAAATGCATAATCTTGTACCTTACCTATAACTCCGACAGTCATACCGGTATTTGCAATCTCATTGGCTACAGCGAGCTTCTCTTCGTCCGTACAGGTATAATACTCCAGAATTGGGAATATCTTATTGTTGAACGTAAATGCTGTAGTCTTGGATAACGAATACGGCAAGGCTTGAACGTTCTCGAGTTGGTATCTGTGAATATCCTGTGCATAAGACCTGGATTCTTGATATTTAGATTCATTTATACCAACGTCTGCAGCACCGGCAGCTAATCCCACTACACCACCTACGACAGCACCTGCAGCACCGCCAACTGTAAACCCAGCCATTGAGGTTTGGAATGACCCGGCGATAGCACCCGCAATATCATTGATCCTATCGTATTTTCGATTGGTATCCATATTTTGAATCCGTCTGTCGAAGATTGCTTGATAGTTTTTATTTTGCAATTGATAACTCTGCCAAGCATCGTTGATACGAGCAAGAGAGAAGTCGCCGTTACAGATAAGACCACGAGCGTCATTAAAGTCATCACCATACAGACCACTGAACGGTGCAGGAGTTATGTGAATATAGGGGTTATACGGTAAATAAGTGAAGTCGACGTCAAAAGTATCTAATTTAGACGTGTTATTCTTCGCCAAATTAAACTCGAACTGACCGCTGAAGTTGGGAGATACCAACCTGTACATACTGCACTGGTTTTCGATTTTTTTATTAGTGTAATAAATCTGATACGGAGATTGTTTTATAAATATAGTTTTTGTTCCGCTCGACGCAGTACACCAAATCATATAAGCCGTTACATTATCATTAGCGTCTTTAATTGCCGTATATCTCTTTGAATTAGTATCCGTCAAACTCATAACATTACCAACCATATTATACCCACCAAAAGGACAATACGGAAGAAGCTGCATATCATAAAGATTAGCGTCTAACTTACGAGATATTTCCTGTGCTAAAGATATCGCCAACGTTTTATTGTTAGGAACGTTTGTAGTCCCATTAGGTTTTTGTATAGAACCTTTATCCGAATACGGCATAGCGAACATATCATATGGAGCGTCTTTTAAGTGATACCTGTTATTTTCATCAGGAAACTCGCAAGAATAAGAACCATAAGTCATTGGCTCGAGAGTGAGATAAGCAGCGTCATATTCGTACGTATATCTACAAGGAACTTTACTACCGTTTCTTTCAAAAAGATCAAGACCAGGAGCGTTATTGAATATTCCGTTGAGATACGTTCTCATATAATCACCAGATTTGTTTTCGGTAATATTAACGTGGGATTCTGTGAATTTTGTCTGAACGCGTATTTTATAATAAGCGTCTCCGGATTTGAGTATTTTACCATTCAACTTTGTTACTGAATTATAATCTGCCTCATTTACAGTTTTGGTTAAATACAATCCGGAATATTTATTCATATTGTCAAGTATTTCCGTACTCTTTCCGTTGAGATAATCCAAGAACTGTTTAAGGTCTGACACAGTATAGGCAGGTGGATTCGGAATAATCATACCATTTGTATCGAAACCGGTAACTTTCAGATCTCGATAAGCTGTCCAAGCCTCGTCTACATTCATATGAGTTATAAAATCCAAATGTGGTGTAATATTTTTACACAACTCTTTGTCAACATACTTGTTATATGCCCAATCAGATAACGATGTTACGGTTATGTCAGGAATTATAACGCTCGTTTCAAACGTCATTTTATTTTTGTTAGTACTTCCACCGTTGTCGTAAGAAGTGTTTCTGGCAATATATCCGACTATCCAAGCAAAGTTGGTATCATCTCTGAGTTCGTATTCTTTGGTTTTAATTTGGTTTACGGGAATAGGTTCGCTATTGTATATCAATGCGTTAGAATCGTCTACAGTACCTTTTTCAATGAGTGCCGTACTATTAAGCACAGCGTCATAGTTATCAACTATAACGTCACGCTTGAGTACGAGGTTATATTGCCCTTTACGGGCTCTGGTAGCCTCTAAAACGAACCAACGAGAAGTTATCGAGGTGTTATCCTCAGAATAGATTAAATAGTCACCACGACCGTTGTACGAGTTCGAGACACGCCCTGCAACGAACGCAGTAGTTACCCCGTCATTGGGGTTAAAGTTTAAGTTTGTGGAACTCTCTGTATAAACAGGAGAACCATAGCCAATCAGAGCGTCCTCTTTCTTGACCTTACGGTTATAGTAGTTGTTATAATTATAAATAAATATGGATGCCATATCGTCTCCTGTTATATGTTATAGGAGGGAGCCGAAGCTCCCCCCAATAATATCTCGTTCACGAGATACAATTACTTCTTCGTAACTGTTACGAAAGGATATTGTTTGAGATATTCCAACGTATTGTGACCGAAAGTGAGGTATCTGTTGTCAGTCAACGACTTAGCGTTGAAGAACGACGTACCAACTTCAAAAGCGGACATATACGGAACGGAACTTCTGTGCATAACCTTGAAGAGAATTTTCGGGTTTACGGTGTACGAGGTACCGGCAGGGGCTTTATCAGATGCTTTGATAAGGTCGCCCGCAAAGTAGTGGTTAACACCGATGTCTTGTTCGACGAGCGAACGAACCGTAGTACCATTACCCTGAGTTTCCCCAGCATTTACGGTACCGAAGTATCTCGCCGGGAGAACGTATTCACCGAGTTTATCAACGATGTCTTTATGATATATCGTGGGAAGGTCTCTCTTCTCGATTTTAGCTACAGCGTCGCTGTTCCATACGAATACCAAATCACTGATATTGTACGAACGGAGCTGACCGTTGTCGTTGTAATCTCTCGTGATGTCTTTAAGGTTGGTGATAAGTTTAGCGATTTCTTCAGCGATAACGCCTCCTTCGATTCTCGCAGCAGCTTCACCCGTAGCGTCGCCAACAGCGGTAGTAACGTCTACTTCTACGTTTTCCGTAGCCACACCCGATTTAGCGGTACCAACGAAAGCATTGAACGTAGTAGCGTCATAAACTTTCTTGGTTTCACCCATCCAACCAAGCATTACGCTCTTGAAGCTCGAGAAGGCACCTTCATCGCCCCAAGCTCTCTTGGAGAGATAATCATCGACAGTGAGTGCTATTTGACGGAATACGTTAAGTCTAATAGCTTGACACTTGGGAGCCTCAGGACGATGGAGAGCCAAAAGGTTAGCCGCTTCAGCGTCATTACCCCACTTAGTCGATTTAAGCACGTCTGTGCTGTAATAAAGCTTCGTATCACCATACATAGAACCGTCTACTCTTGCCATATCTACGAGTTCGGAACCGGTGGAAGCTATGTTGTCTGCGAAAACTTGCTGCGATATAATCATATTATAAAGAGCCGCAAAGATTTCATTTGAATTAAGTTGACCATTGAATGTTGCCATAAAATTTTACTCCTTTAATTTTTAGTATCGTTCATTCTGAACTCACCTTTTAATACGCGGGTCTATTCCGCTTGCACCCATGGGAGAAACGTCTTTGGTGATACGCATAAGTTCTCTGGTGAATATTTCAGAGTTACCGTCTGCTATCGTAACACATTCCTGTAACCCGTCGGCTACCCTCTGTGCTGCCCTATAGTCCTCTTCGGTTGGAACAAGCTTTTCTCCAGATCCGACGAAAATGTCCTTCCCCTCTTTGTCTATAATCTCATTCCTGAGTGTGAGAGCCTTTTCGACGAATTCTAAGTTGCTTAAATCCTTCGTAAACAAATCTGTGCGTAACTTATCAATGTCTACAGGTTCAGCCTTTTTAGGGGCATTTGAAGGCTCTGTAGTGCCATCTATAAGTGCCTTACAGTATTTGTTACGTTCCTCGAGAACTTTCAAATAGTCCTCTCTGGGTACCATCTTCTCTTTAAGTTCATTTATTGCCTGAACCGGGTCGAAGACACCCTCGTTAGCCGTCTCGCTTGTTGTGGTAATTGTTTCGTCAGCCATATTCTGACCTCCTTATATAATAATGATAATAGGATTAGGAATCGTTCCTACAACTGACCCGGGTGTGTCA
>OBLI01002779.1_pt1 | contig 14374 bp, 13 predicted proteins | sample 1519701 | NCBI WGS metagenome assembly OBLI01 (sample SAMEA3663005, study PRJEB22513) | pig gut metagenome | biome: pig gut; feature: pig-associated habitat; material: faeces | place: France | collected 2012 | reverse complement strand
CTCTGGCTCCAATAGCTGAATGGTTCCATATACAGAGGCAAAGACTCCTCCCCGGTCAATATCAGCCACAAGGATTACATTGGCATCTGCCATTTTTGCCATTCCCATATTGACGATATCCTGTTCCTTTAAATTGATTTCTGCAGGACTTCCAGCCCCCTCTAATACGATCATATCATATTGCTCTTCTAATCGCCGAAAGGCTTTCTCTATGGATGGTTTTAACTTTGGCTTCATCTGAAAATAGGTACTCGCCGGGTAATTTCCCAGAACCTCTCCGTTTACAATTACCTGAGAACCCATATCACTATTGGGCTTTAGTAGAATGGGATTCATCTCCACAGAAGGCTCTATGCCTGCAGCCTCGGCCTGCATAGCCTGAGCTCTTCCAATTTCCCATCCATCCCTGGTAATATAAGAGTTCAATGCCATATTTTGAGATTTGAATGGTGCGCAACGGTAACCGTCCCTGGCAAAAATCCGACATAAGCCAGCAGTAACAAAGGTTTTTCCTGAATTGGACATGGTTCCCTGTATCATCAATGGTCGTAGCTTCATTGTTCCTTCCTTTCCAGCACCTGGCATAATACATCAATCAGCTGCTGATTTTCTTCTTGTTTTCGTACGGCAACTCGGTAATAGTCCTGCCCAAGATTCCGATAATTATGACAATGCCGAATACAAATTCCATAATCAAGGCACTGCTCCGTGAGACTGGTACATCCAGGCACCTGAAAAAACAGATAGTTAGCCTCTCCCTTTAAAACTCGAACAGGAAGTTTGTTAAGCTGTTGATAAAGCCATTGTCGAAGCTCTCTGACTTCTTTGGCGGTTTTTTCTTCATACCCTTTCAGCAGACAGGCTGCGATTCCTGCCTGCTGAGCCACATGGCTGACTGACCAGGACTGGGCACTTCCATTCATCTGATCTAACAGCTTTTCATTGCTGCTTACACCATAACCAAGGCGAATCCCTGGCATGCCATACATCTTGGTAAAGGACCTCAAAATAAATACATTTGGAAATGCATCCCGAACTGGTATCATGGAATGCTCCTTTCCGCCGACTACAAAATCCAGAAAGCACTCATCTAATAATAGAAAAATCCCTTCCTTTTTTGCTTTTTTTAATATTCTTGTCAATAAGTCTCTGTCCACCAGTCTTCCCGTAGGATTATTGGGATTACACACGATCATCAGATCAATGGAAGCGTCCATATAGGAAAGCAGATCTTCTTTCAGATCAAAGGTTTTAAAATCCATAGGATATTCGATGATGCAAGGTTGTTCCAACACCGGCATGGCAAATGCCTCTTCGTATTCCACAAAGGCAGGAGCTGGAAGTAAGATTTTTTTTGCTTTTCGCACCAATGCCAGGCGAAAGATCAAGTCTGCAGCTCCATTCCCACAGATAATCTGTTCCGGCTTCACTCCATGCTTGTGACTGATTGCCTCCTTAAGCTTCACACACTGAGGGTCTGGATAGTGAACCGCCTCCTTTAATGCTTTTTGAGCTGCCTGGTGTACAGGCCAAGGCATACCATCCGGATGGATATTGGCCGAAAAATCCAGCATCTCTCTCTCATATTGATGTATATTGCCACCATGTCTTTCCATTGTCATTTCCGCCTCATCTTTCCTTTTCTATCCTAATTTGAGCAAATGTAAGAATTGTATCAGTTTCTCTGAATCTGTCAATTCCAAATCATTGGGTAGTATCTTCTTTTCCTTTAATACCTTCATAATTTCATACACCGCAGGTGGTTTAACGAGCGCCCTGGAAAGCAGGCTTTTATCAGAAAAGATTTCCACCGGCGTCCCATTCCCAATAATGGTTCCCTCTCCCACTACCAGAATGCGATCCGCAAACCTGCTGGCAAATTCCATATCATGAGTAGATACCACAATCGTTTTTCCCTCATTAGCAATCTGCCCGAGAATCCGCTCCACATTCTCCTGATTCAGTGGATCTAAGGAAGCCGTTGGCTCATCAAATAATAACACCTCTGGCTCCATAACCAGAATATCTGCAATGGTCACGCTTTTCTTTTGTCCTCCACTGAGATAATGAGGGGGACAATCCTTCAAATCCTGAATATTCAGCTTTTCTAACATGGCAAGAACTCTCTGCTTTACCTCTTCTTTGGAGTATCCGAGATTCATAAGACCAAATGCTACCTCGTGAAACACCGTCTGTGATACAATCTGCTGATCTGGTTCCTGAAATACAATCCCGATCTCCTTTCGCAGCATCCTCATTTCCTGTTTGCTATAATGAATCTCTCTTCCTTTATATGCATAGCTGCCACTCTCTGGCTTTAATATACCATTTAACAGCAGAAATAGTGTAGACTTACCAGCTCCATTGGAACCGATCACTACGATTTTCTCTCCTTTTTGAATGGAAAGATCCACGTCCTTTAGTACCTTTTTCTCTTCCTGATACCCAAAGGATATTCCTTTCCATTTTATTAATTCTTTCATAAACATCCTTTCAGCAAGATCAAAAGCACTGCTATCACCGTAATGCCAACATACCAGCCTGCTTCTTCTCTTTTTTCTTCGTCATAGTATCTCATTTTTCCATCATACAGTCTGCACTCCATAGCGATATAGAGCTGTTCTGACTTTTGATAAGCAATGATAAAAAGACTAACTGCCACATTGGCCGTGGAATGTATCCAGCTTTTTTTCGAATCGTATCCCAGTCTTGCTCTCTGGGAAATCTGCATAACATCTCCTACATCCAATAAAAGAAAAATAAAACGATACATATATAACATTAAATCTGTAAGAAATTCCGGAACCTTCCACTGATGCAGACACGTAATGATATCAAAGATCGGCGTCGTAAAGGACAAAAAAAACATGGAGGAACATCCCGCCCACACCCTAAGCATGAGCTCTGCTACCCGAATCGCATCTGGCACCAGATATCTGGTTGTCCATGGAATATGGATCATCATTCCCAATGCGGTAAAAAGTAAAAACACCAGTGGAATCTGCATGACCTTTCGATAACTCTTAACCGGTGCCTTACTGATCAACGTAATCAATACCGTGTTCAGTCCAAGCAATAAGATCGAAACAAGAACATCCGACGCCCACAGACAGATTGCCAGGGTAATCCCCGTATAAATCATTTTTACACGGGGATGAATTTCTCTTAAATCAGACCTGCTAGCAATTGCATCCATTTGATTCATTGTTTTTTGACTTTCCTTTCAAATATCCTGCGCCATACCCTAAGATACCTGCTCCAAGTGCTGCCTGAAGTGCGAATAATAAACTTTCTACTTCTCCACTTGGCGGTTCATAAAGATTGGAAAACCACGGCTTATAATCCGGATTGGTCTTTTCAATCTGTTCTGCTGCATTTCCATCTGCACCTTCGTAGCTTCCCTCACAAAAAGCCAACGGAAATACAATAATTGCAATAAAACATATGATCAATAAAATTTTAGTTCCTGTTTTCACTTAATTTTCTCCTTTACAATTCCTGCTACATGTAATTCCTTTAACTGATCCTTGCTGTACTTGATCAGGAAATCAAAGATCAATACCGTTAAAATCCCCTCTGCAATGGCAATCGGTACCTGTGTCACTGCAAAAATCCCAAGATAATTTACAGTTGCTGCCGCAACGCTTCCGTTAACTGGAAATGCCAGTCCTAACTGAAATGAAGTCACGCAATAGGTAAAGATATCCCCCACTACCGCTGCCAAAAAGATGGAAATTCGACTGGATACGCGACACTTGGTGCATATTTTATAAATTACATAGGATAAGATCGGTCCCGCAATGGCCATCGAACAGCTATTGGCACCTAATGTGGTCAATCCACCATGTGCCAGTAATACGGCCTGGAAGATCAATACGATCGTTCCCAATACAGCAGTTACAAATGGTCCGAAGATGACAGCAGAAAGACCAACCCCTGTTGGATGGGAACAGCTTCCCACAACAGACGGAATCTTTAAAGCGGATAAAATAAAGATAAAGGCTCCGCACATGGCCATTAAGACCATATTCTTACGATCACCGTTTAAAATCTCTTTTATTCTCATGCATCCGATCACAAAAAATGGGATAGCAATCACGCCCCACATGATACACCACTTCGGTTCTAGATATCCTTCAAAAATATGCATTGCATTGACATTATAGCCAAATCCCATAACCAGAATGGCTGCCAATGCAACGGTATGCTTCATTGTCTTTTTCATATAAATTCCTTTCTTTCACGATAACAGAAAGTAAACTCCTCCAAATAAGAGAAAACTGATAAAAAAACTTCCCATCATCAATCTCTGTGCACCACGAATATGTTCTGCACTGCATATCTTGATTTCTTCACCGATTGCTGGTTTTTCAACAGGCTTTCCAAAATAATCATGGGTTCCCCCAAGCTGTATTTCCATAGCTCCTGCTGCTACCGCTTCTGTCTGGGCACAGTTAGGACTCAGATGCGCTTTCTTATCCCGAAGATAGGTAGTAAACGCTCTTTTCCCGTTAAAGCCAGGCAAGAAGCTGGAACAAAGCATGGTCACTGCTCCAATCCTGGCTGGAAGGAAGTTGACCGCATCGTCCAGTCTGGCTGACACCTTTCCCAGATACTCCAGTTCTTCATTGCGATATCCAACCATGGAATCTAAGGTATTCACCGCTTTATATGCCATACCCAAAGGTGCTCCTCCAAGAAACAGGTAAAAAAGCGGTGCAATGACTCCATCCGTGGTATTCTCCGCCACTGTTTCTACACAGGCTTTTGCCACTTCTTCTTCCGATAAGCTCTTGGTATCCCTTCCTACCAGATAGGAAATAGAAATTCTTGCTTTTGCAAGATCCCGGTTCTTCAGATCTTTATATACCTTATCACTTTCATTCTTTAGACATCTGGCAGCAAGAATCTGATACATCCAGAAAATTTCCAAAATCACAGCCGCCATAGGATGAATCAATGACACCCCGTAAAGAATACCTGCAGTAATCCCATAGGCACCTGCTATAATGACCACTGCCAGAATTCCTCCGGCAATGATCTCCTGTCTTTTATGGATACCATGCTCTCTGCTGCACCATATCTGTAACCATCTCTTTAATCCAGCGATTCCTTTGCCGATCAATCGTACCGGATGATAAAGCCAGTATGGATCTCCAAAGCACAGATCCAAACACACTGCAATAAGAATCATTAAGATCCGATTCATACCAATTCCTCCTTTACCTGCTCGAGAAAGTTTTTTATGAATGATTCATTTCCCCGAAAGGACAGATGTGGATAGGCACAATATTGATTTTTCGTCACATATCCACTTTTCCAGCTTCTTTTTTCATTCTTTTTCACAATACAGGTAAAATCATCCCCATATTCCGCAGAATAATGAAATTCATGACCCTTTATGGGCGAGGTAAGAAGCCCCGCCGGTTCCTCTGCTAAGATAGTGACATAGCCGAAATGAAGATTCAACCTCTCTTTCATCTCTGTACGATGTCCAAATGCCTGACACATGGCAAATGTCTGTCCCTGCTGGTTCTTGATGGATTGTCCCAGATACATATAGCCTCCACATTCTGCCAGAATCGGCTTTCCATCCTGGCACCACTGCCGGATTTCCATCCGGATAGACTGGTTTTCTTCCAATTCCTTTGCAAAAAGCTCTGGATACCCTCCACCAAGATAGATTCCCTGTATGTCTTCTGGAAGCTTCTCATCTCTCATCGGTGAAAAAAATCTTAATTCCACCCCCAGTGCTTCTAACATCCGAAAATTATCCTCATAATAAAAGCAAAATGCTTCATCCAGGGCAACTCCTATTCTTACCGGATATTCTTTGCTTATGTGTTCTTCCTTTGTATTCAGATCTTTCGCTTTCTTTGCAAGAGATAAAAGCTGATCAACCTCTACGGTCTCTTCTATCTGGTCTGCCAGGGCATAAAGATATGTTTCCCATTGCTTCATCTCCCCTGCCATCGTAAGTCCAAGATGTCTGCTGGTAAGTGTCAATGTATCATTGACCGGTACATAACCAGCCACACAGATTCCACATTCTTCTTCGATCTTAGGTGCGATCTGCTGATAAAATCCTTTGCTGCATTGATTTAAAATCACTGCTTTTATGGTATTTTCCTGATAGTTTAAAATCCCCTGGATCATGGGAATGATTGTATTGGCTATCCCTTTTACAGAAAGAATCAATACTGCTGGTGTCTTCGTCTCTTTGGCCACCTCATAGGTACTTCCCTCTGTAGTACTTCCGATACCATCATAAAATCCCATAACTCCTTCTAAGATTCCAATATCTGCGCCCTTGCTATATTGATCAAACATCATTCCCATTCTTCCTTTATGAAAGACAGGATCTAAATTCACAGATGCACGCCCGGTAAGCCGCGTATGATACATGGGATCAATGTAATCAGGGCCACATTTATATCCCTGTACAGTAAGTCCCCGATTTTTCAGACATTGCATCAATCCAAGGGTTATGGTGGTCTTCCCAGTCCCACTTCCGGCTGCCGTCACAAGCAGTCTTGGAACCTTTCTTTCCTCTGGTTTTTGAATCATCAACACAGGAATATGACACCTTTTTGCAGCTTCGATCTTTTCCGGCACTCCTCCCGGTACCCCACTATCTTTGGTAACCAATACTGCTGCCCTTGTCTTACGGATCAACTGTTCATTGTCCTCTATGGAAAATGGTGGATCTAATTCTATAACATGTTCTTTATCATATCCTGATTTCAGGCATTGCCAAAGAGAATTTCCTTTTTTTAACACCCTTACAAAGATTTCTTTTCCCTCCAGATGTTCCTGGTATGTTCCTGCCGTCTTTACCCCTGTGGTCAATAAGATAGGACCGTGACAACTTTTCAGATATTCTATGGCTTCTCTTGTATCAGAAACCATGATCAGATTCTCATAATCATATTGGGTACTCTTTCTCACTACTCTCTCGTACGGAATCTTAAGCCTCTGGCACGCCTCCTTTACATTAGCCGTCACTATATCTGCAAAGGGATGCGAAGCGTCGAAGACCTTCTTTGGTCTATGCTGTTTAAAATATGCAAAAAACTCCTCCTCGGTCTTTCTCCCTTCCACAATGGAAATCCCATATTGTGCAAGCATGTCTGTCCCAAGCTTTGTTGCGACAAATGCCACTGGACATTCTTTTTCTTTTAGCAGCTTTTCCACCACTGCTTTGGATTCTGTCGTTCCTGCGATCACTGCAATATATTCTTCCATCTATCTGATCTCCATCTTTTCTGGCTGTTTTATGATCAGCGTCGTAAAGTATCCATATTCCTGTTCTGGCAGAATCCTTCCGATATATTCCGATGGCATACCACAGTTTGCGATCACGCTGGTAGAACCCAGATACCCTTTTTCTTTTAGTATCTTATATATTTCATTTATCTTTCTTCCAGCCTTCATAACAATCACAGTATGATACTGTTCCAATGCCTGTCCAAGCTGGGATGCATTCTTATAGGAAGGCATCACCACAAAGCTTTCCCGACCTTCCACAATGGAAATCAGAGCTTGGCTGGCTCCTGCACAAAAGGATGGAATTCCTGGAATCATTTCCGTTGAAAACTCTTTTTCCAATTCTTTTTTTACATACATAAAAGTACTATAAATTCCAATATCTCCCAACGCAATCATCGCAACCTGATGTCCCTGCTCCAATTCCTTCTTCACAGCAGCAACTGCTTCCTTTCTGGATTGGATTCGCTCTTGCTTCTCCCTGCTCATGGAAAAGATTACTGGAAGAATGGTCTGATCTTTGATGCTGCAGGCTCCCTTGACGATTTCAAAGGCTACACTTTTTTCTCCCTGGCACTTGACCGGTACTGCAATGACATCTGCCTGTTCAATGGCCCTTACTGCCTTTAGCGTCATAAGTTCTGGATCTCCCGGTCCAACTCCTATTCCAATTAGCTTTCCTTTCATCAATACCCTCCGTTAAATAATCGTAATCTGGCACATTTTCATTGCCTCCACTTTTCTTTCATTCTATCATATAAGGAACAAAAAAAGACCCTTTCTATTACAGAAATGATCTTTAGGAATTGCCTGTGAAACGATTCATGCTCCAATATGCCAATGAATCATCTCCAAATTTGCATATACAAAATTAAGACCGCCATGACCAGCGTCTTATATACAGGTACATCCTTTATCATCCGTAAAGTTATCGATGTTTTCTCGCTAAGCAGGTCTTCTGGCTTAAGAATCATCAAATACCACCTCTTCCCAGTTGTCATGACCAGTGAGCTTGTGGCTTCTCCTCTTTTACAGCAGCGGGACTGCGCAGGACTTGCACCTGTCTTCCCTTTTACTCTCCCATCACAGGAGTACTTAGCAATCTATGAAGTTTTATCAAAACAATCATCGTGTTTCAAAATAATAATTATTAATTGCATGCAATCAGTATTATCATATCATTTATGAAGAAAAAAGCAAGTTCTTTTTCATACGCTCCACGTATAACTGAGGAATTCCATCCAAAAGTCCCATACCCGTAATAGCCTCAGATACCTCATATCCTTTTTCCAGGAGTTCTGATTTCCAGGAGTCCTCTTCTCCTGCCAGATCATTCTGAGCATGGTCACCTGCCACGATCATCATTAGCATCAAATGGACCTTCTTGATCTTTTTCGTCTTCAGACGCTTTTCAATGTAATCCAGTCCTGGAAACCCCTCTACAGTCCCCACATAGACATTCTCTCTTCCCAGATAGCGAAACATATTCTCCATCTGACTATAGGCTCCATTGGCAAAATGTGCACTTCCATGTCCCATAAATACCACTGCCTCATCTTCCTTATACTCCGGCATCTGCCCTAACAAAATACGTGCAGTCTGCTTAAAGTCTTCCTCCGATGTCAGAAGCGGCTCTCCCATGGTCAGCTTCTGAAACAGCTTTTTGTATGGCAACACTGCATTCCGGACTTTTTCATATTCCTGACCATTTATGATATGGGTCGGTTGGCAGATCACCTCCGTATACCCCTCTTCATAAAGATACTGGAGTGCCCTCTTCATATCCATGATTTCAATCCCTCTGGTCCTTTTTAGCTTCCGAATGATCATTCCCGACGTAAATACCCGAAAAAAATCATATTCTGGAAAGGTTTCCTTAAATTCATCTTCAATCTTTTCGATGGCATGTACCGCATTTTCAAATGTAGTACCAAAGCTGACCACCAGCAATGCTTTCTTTTGATGTCTCATAAACACTCCTTTTTATTTCAAAATTTTCTTCAGCAGCTGCATCTTGTCTGTAAATGGCGGATACATAACACTGCTCCCGCCAGCACTGGAACGGCGCATCACACTTTTGATATTGGAAAAGGTATCAAACCCCGCCTTTCCATGGTATTTTCCTGTGCCGCTGCTTCCTACTCCACCAAATGGAAGATATGTAGTCGCAGCCTGAAGCATGGTATCATTGATACAGATACTTCCTGCAAAGCAATGATTCTTTACATATTCTTCATGCTCCTTATCTTTTGTAAAAAGATAGAGTGCCGGCGAATGATGAAATCGGTCGATCTTATCTATGGCCTCTTCCCATGTCTGATACGTGATCAATGGCAGAATCGGCCCAAAGATCTCCGTCTTCATCATTTCTGAGCATAAGGAATTCTCATATACCACTGTTGGTGCAATTTGAAGGGTCATAGTATCAAATTCTCCGCCGATGATGATTTCCTGATGTTCGATCAGGTCCATCAGCCGATAAAAATGAATATGATTAATAATCTTACCATAGTCTGGACTTTTTAAAGGCTCTTTTCCATAAAACTGCCGAATATATCTTCTAACATATTGGATAAATGCATCCTTCACCGACTCATCGATCAACACAAACTCCGGTGCCGTGCTGCTTTGTCCACAATTTAGAAACTTTCCACGCACGATCCTTTTGGCTGCCGAACGAAGATTACAGGTCTTATCCACGATGCAGGGAGTCTTTCCGCCCATTTGAAGACAGACCGGCGTCATCTGTGAAGCTGCCTTTTCCATAATAATCCTGCCCACCCTCTTGCTTCCTGTAAAAAAAATAAAGTCAAACTTCTTATCCAGCAGATCCATGGTCACCTTGGGGCCTCCTGTCATGACACGAACCCTGGACGTATGAAAATTTTCCGTCAGCATCTCATAAATTACCTTCTGAGAATGCTCTGCAATTTCTGAAGGTTTTATGGTTACCTGATTTCCAGCTGCCCACGCATGGATCAAAGGAATCAACGTCAGATGAAAAGGATAGTTCCATGGGGAAAGAATCAATACTCTTCCATACGGCTCCCGATATACCATACTGGTAGCTGGCATATGGGATAATGGTGTAGGTACAGTCTTAAACTTCATCCAGCTGGATAAATATTTGATTGTATAATTAAGCTCCATCAGAATCAGTCCGATTTCTGATTCATAGGCTTCAAATGCTGATTTACCGAGATCTGCCTCCAATGCTCTGTATATTTCTTTTTCATATCCCTTTATCACATCTCTAAGCTTCATCAGCAGATTGATTCGTTCTCGATAATCCAATATCATAGATCCACCTCCAATATCCAGACAGGATGATTCATCTGGGTTGTATGGTAAGCGCCAACAGCCTTGCTTTGTCCAATCTGAACCTGTATATAAGAAAACCCTTCTCTCTTGGATAAAATTCGTACTGCTTCTGATAAGGTCTCCATAGTTACAGCAGTCATAACAAAATGTACCATATTAGGCAGCTTTGCAAGATAGTCCACGACTGTCTCTAATTCTCCCTCACTGCCTCCCAAAAAGACCCGGTCTGGATCAGGCAGCTTTTCCAGTACTTCTTGGATTCTTCCGGAAATCACCGAAAGATTCTTGCATCCAAATCTCTCCTTATTCTGATAAATCAATGCAAGAGCTGCCTCTTTATATTCCACACTATATACCTCTCCAAAAGGTATATGCCTTGCCATCTCAATGCTGATGGACCCGGTTCCTGCTCCAAGATCCCACACACAATCCCATGGCTGTACCTCCAGCTTATGCATGATCAAAATACGGACTTCCTCTTTTGTCATCGGTACTTTGCCTCGGATAAACTGAGAATCTTTTAAATAATTTTGCACCGTAATGCTCTTTGCATCCGGATTTTCTACACAGACCACGCTAAATCCCGGATATTGCTCTGCGGCGGCCTTTTTGGCTGTCACCGTAACAACACTTTCTTTCTCCTGATATAAAAAGCTTCCAATGGTCAGCATACATTGTTCCAGTCCATATTGACACAGTGCCTTTCCGATTCGTTCCGGGGGAAAGGTATTGCTGCACAAAAAGAACGCCTTCGGGCTGGTATATGCCTGATAAGACACATATCCTTCTGATTCATTCCTTCCATGAACGCTGCACAATGCTGCTTCTTCCAGCGTCACTCCCATTCTGGCTGCCAGAGCCTGATAAGAACTGATCCCTGGTATCAATTTTGTCTTCCAATGGTATCCGGAACGAGCAATGGTTCCTGCCAGACTATAATAATGCACATCCCCAGATACTAACACGCACACATCTCCAAGGCGTTGCTTCTCCTCAATCCACTGCAGACAGTTCTGAAGATCTTTAAGCACATGCATTTCTGGTGCTGCTATCCTATAGGAATCTGCCAATGAAAGCAGCCGGGCAGATCCAACCACATAAGGACATGCCTCCAATACTTTTATGGCCTCCTTTGTCAGGCATGCATCCTCTCCTGGTCCCATTCCAATTATAAATACATTACTCATGTTCTTTCACCACCTCTGCCAGTAACTCTGCAACGCTATGGCTTTCTGCTTTTACTGCTCCGTTTCCTCCAAAGAATACAATCCCGGTCTTCATCTGCTTTCGTCCACACTGCCAGGTTCTTTCCTCTGCTTTTTCCACAATACTCTCCCACAAAAACTGCAGCTGATGTTCCTCTAAAACATCGTCTGCTTCTCTTGCTGTCCTACATTTATAAAGCCTTTTTATGATCTCTGTTTTCACTCCATGTAAAGCTGCATGGGTACATAAAATCTCCATCTTACCGTCCGCTACATGGCTATGTGTATTCATAATACCGCCGGCCAGCTTCATCAGCTTTCCATACTGACCCGCAATCAAGATCCCCTCGATGCCAAGATCTGCTGCTTTCTCGATGAGAAATCCGATATGATTGCCTGCCATCAGCACTGGTTCCACCTGTCCATACTGCTCCTTAAGCATTTTCTCGCCCTGATTTCCAGTGACAAAAACTACATATCGGTATCCCTGCTCATAGATCATGGAAAGCTCCAGAGACAAGGAATCCTTGATAGCATCCTCACTCATAGGCCGCACGATGCCGGTAGTGCCAAGAATGGAAATTCCTCCCAATACTCCCAGCTTAGGATTTAACGTCTTTTGGGCAATTTTCTCACCATCTGGAACACATACCGTCACTTTGGCTCCTTCCCTTTCAAGATAAGGCACCAAATGTTCTCTTACCATCTTTCTGGGAACCGGATTAATGGCAGGTTCTCCTACAGGAAGAGAAAGACCTGGTCTGGTCACCTTCCCCACACCTTTCCCGGCCACAAATACAATTCTTTCCGGCTGCTCTTTTAATAATTCCACTTTCGTAATAATCCTGCAGCCATCCGTCACATCCGGATCGTCTCCTCCGTCCTTTCGAACCCAGCAGGTTCCAAATTCCATGGGATGGATCTCTATTTTTAATTTTCTTCCTATTGGCGTTTCTATTTCTACCCATTCTGGACAATGTCCGGTCTTCTGCCAGAGAACAGAAGCCAGGGCTCCTGCTGTCATACAGGAACCGGTAGAAATACCTTCCCGAAGTCTTTTCATCTATGCCTGATAAATAAGGGCATTGCAGATTGCCGCTGCAATGGTACTGCCACCCTTTCTTCCTTTCGCTATAATATGAGGAATCTCACTTTCTAAAAATAATTCTTTCGATTCAATGACATTGACAAATCCTACCGGTACACCTATGACAAGTACAGGGTCTACTTTCCCATCCTGAATCAATTCATAGAGATGAATCAAGGCCGTAGGTGCATTGCCAATGGCAAAGATTACCGGACCTCCCATCTTTGCTCCCCGTTCCATGCAAATGACCGCTCTCGTACATCCACGTTCTTTTGCTTCCCGGGCCACATCCTCGTGATCCATAAAGCAGTATACCTGTCCGCCAAACTGGGCCAGTCTCTTTTTATTAATTCCAGAAGCTGCCATCCTGGTATCTGTAATGATAGATGCGCCATCTCTGATGGCCTGAATGGCATGACGGGCTGCATCCTCCGAAAAAATCAGATTATTCGCATAATCAAAATCTGCAGAAGTATGAATACATCGCTTTACAACTGGTTCCTCATACTCAGGGAATTTTCTTTCCCCCAGTTCCTCTGTGATCATTTCCATGCTTTTTTTTTCAATTTCTGACGGTTTTACAATTTTTATATTTTCTAACATATTCTTTCCTTCTAAATTTCTTAATCCAGTGGCACATAATCCTCAATGTCCGCTTCATCAAAGCTTGGAATTCCTTCATAAGCTGCCAGTGCATAATCCATAAAGGTAAAGCACATTGCCGCTCCGGTTCCTTCCCCCAGACGCATATTCCCATAAAAATATGGGTCCAGAGAAAGTGCTTTTAACATCTTCTTTCCTGCCGGTTCATCGGAACAATGAGATGCAAAAAGGTATTCTCTGACTGCTGGCGCCATCTGTACCGCTATATAAGCAGCTACCGATGAGATAAAACCATCGATCACAACCGGCATCTGGTAATATGCTCCTCCCAGATAGCAGCCTGCCATACCTGCCACCTCTAATCCTCCAATTTTAGAAATCACATCCAGCATATCCTTCCTATCAGGCTGATGGAGTTTCAGACTGTCTTTGATAACCTGGATCTTATTCTTTAAAGCCTGACTGGTCAGACCCGCTCCCTTACCAGTCACTTCTTCTACCGGAACCTCCAACAGGTATGCACAGATTGCCGAGCTGATGGTCGTATTTCCAATTCCCATCTCTCCAATGGCAGCAGCCTCATAGCCCTGCTTCTTTAATTCTCCGATTACCTGGATTCCCGTCAAAATGGCCTTGGCAGCCTCTTCTCGTGTCATAGCCGGTTCTCTTCGAATATTGCCTGTTCCATAGCGAACCTTTCTCTTCCATATGCCCTGGGCATAAAGGTCAGCAGCCACTCCCACATCCACTGGTATCAGATCTGCATGTGCCACTTCGGCAAAAGGCGTAATAGAAGATGCCGTCACAGTCATATTCTCCATAACGGATCGCGTCACTTCACTTCCAGTCTGCGTCACTCCTTCTTCTACCCCTCCATGGTCACCTGCCATGA
>OBLI01002776.1_pt1 | contig 14394 bp, 21 predicted proteins | sample 1519701 | NCBI WGS metagenome assembly OBLI01 (sample SAMEA3663005, study PRJEB22513) | pig gut metagenome | biome: pig gut; feature: pig-associated habitat; material: faeces | place: France | collected 2012 | reverse complement strand
ATTAAACATGGCTTACAAAGAATTGGACTCTGTGGTTAATAACGCTATGGGTGCACAAGAATTGCAAGCAAGGCGAGAACAAATCCAAAACAAGCAAATGCAAGTTGAGGAACTGCAACGCCAAATGCAACTTGAAAAAAGCAAACGTTCAAAAGACCGAGACGATGATAAAATCAAGGAATATCAAGAATCAATACAAGACTTGGAACTTGAAATTGATGAGTTGAAAAAAGATGTTGTTGCGAATTTGTTGGGTAGCGATATTAAGGACGCGGCAGAACAATTCGTTTCCGCATGGGTTGACGCATGGAGACAAGGTGGTGACACGATGGAGGCAATAAATGAAAAGTTTGATGATATGATTGACAACATGATAGCAAAAAGTGTTGCATCTTATCTTGTTTCCAAACGCTTACAAAAGATTTTTGACGAGGTTGACAAACTGACTGACGAAAAATCAGAAGGAGGTTCGGAAATCACAATGAACGAATTAAAACAATTGAAAAACTTGATAGGAGACAAATCTATTGCCGAGCAAATTAACGACGACCTTGCCAATTTGTACGGAGCATTGGAAATAGCATTTGGTGTTAATTCTGAACAAGAAAAGAACTTGTCGGAATTACAGCAAGGCATACAAGGTATTAATGAAGATACCGCTGGTGCTATCGAGGCTTACATGAACATCGTAGCCCAAAGAGTATTTGAGCAGAATCAGTATCTCATGGATATTAGGGATGCAATTGTTCTTGATGGTAGTGTAGCCCAATTGGATGCCATGAAGCAGCTCAAGGAGAGTGTTGATGGTATTGATAGTGACTCTCAACTAGGCACTTTATCTTTGATGTTGTTACAGTTGCAGCAAAGCTATCAAGTCCAAAGCTCTATCTTGGCATTGCTCAATAGATGGGATAATCCTGCAGGCACGGCAATTAAGGTTGAAATGGTTTAAAACAAAGAATAATATGAAAAATGAAATGTTTGATTTTTACAAGTTTGCATTGCAAGGGGCATTAACAAACCCCTTGTGTGCAGACTATAAGAATGAGTGGAGGTCTTGCAATGGTGACAAGGATAAGCTCGTAAAGCTAGTCATGCGCCAACAATCCATTCCATACTTCATCACACATTGCAATAATGGCAAAGGCTTGAGCAAGGAATATATCTTGAATGAATTTGGTGATTATATCAATGGAAACAAGGTTATTTTTGATGCAGATGGAGTGAAAGGTTACACTTATTCTTTATATGTTGGCTATAACGGTGTCTGCAAGCCATCTGAGGATGTTATTGCACTCATGTGGTGTAGTTATACTGATTTAGAAATAAACACCGCCAAATGCCCCGTAATATATGTTGGATGCAATTCAGAGGTGCATATCACTCTTGATGGGTACAACACACCAAGGTTTTATCTCTTCGACAATAGCAAGCTTGTTATTGATGATGCCAATGAGACGTGTAGCATTATTGTGTACCGCTACAACAAGGACACTATTGTTGATGGAGGTAAGTATTGTACTACAAAGAGTATTAAAGTTTTTGACAAGGAACTTAGACTATAGGAGATAAAATTATGAATGGTTCAAAAAACATGTATTTTATAAAGAATACAGCTAATGGTAGCTTCACTGATATTACAACTTTGTTTGATGGTGTTGCCGTATTGATGTTAACTGGCCTCTCTTCAAAGGGAAAGCCAGTGAATATATACTCTGAGCAATGGGTAAATGAGCAAGAGGAGGATTTTCTTATCACTACTCTTGATGAAAACAATCACCCAGTAGTTATACGTGAAAATGTTGATATTGAGCTTACCTTCATAGTGAGAAAGAAATATGCAACAAACCAAGAGAATTTTGACGTATTGGCAAAGCATGATGCCTTTGTGGATTATATGACCAACACTGACGTTTGGCTCAAGAGTGCATACATGGGAAACAAGTATGTGCATTGTGTTTGTGAGAAAGAGTACAAGCCAACTGCCATTATGCTTAACCGTGGTGACAACTCCTACATGACTGGAACCATCACACTACATACTCTTGATGCTCCAAAGGTGGAGGCCATTACACCTCCATCCCAACAAGAGACTTAATTTCTATTCTTCTTGTTATATACTACTTTTGTAGAAAGCCACCATCCGAGAGGACAGTGGCTTTCTTTGAAATTTATGACAACAAAGATTTGATTCTTAGAATATCTTCTTCCACCAAGGCTTCTTTGCTTTCTCAAGAGCATCAATAGCCTCATCACGCTCTTGCTTTGTCTTGTTCAACTCATCAACAACACTACTAATGACTGATTCTTTGAGGTTTTGAAGCTCGCTCTTTGTCTTTTGAAGCTCCTTAGTGAGCATATAGATTTTATCCAAATTCTTCTCATTAAGTTTATCAGCCTCCTTGACATAAGCCTTTAGACGCTCAATTTCATTACGATACTTGGTGTTAGCTGACTTCAATGATGTCACACTAGCTTTCAATGACTTTACAATCTCTTCCATAATGTACAATATTTAAAAGTTGGAGTTATATTATTTAAAAATCAGGTCTCATGTGCTCTTGAAGATTGGGCATTTCTTTTGTATTCTCCAAAGACTCCTTAATCATCTTTGCTTCTTGTTTAATCATGGACTTTGGGAAGGATGCAAGATTGATTGTTTGCCCGATTACAGAATAGCCCTCAACCACTTTTTCGTGGTCAATAGCATAAGGCATAACCTCTCCTTTCACTTGCACCAACATGCCATTGTTGAAATGGTTTACTATGTAGCCCTTGAAATAGGGCTTAAAGATGCACTTCCATGTTATGTAGCGGTCATCTATACGTGAGCCATCTTTCTTCTTGTATCCCTTCTTGAACTCATCAATGAACACAAGGCAATGGTCTGGCAAATACTTAATCGTATTTATGAATCCTGTTACCTCAAAACTAGCCATTGTATTTCTCTTTTAATATCATTACATCAATCTTTGAATAGCTGCCCTTAGACTTCAATCTCCCAATGGAGTCGAATAAGTCATTGTCAACGCATTGGCGATAGGATTTACCTAATATGTTAGGGATTTCCTCTCTAAATAGTCTATCATCGTCCACCATCCTTGCAAGCATGTCTGCCTCATGTCTTGTAGCCTTGCAATCACCTCTTTTATTGGCCTTAATCGTTGACTTAACAAAAAGTGAAAGACCATGCTTGGAAGCTATGTGCTCAAGTTTCTTTAGGTATCCCCTAACTAGCTTTTGAAGGGCTTCATCCTTGTGCTTATTCACCATACTCCATTTCGATTAGCATATCTATAAAGTCCTTGGCCTTTTTCAAGTCCTCTAGTCCATTCTTGTCGCGGAAGCGAGTAATATATTTCACAACCGAGAATTGGCATGGGTCTAGATGGTTCTTAAATGCATACTCAATTGGTTGGATAGCAAGACCCTTGTAGTGAGTGCCACCAGTTTGCTTGTCTAGTGCTCTTTGCTTCTTTTCATCACTTTTCATATTCACACTTATCTATGATGTAGTATAGCTTAATCTTTCCACTATTAACATCCAATGCCCTAGAGAATTTCTGACAAGATAAACGCTCTTGGCACTGGGTGTTACAACATATAGATACTTCTTCTCCTAGCTGCATTGCTCATCATGCTTCTTTGGCTTTCTATGCTTTCTTCCAGGTGCAGGTATGTGGTTCTCCTTGCGATACTCAATAGCCTTTGGGAGTGGGCAAATGCGATTGGCCTTGCATGTGGCACAATCCTCCTCCTCCTCATCATCATCATCACCATCAAGAGAATCAATGAGGTCAGAAAACTCCTTTGGAGAATGGATATTTATCTTTTCTAGGATTGATGCTCCAAGCAAATCCATAGTGAACTTTACTGCCAGCTTCTTTCCAGCCTTGCTTGGGATAGCAAGAACGGCACGAACTCCATCAATAATTGCATTGGTAATGAACTTTCCGCCCTTGTCAACACTATCATCGGAAAGAACTCTGTCAATCATGGAAGCAATGGTACTAGAAATATCATCAAACTTACCACAAGAGTAAGAACTAGTCTGACCATCCTTATCTGTGTAGATAAGAATCATTGACTCATTCTTGGCATCAAACTCATCATAGAGCTTTTCAATCAAATCTTTTGTTTTCATAATGCTTTGTCTAATTAATAATTAATAATAGAAAGAATTGTGGGTGCAAAGTTAGAACTTTGCTTTTAATATTCAAAATGTTATGGCATATTATTTTGTGATTTAAGAATAATTAGCAATTAGAAGGGTGCATCACCATCTATTTGAGCACCAAATGGGAGGCTACTATCCACATCGTTTGTGCCATAGGGATTATCACTAAACTCAGTGTAGACATCAACCTTTTCCTTATCTTGTATATTCTCAAAGTCAATAGTTCTTTGTTGATGCTCAAGCTCCCATCCATATTGCACATTCTCCTCAGTTGTATTCTTGAACCTACGGGACTCAATCTCATATTGCATACCAACCATGAGGTCTACAATACCGTACATGCGGTTTTTAGCCACCTCTAGGACATTTCCAAAGCCACGATACATATTGATGGTAGCCTCACCAAAAAACTCCGCTCCTGCACGGAAAAAGTCATTATTGACTCTGTGCATGATAAACACATTGTCAACGGCATTGGTAAGGTCACTAGTACCACTAATATCATTCTTTCTCAAGAAAGCCATAGTCTTTCTAGGATGGGCAACAAGGATAATATGCACATCATTCACCTTGGCAAACTTCTTGATTTGAAGGATAAGCTCTTTTTGCTTGTTGTTTCTATCACCCTCCAATAAGTCTATATCCAAAGAGAACAAATTATCAAGGGTAAACACCTTAACACCTACCTTCAAAAGCTCGGTCATATCATGGAAGATTTGCTCCCATGTGTTGCCGTATTCGCTATTGTAGATATAGAACAACTGCTCCATCCAATCATCAATCTTGGCTCCGATGTTGCTTGGCACATAGTATTTGCCGCTCCCATATTGTGATTGCCTGAGGTTGTTCTTGCCTGCTGCAGCCATTTGAATCCAAGTCTTTAGTATTCTCTCTGGCAACTCACCACTCCAAAGGGCATTTGGCACACCTTGATTGGCAATGTTCAAGAGCAATGAGTTAAGCCATGAGGATTTACCACTAGCATTTCCTCCTGAAAGCAAAGTAACCTCTCCATAGTTCAATTGCACAATGTTGCGGTCAAGCTCTGTGTATCCAGTCTTTACACCCTTTAGCTGTGTCAAATCCAACTTTTCAATGGACTTCATGGTAAGCCACTTCTTACCAAGTTCGGGAATCTCCTCTTTTATCTCATAGGTTTTCTTTGGAGCGTATTGTCTAGGAGTATATGATAGCTGTGTCTGGTACACTGGTCTATCATAGGCATTGGGCTCGTATTTCAACCTCACATCCTGCCAAGTCTTTCCATTGCAATGAGAATGTGTGCAATTGAATGTTATTTTGCCTTGCCCGTCAACAAACAATGCACTATCCCACTTTTTCCTATCACTATGTGTATCAACCCAAGGACACCACTCTAGCTCGTAAAGTGTTGCATCGCCACTCTTTTTCTCCCTATAGACTATACCATGTTGTGTAAGCCATGTGGGGAGGTCAAATGGTTGGTTGTTACATTGATATGTCCTTCTTTGTGGCTGTGGCTTTGGCTCTTCTTGTGGCAAAAGGTCTGCTATTTTCTTGAAGCACTCGTCATCATTAGGAGTCAAGTTACTAGGCACTTTGAGAATCTTGCTTATTCTCCAAGGTCTCTCCTTGCTATCTGCACCCTTCTTTGCCCATGTGCCAATAAGTTTGTCTATGCGTGCTGGGTTGAATACTTTCTCATCAACCTCCACATCATCACCTCCAAATATGTTGCTCAAGGATTGCAAGAACTTCTTGATAAGTTCGTTGTGCTCATCATCATTGGGCATGTCACAAGGCACATAGCAATGATAGCCGTTTCCACTAACCGTGATGATAGGCTCTTTGAATCCATTGGCCAAAAGATACTTGTAGACATCCACACATTTCATGTGAGCCTTCTCAAACTCCTCATTACTAGCACTAATTCCTGAACTTCTTTGTGGGTCAAGGTCAATCAACACAAACCTTCTTCTTACAATATCCCCATCTGTAGTAGTGGACTTTGGCTTCTTCACAAAGACATCCCTCTGTTCCCTTGAGTACAAGTCCTCATTGACCTCATTCAAGGTAAAGTAGGCTTGCATTGCTCCATAGTATTGGTAGTTGTTATGGTCTAGGAGAGGACGTAGCTGTGCTATCAATGTGTCTATGTTGGTAAAGTATCCGCTATAGGTATTCTTACCAAGGAGTCGGATTTCCACCAGCTTTGATGATGGGTTAAACACCTCCCACCATTTCCTAAGTTGTTGCTCATCTATTTCATACATGGCTATTTCCTATTATCCTCCCTTATAATACATGGATACAACTTCTTATTGAATCTTAATCTAGACCAACGTCCAGTAACCTTCACTGCCGATGGTGCTGCTATCCACCAAAACATGTTCGGTGGAAGGCTTTGTGTGTCATAGTCATTGCCTCCTTCATTTTGGCCTCTCTGAGGAATGATTACCGCACCACTCCTCCAAGTCAAATACACTTGGTCAAAGTTATCACAAGACAATATGACGTCCTCACATTGTATGCCACGGAACCTACGGATGTGAGAGGACTTGAATACCATGAATACACAAACCTCCCTTTCTATCTTATAGATAGACCTCACGCCTCCAAAGTATCCGCTACCAATGGCAAATGCCAAGCCAGCAAGCTTGTCACTACTATCAAGATACTCCACAAAGTTCCTCAAGATTTGTGGGATATGAGGCATTGCCGCCATATCCTTAATGTGGCCACCCAAATCAACCTTGAACTTGATGTCTCTAATATCGTCGTCTGCCATCAAGAAATACTTGTACCTTGGTGTTGCATAGTCAATGATGAAATTGCGGGCATACACGGCGCTACGAGGCTCAAACTTCATGGTAGAGTACATGGTATCAACTTTCACATCCTTCTTGTCGAATATAAGCAAGTTTTCCTTTGGAATCTTCTTCTTATACCTGTCAATCTGAGTGTTGTCCGTACTAATCACAACATACCACTTACCCTTGTAGCCAATCTTCTCAAGCATGTTGAGTGTATCAATCTTATCCACCCTATTATGGCTAAGAATGAAAATGGAAAAATCCTTTTCAAAGTCTATCATACCCTATTCCATGTTTTAGTTGTCTTGTTCCATGTGATAGTGCCACGACCATTGTTGAGAACCAACTTAGCACCATCTGGCCTATTATCGTTGTCATAGCCGTCTGGCATCATCATGCCATCACTATAGAAGCCAATGTAGAGATAAGCCTTGAGGTTGTCATCCCATGTGATAGCAAAGTTGCCACTAGGCACATATACATTACTAGTAGATTCTCCTTTGCCCAACTTTGTTGGGTCATAGACTATATTGTTCTTTGATATAACAACAGACAAGAACGTCTTATCTCTAAGGTATCTCTCAAAGTCTTGCTGATATTGGAGTTCCCTTGATGCAACATAAGGCTTTATATGTGACAATACATTATCCTTTTCTATTTGTGATAGTTTGTCCCAGTATTGTTTTGCCTTACCTTTTTTGCCCTTTCTCTTGTAGGCTATCCAACACTCCTCAAAAAGCTTGTTTGACTTTTCTTTATATTCTTTTTTATTTATTTCTTCTTGGTTATATTCTATAGAGGATATATCCTTTATTAAGTTAGTATTTAATTGTGGTTGATTATCCATATTTGGGTTTTCCATATATGGGTTTTCAATAAAAGTGTAGTCGTTTCCCTTGAAAGCACCTTTTTCATCACGGATACTTGTCACCTTACAGTAGCCATGCTCTTTTAGCTCATCAATGGCACTATAAATAGCAGTCTTACCCTCTTTAGTAATTGCCTCAATACCATTAATTGTGAAATCCCAATTATCAGGCAACGTGAGAACCATTGCAAGCAATCCTTTTGCTTTTAGTGACAGGTTCTTATCCTTAAAAAAGACGTTAGATATAGTTGAATAGTCTTTGTTCTTGATGCAAGTTACTTTATTCATATTCGTGTACTTAAATTGTGATGTGTCGTTTTAGAGTTATGAAAAATGGCGAATGAAAGACGTACACAAAACTTTCATTTGGTATGTTGTGGTTTGCAACTCCACTCACGCCCATCATACCTTTTGGGCAAGTATCGCATGTTGTGGTAGATACAATCATTGAGTCATCCGTGGCTACGATACCGTAATCTTTTCAACACATGGTTGATAGACTAGTGCAAAGGTATATACTTTCCTTTTACTTTCCCAAAACCTTCCAATAATTTAAGTCTTTTTAAATTCTTCACTCAAAATCATGGGTGTGGTCGTTTGCCAATCAATAGCATGGTGAAGCCTCAAGGACTTGTTGCCCATAAGCTTGATGACCACACTAGATGGGGAAAGCATCACACTATAAAAGCTCTTCACATAAGTACCATAGCTCTTGTAGAGGTCACTCAATCCTCCGTCTACGTTTTGTGTGGGAGGTTGGTGAAGCATGAATGGGTAGAAGGTCAAGAACACATCACCCCTTATGCCATTTTGGATATACATGTTTGCATCATCATTCATAGAGCCATAGAACTTGAACGGCCTATCTGTGACACAAAAGAAGCTATTCATAACTTTCCTTTTGCACATGCTTCTAGTAGGGTCAAAGCCACCAAAATGGTCGCCACCTTGAGACATAGCCACACACTTAATCGGAGAGTTTATCAAATACTCCACAAAGTGATAGAACACATCATCAAGCCTCTTGCTTGTTTTCTCGCACTCCTCCCTCTTGTGACAAAAGCTCTGATAGTCATCACACATAGCACAAAAGTAATCCAACCCCAAGTCCTTTGCTATGCAAAACATGGAGTTTTCAACATAGAGGGTAGAGTCTAGCTTTCCAAAGTTATTCATTGGGTCGCTCACCTTACTCACCCACCTCTTGTTGAACACATAGCACATGTTGTTGCCATAGCGAGCAATATACTCATCCTTTGTCTTGTCAAGGTCATCTATGAGGAGATAAATCTTTCCAGTATAGCCACTAGCACGTAGAGCCTTTTGTGTGTTGCAGAACTCTGGTCTTCCCCAACAAAAGATGAATACAGCAAACTTGGCCATGTTAGGCTCTATTCTTTCTCTCTTGCTCATAGATAATCCTCATCTTATCATTAAGTTGCACAAAACCCTCATCAATGGCCTTGTCAAAGTCAATAATCACTAGGGCGAGCTTTTCCATGAGAGCCTTTGTCTCATCATCCACTATAGCATAGTGGTCTGCAATGGACTCATAGTTGAATTGGATGAAGCGAGCTGCTGCCAACTTCAAGAAATTCTTCTCATCGTTAGTGACATTAGACTCCTCTATCATACGACAAAGACGTAGGAATTTTTGTGGGTCATAGCAGTCAAGTAGGCTGCCACGTCCTTCTCTTGGGGTGTATATGGGAGCGTCTACCTTCTTGGAGTATTTCTTCTCCTCCTCACCTAGCTGGATGTTATCAAAACCAAACAAATCATTCATATCACTCTTATTTCTTAAAAGTTTCACTTAGGATACATGGGACGGTCTTTTTGTAGTCTATGCGATGATGGAGGCGAGTTGCCTTAGTACCCATCAAAGCTATCCTCACACTAGAAGGAGAGAGCATGACCGTATAGAAGCTCTTGACGTATGTGCCATAGCTCTTATACAAGTTTGCCAAACCATCATCATTGCTTTGGGTATCCCCTTGGTCAAGCTGGAATCTCATAATCGTCAAAAAGATGTCTCCACGTATTCCATTTTGCACATACATGTTGCAGTCATCATTCATGGAGCCGAAGAAGGGAAATGGGTCGCTAGTCTTGCAGAAGAAGCTGTTCATAGCCTTTCTCTTACATAGCTTGTCAACATTAAATCCACCCATGTTGTCACCTCCTTGGGAGAAAGCAATGCACTTCACTGGGCTGTTTATGAGATATGTCACCATAGCCTCAAAGACCTCATCCATGCGAGTAGTTTTCTTAGCACCATCCTCTCCACGATAGCCAAAATAGTAATAGTCATGGCACATAGAGACAAAGTAGTCAAAGCCTAGCTCCTTGGCGGCATCAAACATAGCATGTTCAACATACAATGTACTCTCAAAGCCACCAAAGTTGTTCATTGGGTCACATCTACGAGAGACAAAATGCTTGTTGAACACATAGCAATTATCTTCCCCATACTTCTTCATGTACTCAAACCTGGTTGGGTCAAGGTCATCAAGAAGATGGATAATGCGACCAGTGTACCCAGCCCTACGTAGGGAGTTGAATGTGTCCTCAATACTTGGGTTGCCCCAAGAGAATATAAAGACACAAAACTTACTCATGTCTGGTCGCCTCAAGCTCTTGCTCATAAAGCTCACGCATTTTCTTGTTTAACGTAATAAAGCCATCCTCAATAGCCCTATCAAAGTCTATGATAACCAAGGCCAATTTCTCCATGAGTCCTTGCATTTCCTTGCTAGCACCCACATAGTAGTCTGCAATAGTCTCATAATTGAACTCCACAAACCTTGTTGCAGCTAAACGAAGGAACTCTTTCTCTTCATCGTTAACCGTAGACCTATCAATTAACCGCAATAGCCTCCTATACTTCTGTTGGTCATAACATGCAAATAAACTCGGTTGAACCTTCTTAGGCTCATAGATTGGGGTCATGTTTTTCTTTGTGGATTTCTCCTCTTGTACTTTTCCTACAGACTCCACTTCTTCATTTCCAAATAAATCTTGTGCCATAAATCTTTCTTATTTACGTTTCTATTGAATCATTTCACTAATAATATAGTCACCTTTCTTGAGACCATCTTCCATAAAAAGCCTTTCATCACCATCTAGGGATATCTCTATTCTAGGAGATATTGGTCTTACGCATGGGTCACAAGCTATGCACCATATATTCCTCTCTTGGTCGAGCTTTTGAAGCTCTTGAATATACGCCCTTACCTTCATGGCATTTAGAATGGAGGAGCATCCTCTATCTGACGATTCTCTTGGGCTGGAGCTGCTTGTGGTTGAGGTGCTTGTTGGCCACCTTGAATGTTAACTGTTCTCCACACCTTCAAGTCCGTATACCACTTTCCTTGCCACTCTCTACTCTCTACATCAAAGCTTACCTGAATGGAGTTGCCTGTAACCACTGGCTGCATGATTTGCTCATACTTATCTCCCATCACATCAAACTTCACCTTCTTAGAGTACTGGCCAAATGTCTCTCCAATGAAAGCTCCCTTTGTTGTTTGTGTACCATCCTTCTTATTGATGGTCTGAGGTGCTAGAACCTCAACTACTTTTACTTGAATTTCCATAATTTTCTCTTATTGTTATTTAAAATCTAAAGTTAATTGCTGTTTTTCTATTTTAATACGCTCACAAGCCTTGTCGTAGTAGTCCTTGTTCAACTCAAAGCCAATGAAGTGCCTATGCTCCTTGATACAAGCTATGGCGGTGGTGCCGCTGCCCATACAGTTGTCTAATATGGTATCACCATTGTTGGAGTATGTCTTAATCAGATATTCCAATAATTCTACAGGTTTTTCTGTTGGGTGTAATTTTCCATTTCTGTTTGGTACAACATTAAATTCTAATACATCACTTGGTTGTACCCAATCAGGATTATATCTTTTTTTCTGTTTATCAAATTGCAAATGATTATTATCACCACAATAATGGTCATAATTATAACAATCCTTACCTACTCCAATACGTTCTTTCATTATAGGATTATATGTTGCCTTTGAATTACCAAATACGCATATTTCCTCATAATATTTCATTGGGCGATATTTAGCACTTGCCATACCTGTCGGAACATTTTTCTTCCATATTAGTCTATATCTAAAATCTTTAATATTGCTTTGTATCAAATTTAATGTAAATAAACCTACACTAAACAAAACAATATTTCCTTTAGGTTTGATTATACGTTTATATTGCTCCCACAACAAATCAAACGGAATGATAGAATCCCATGCGCAAGCAGTTGTTCCATACGGCAAATCGCATATCACGCAATCCACACTACCGTCTGGTATTCGCTTCATGCCCTCCAGACAATCCTCGTTGTATATCTTGTCAAGTTCAATCATAATTAATATCTAAAACGGTAATCTTACAAAACTTATAAGCGGCCATCTGAAACGCTTGTTGATATGTAGCCAATAGCGACCAAAGAACAAATACGTCCGAAAGCTATTACCATCCAAACCGCTAAAACCGCATCGCTCAATTATTGTCATATCATACCTTTCGCATACTCTTGTCATACCTTTCCATCTTTTTCTTCTTCTTGGCCTTATGAGCCTTCTTCCGATACTCGATGTTGCATGGCTTTGAGTCATCATCACCTTGGAACTTGCAATGATTCCCAGCCAATTTGGACTTCTGCCACCACTTACATTCACTACATTTCATAATAAATACTCGTTTTTGCTCGTTTTATCCGTTTCTGCTAGCTTTTAACCCTATAGGTGGATAACTTATCCACTCGATAGATAAACGACCAACAGAAGCGGTTATTTTAGTATCTCTTGCCATGCTTGGGTTCTCTATGCTCATTATATTGCATCTTCAAGGTAACATGCTCAAGGAGGTTGAAGCCCATTCTCTTGGAAATCTCGTAGGCCATAGACAATGCTGCACCTACAGCCTCTGCCTTTTTATTATTGTTTGTGTTTCTTGCAATTTCCATGACAAGGCTTGTCAAAGCATAGCAATGCTCGCAAGTGGAATATTTGCCAAAAAACTCATCAAACTCCTTACTCATGTCAACAAACCCATCATCAAGCATGAATGGGAGGGTGTTGATAGTGCCTAGGTAGTCAAAGAGTCGGATAACAACATCAGATAGCTCGTCCTCGAATGTATCCTTCACAAACTTCTCAAAGCAAAAATCCCAATGCTTTTGCTCATGGCCTTTGGCTTGAGGAGTATTGCAGTTATCATGGAACATGGAGAGGTTCGCATGTCTGTTCTTGCGGTCAGCCTCCACCATTTCACCGATTTCACTAACAACTAGCATCATGTAGTGCTCATCACTATGCTCCTCATCATGAAAACCGTGGCTAGATGATGTGTTGAAACTTCTCTCTACTAGCTCCTTTACAATATTCTTGGTAAACTTGTTCTCCATACACTACTTAGCCGTTATGATTTTCTCCAACTTTTTGTCTCAACTTGCTCTCACTAGTGGTAAAGAGGTTGCAAATCTCAATGATGGCAGCACCAGCAATGACGATTGCAGAATTGATAGACGTAGCATACTCAGGCTGAGTGTAAGTAACAACAGCAACACCAATTGTCTGTAAGCCTCCAACAATGCCCGAGACCAAGGCGAACATCTTCTTACTCATAATGCTCAATTTTTTAAGTTTGTAAATATGCGAATTAAAAACAAAAATCAATCTCCACTATCAACACTCCAGCTTAGACCAAGCTCTGGACAATGGTAATGATGGTCTGTCCTCCTATAGCCACTATCATAGCACTCCTCATGCCAATTATTGCTCTTGAACTGCTCACGATAGGCTTCATAGATGAGCCTAGGCAACTCCGTGCTAGCCCATGTCACCTTCCAAAAGAAAGGAGGGTACCAGCCATTTGCATAGCCTAAATCACCAATAGGAGCTAGCTTGTTCAAGTCACTAAGACCAAAGAGACGAACCTTTCTCACTAGTTCCATTTCTTGTTCCTTACTCATAGCTAAAAAATTAATTTGTTGTTGTGTACGGGTGCAAAGATAAAGAATACTTTTCATATTCCAACCCTAGAAACCTAAATTTAACTAAACTTTAACATTATAAGGATATAACCTAAAAATATGTAAACTAAGTAGTATATACACTTACCATAGATATATCCTATATAGTATATATACATATATACGCACACATGTGTGTGTGAAGAATATATACTAAAATAATAAACTTCCACTTTGGGAAACGGCATCAAGAATTATATCCCTTTCTTCACGAAAATGGCAGAAAATAAAATAAAACAAGAAAGCAAAAACAAAAAAATACATCTAACTACTTGATTTTCAAAATTTTCTGTTTTCTGGAAATTAGGGTTTGCACCCCAGGGTTCTCACCGCACACAGAGCCCCCTACCCCCTTCTGATTTTAGCTATCACCTTGTTTTTCAAGCGTTTAGGTATCATTTTTCTTTCTCCGTTGCTCATCTCACAAAGAAAAATACCTATTAAAACACATATCAGTGTGCGAAGTAACTATATACTACGCGAGCAAACAAAAAAGTGAGGACGATTAATC
>OBLI01002775.1_pt1 | contig 14402 bp, 13 predicted proteins | sample 1519701 | NCBI WGS metagenome assembly OBLI01 (sample SAMEA3663005, study PRJEB22513) | pig gut metagenome | biome: pig gut; feature: pig-associated habitat; material: faeces | place: France | collected 2012 | reverse complement strand
CATAACTATCTCCGAAGCCGCTAAGTCTTTAGCTTAGCGGTAGTTCACTCTCCCAGCACGATAACTTTGATGTAGTCTTTGAGGTGGAAAGGTCCTTTGCGGTATCCACCTTGCGAGTCGTTGAGAAGAAGCAAGGTGCGGCGTCCGTCGGCCAGTGTGCGGCCGAGGCACATGGCTTCGTAGTTGGCAAAATTTAATCGGAAGGGCTGTGCCGTAGTTTGCCAGCGAGCCAACAGCTTTTTCACCAAGAAATGATTGGTGTCCAGCTGTGGCAGGGAAATACTGCTGTCGATGGGGTAGCCTTCCGCAGGATTGACAATGTAGAGCTTGCACACCACTTCGCTGCTCATTCCGCCGGCCGTAACATTGGCTTCGCGTTCCAAAACGAGCAAACGCCCATCGGGTAATGCCGTCAATGCCGGCACGCCGTAAGCGTAAATTTTTCCAAAATCGTCTTTCCGACCCACATCCATGCGGTAAGCATATTGTGCCACAGGTTGCAGCTCATCATTGAATGCTTGAAGACGAAGTAGATTTTGCACTCCGGGGTGTAGCGGTCCGGCTGCGTTACCATCGATGGGAAGCATGCTTTCGGTGGTGGTCCAAAATCGGTGAGTGGCTTCGCAATAGGTGAGTGCTTCAAAGCCGTAGTTAGGTACAATTTGATTGATGGAAAAAATGGGCGGGATGTTTAGCTTGCGTCCTGTGGGGGAGCCGTTGAGCGTGTATTCCAAAATGTCCTGATCGCCTTCTCCGCTGATAAATAGTGAGCCGGCCGATGGAAACCAGGCAATGTCTTCACAGTCGCGCAGGCAAATGCCTTGAGCGTTGACGCGAGGGTGGGGGTTACCTTTAAATCCTTCCATGTAAACATGGGTCACCTGGCCCGTAGTGGCGTTTTGGTCAATGCGGAATAGGAAGAAGCCGTCGGTGGGTTCCTTGTCGCTCACTACGGCATATCGATTGTCGCCCAGATGAGTGATGCCGCTGTATTGCGCACTGCCAATGTTCCATTGGGCCAGGGATTGCTGTTTCAGTTCCATGGCACTTTGGGCAAAAAGCTTTAAGCCGAACAAACACAAGGCTAATAAAGAATGAATCCTGTTCATGGGCAGAGATAGTTGTAAACAATTAAAAAAAACAATCCGTGTGATAATTAGATGCAGTGGGAATGTGAGACTCCCGGCAGGCAGGCCTCGGCGGTCGGCATCCGATGGCAGTTATTCATCCAGCAGCAAGTCCATCACCATGGGCTGGGCCGCCATAAACATGGCAGCCAATCCGCCCGGTGTGATGATACTGTCGGGTTTGAGGTCGGTGAGCCGCACGTGGCCGTTTTCTACCAGATACCAACCATTGTTCTCAGGTATGTCAAGGTCACCGTCTATGCCGATATGCAGTTGGAAACCCGGATTGGGGCGGGCTATGGCGGCTAAAAACCTTGGTACGTTGATTACGCGGGCCATGGCATAAGGCTTTGTTTCTTTGAGCGATCCCGGCAGACAGAACCGACGGTATACTTTGTCTACATTGCATTCGCGGCAAAGATAGTCAACAAAGGCGGCTCTAACCGCTGTTTCGTTGATAGCTAAGGTGCGGATGTATACTTTTCCGTTGGGCTCTTTGACTGCTAAGCATAAACCTACCAAGCGGCGTTTGCGTCGTGCCACCAACACGTAACCATCTGCCAAATCTACTGCTTCGAGTGCTGCGAAAAAGTCATTTTCGGAAGGATGTACCATGAAGGGCAGTTCGGAAGTGAGGCGTCGGTAGAATACGTAGAACTCTTGTGGCCATTCGTCCGGGCGGACTACTTCAATCTTGTCGAATGCACCGTCTTTGGAGACGTCGAGTGGCAACTCCTGCCGATAAGAAGCTGTCCAATAAGCTCCATGTTCCGGCTGTTCGTAGAACTTGCGCATCTCTTCATTGGCCGGAATGAGGAAACTGAGTGTGGAGCCTTGTTTGTAAAGGCGGCGATGAGCCTCGTGAAGCAGGTTGGAGGCATACCCTTTCTTGCGGAACTCGGGTAGGGTGGCCAGTCCGGAAATGTAGCCGGCGTGTTGCACTGTACCGTAGAACGTTATGCGGTAGGGCAGTAGCTGCATGGCAGAAACAACTTGGCCGTTGTGGCGCACGGTCAGATTGGATTCATCTGTGTACTTATCCGAAAAGTAGATGTCCATAAAATCTTCCGTGTCGTTAAAGCAAGTGCGCCAAAGCTGACGGGTCTGTTCTTTTATTTCGTTGGGTGAAAGTAGCATGGTTGTAAATAGATGTGAAGTATGTATGGCTTGTCAAGAGTTGTTTGTGGCTCACAAGGATTAACTTCGGTGCATGGGATGTTTGGTCATGACTGTAAACTTGTGGAGCAACGTGTGCGGACAATAGGACAGTTTCGCCTTGCGCAATCCTTCAATGCCCAGGTCTTCTTCGCGATTGATCAGGGTGAACTGGGGCGGCAACCTGCGCACAAATTCGCGGCATATAGTGGGGTAAACGCCCTCAAAGCGCGTGTCGGCCTTTTCGGCACAAACGTCAAACGTGTCGTAATTGATGGCCCCGCCATAAGTAAAAGCTACTATTTGTCCGTTTACACGTAGTATGCCGCCTTGACCGTTGAGCTCCTGCCAGTGGTTGAAAACATTCTGGAGCGATTGCTTTTCAGCTTGGTACGTGTAGCTGCCTGTTTCGTTGGTTTCGGCTTTGAGCTTTTCCCATAAGGCATCCAACTCCAGACATTCGTCAAAATGGTCAGGTGTGAGGGGATGGTAGGAGTAGTCAGCATACAATTTGGCAAAGCGGTTGGCAAAGTTGCGTTTGGCTTGCAACTTTTTACCGGAGAATGTGGACAGCGAGTTGCGTAAGTAAATATAGTCCGTGAAGTTACGGTCGGCAGTGGCGTAGAAGTAACCGGGCATTGCCTGCTCTAAATGCGTCAAAGTGTTTTCACACACACCGAGCATCAGGAAGGGATGGCCCCCTACCGTTGCATCGTCTAACAATTCTGCCAAAATGTTGTTCCAATTTCCGTTGCCCACCGGGGCCATATAGGCTGTGTGGCCGTTGGCTTTGAAACGAAACAGCAACCAGTCAGCGTGGAAGGCTACTTCTGTGTCATAAAGGAAACGCCAACTGAAAAGGTTCATGAAGTTGAGATCGCAGTTGCGGCTCTCGGTGGGGTGAACTTTTTCTTGAATAAGCAACCTGTCGGCTAAACTGAGGGGATGGAAAGAAATGGACATTGACCGTGGAGAGCAAGTGTGAAACTGTTTAGTGAATGGTGAGTATAAGTTATGGTTGCTTCGTTTGCGCGGCTAAAAGGTTGTTGGTTTATTCGATGAGTTAGGTTATTACAGCTTTTCAACGAAAAACGCCAATAGCCTTGAGTCTCTGATTATATAATTGCCTGAAGTGTGGTGGCTCTTTGGTATTTCAAAGTCTGAACTTATATACCTTGTCTCCCTCTGCGCAGGGTATGGAGAGCCACAGAGAATCGCGGCCGGCGGATAGTTCCTCGCGCAGGGGCAGAAGTGGAACGGACAGATAGGTGTCGCGTGAGTAATGCTCCGGATCGTTGTGGCGGTCGTGCACGAGCCGAGCTTGGAGAATGCGCGTACCATCAGCGAGCGAGGTCTCTCCTTTGTGCTGTACACCAAAGTAGTGGACACCCTGGCTTGTACCCTGGATTTGCAGATGCAGGTTGATGTACCGTTTCGTTTGCCAGCATGCTACGACACTCACTGCATCGCTTTGAGGATTTTCCTTTTTATAATGCGTAACCGGAAGCGAAAGGATGGGCACGTAGTCCGTGAGGTGTGTGGATGTTTCGCCTCTCACCAGCATTGACAGGATGCGATAAGTGGTGTCCTTCTTTAGTCCGTTGATAGGTTTGTCTAAGGGAAGTATAGTGCCGTCGTCCATCACCAAAGAATTGGCACATCCCGTGGCATCGGTAGGAAGGTCGGCCAATTCTTGTTGGTAATTGGCTGCCGGCTGGTCATCGTCACCACAACCGGCAGTCAGCACAAGCAGTAAGAAAAGCTGCAAGATAAGTTTCATTGAAGGGGCATTCTTTTAAACCTAATTCATAGAACATCCCTGTACAGCCTTCAGATGGTTAATCACGGGATTGGCATACATCGTGAGCATGCACCGTCGGAGGAAAGGCTCATCCTTCTGAGGCAGGTCTATGAGGGCGAGGCGCGATTCAATATAGGCTTCAAACTTCGCCTTCTCCTCCTCTGTGTAGTGAGCGGTGTGATGCTGTGTTCCTTGCAGTAAGTCGAGAGCGACATAGTTGCCGGGATAAAGTGTGTAGCCGGCGTGGATAGCTTTGTCCATGTGTTGGGCCACTGCTGCGAAGAAAGCCGGTTTGGGCAAATGGGCATAAGTGTCAATCCAGCGGTTTGCCGGTTCGGCCAAACGGTATTCCACCCTCCCTTTAAAGCCGAAAATACCCGTTTGCATATTGGCCAGGTCATCCTGTCGGCTTTTCTTGAACTCCGGGTTGTCGCGCTTCTGTTGGAACTCTTTAGCCTTGAGGTAGTCGCATGGGTCGTATTCATAGGAGATGGTCAGCGGTACGATGTTGAGTGCTTTCAGACTTTCAGCCGGGGAGCCTTCACCACCCATGGCCATCATCTTCAGTACTGACTCCTGTGTTCGGTCGTTGGAGTCCTTGGCTCTCCCTTCGCGTTGGGCAATCCAAATGCTTTCATGCTTCTCGCTGATGGCAAAGTGCATGTATTGGCTCATGCGTTTGCTGGAAGCCATGAGCTCGCGGATGCTGAGCGAGCGCTGTACAATGAATGACTTGTTTATGCGTACCAAAGTCTTTATCCAAGGATGAATGAGGAGATTGTCGCCAATGGCAATTTCCACGGTGGTGCGGTAGCCGTTTTGGATGAGCAACACATCAAGCAGTGCCGCATCAAGTACGATGTCGCGGTGGTTAGAAACGAAGGTGAAACTGCCATTGCGATCTTTCTCCGGGATAACTGTAGTGTCGAGTGTGGCACCATTGGAACATTTGTCCAAAAGTTGAAACATCAACGGATAGAAAAAGGTTTTCTGCACCTCTAATGAAGTTTGACAGGCGTAAATCTTTTTCTTTAATATCTCTAACGGTGTGTCCTTGAAGAAAGATTGCATAATGTCGCAGAACTGCTTGTCAGCCAGCAGACTATCGAAGGCAGCAGGTAGCTCTTCGGGCAGGAAAGGACGTATTTCGTCAAAGTCGTGTATGTTCATGGGTACAAAATTGTGCAGTTAGGCATCTCGCACAAGGACAAACTCGGAAGCAAGATGCGGAAACTTCAGTTGTAGTGGGAAGGGTGGATTACATTTTTCCCTCAATGATGTCGCTGAGTACATCCTTGATGTCCAGACCCGCCGCCCGTACCTGTTGCGGAATAAAGCTGGTGGCCGTCATGCCGGGAGTGGTGTTGATTTCGAGCACGTTGATTTGTTCATTGCCTTTTTCACCGGTTAGGATATAGTCAATGCGGATGATACCGTAGCATCCCAGGATGTTGTAGATATGGCGAGTGGTTTCGCTGACGCGCCGTGCTGTTTCTGGAGCAATGCGGGCCGGGGTGATTTCGTCAACCTTGCCGTTGTACTTGGCATCGTAGTCGAAGAACTCCTGTGTGGTTACCACCTCCGTGATGGGGAAGGTTACGATTTCGCCGTCGGGGCGTTTGTAACAGCCACAAGTGATTTCCGTGCCGTTCATCATTTTTTCCACCATTACTTCATCGCTCTCCATCATGGCTTTTTCAATGGCTGCACGGAGCGCGTCAGCCTTCTTCACCTTGGTAACGCCAAAGCTGGAACCGCCGGCATTGGGCTTGACGAAGCAAGGCAGGCCGAGACGGTCGACGAGTTCCTCATCGGCAGGAATAGGTTGTCCTTTGCGAATAAGTACAGAGTCTGACAAGTGGAGTTCCGGGTATGCCCGCAGGAAATTGTTGAGTGCAAATTTGTTGAAAGTGAGTGCTTCAATCAATACATCGCTGGTGGAGTAGGGCAGGCCGATGAGGTCGAAGTAGCCTTGCAGAATACCGTTTTCACCCGGTGTGCCGTGTATGGTAATGTAGGCAAAGTCGAATTCATGGCGACGACCATCGTAGGTGGTGAATGAAAAGTCATTGCGGTCAACATTGCAATGTTCTCCTTTGTAGTCAACTCTCCAGGAGTTGCCTTGAATTTCTACCAGATAGCAGTCGTACTTTTCTTTATCCATAAAGGATAGAATGCCCTCTGCCGAGCGCAGGGAAACATCATGTTCGGAGGAATCACCTCCGGCAACAATGGCTATTGTACGTTTCATAAGAGAAAAGCGGTTATTCAGTTTCTTATTTGATGCCTTGAATGTAAGTGTCCCATTTTTTTACCAGTGCCAGCATATCGGGAGGCAGTTCGGTGGTGAAGTCCATCTCTTCACCGGTTCGCGGATGTTTAAATCCCAGTGTGCGAGCATGGAGTGCTTGTCTGGGGCAAAGCGTAAAACAATTACGTATAAAGCTGTTGTAAGTGCTGCTTTGTGTGCCCCTTAATACTTGGTCGCCGCCGTAACGTTCGTCGTTGAAGAGCGGATGTCCGATGTGTTTCATATGAACACGTATCTGATGGGTGCGTCCCGTTTCCAATATACATTCCACTAAAGTAACATATCCGAAACGTTGTAACACCCGGTAGTGCGTAACGGCGTGTTTGCCGATGCCTGATTGGGGATCGAACACAGCCATCTGCATCCTGTCGCGTGGATTGCGAGCGATGTTGCCCTCAATGCGCCCTTCTTCTTCCACTACGTTGCCCCACACGAGAGCGTTGTACTTACGTCGGGTGGTTTTGTTGAAAAACTGCACTCCCAATCCGGTCTTGGCTTCCGGTGTTTTTGCCACGACGAGTAGTCCGGAGGTATCTTTGTCTATGCGATGCACCAACCCTACTGCCGGGTCGTCGGGGTCGTAGTCGGGATTGTCGCGCAAATGCCAAGCCAAAGCGTTGACCAGCGTCCCGGTATAGTTTCCGCAGCCCGGATGCACCACCAAACCGGCCGGCTTGTTCAGTACAATCAGGTCATTGTCTTCATAGACGATGTCAAGCGGAATTTCCTCCGGTTCAATCTTATTTTCGTAGCGCGGGCGGTCCAACAGCAGGGTTACCACGTCATGCGGCTTTACGCGGTAATTGCTTTTCACGGGTTGTCCGTTTACATGTATAAAGCCGGCCTTGGCCGCCAGTTGGATGCGGTTGCGCGAGGTCTCTTTCAGGTGGTCGAGCAAAAATTTGTCGATGCGCAACAGTTGCTGGCCCTTGTCGGCCACCACGCGGTAATGCTCATACAGTCCGGACTCCTCTTCGCCTTCCTCTTCGTCGTTGAGGTCGGTTGGATAGTCAGTTGAGCTTGTATCTGTCGTCGGGGTGTTTATTTCGAGATATTCCAATGGTCTATTCTTTAAAAAGGAGATGTAGGCTTGATACTTTGTTAGAAACTTGCTATGCGAAAGGGTCTTCCGTCTGTTGTCCGGCCGGTTGGCTTTGTTCTGTTTCTTCTTCGGAGAACTCTTCTTCATCCGGAGTGTTGAGTATAAAGTCCAGGCTGTCGTTGCCGTTGTATTCATCTTCAGTGCCTCCGGCTCCCACCACGAGCGTAACGGGCGTGTTAATGGATATTTTGGTGCCAGCCACCACATTCTTTCCCCCCACCTTGATGCCATACACCCATTCGGGGTCGCCCATGATGTACTCTGTGGCTCCCAATTTAAATCCCAAGACGCGCAGCTTGTCTTCCGCTTCGCGTCGTGAGCAGTTGTCTGCCACATCGGGGAGAGCAATCAGTCTGGGACCGTTGGCATTGATGGTGAGAAAAATAGTCCTCCCCGGTTTTACTTTTCCTCCTGCTTTAATAGATTGTTCCAGCACGGAGAACGGTGCGGCATTGAACACATAGCCCGTGTCGGTAACTTCCATTTGCAACCCCAGGGCCTTTAGTTTGTTCTTGGCTACGTTTTCATCCAGCCCACAGACGTCGGGTACCGTGATTTCTTCGCCATGGTGCGTGTAGTAACCGATAAAAATGTAGGTCGCCGCTCCCAGAAGCACGGTGAGGATTAACATTCCCAAGCAGTTGCCAACAAAGAGACGACTGAATATTTTCTTGAATAGTTCGCTGAGGGACATCTTTTTCGTGTGGTTCGTGGTGAATAAAATATTGCGCGACAAATGTACATAAAACTCGCGAAGTTTTTGCGACATACGGATTATATTGTATCCAATAAATATCGTCAAAAGCTCAATAAGAAGAAAACGATATAATACAATACGAGCGATGCCAAACCATATAGGATTGACATCGCTCGTAAGCCTGCCTGAAAAAGTGAGTGTGGGCAGTTGAGGCTTTTATTTATTTTTTGCCATGAACTTCGTCAGATACGGTCAATTTCTTGCGACCTTTTGCGCGGCGAGCTGCCAATACACGACGTCCATTGGCCGTCTGCATGCGCTGACGGAAACCATGTTTGTTGTTTCTTTTGCGATTGTGGGGTTGGAATGTTCTTTTCATTTTTGTTTATGCTGTTTTTGTTTTTTTGTTTTCAGGATGTGGTGGGTAAGGTCAGCATTCCATCTGTGGCTACAAAGGCTTCAGATGGTATACCTTCTCACTTCGGGGTGCAAAGATAGATAAACTTTTTCATTTAGAACAAGGTTTTTTGAAAAATATTGTCAGCCTTGTCTGAATGGTCTTTCTATGGTCTTTCTATTTGGCAAAACGTTTGGTTTGTTCTGCAATCAATTCAGCATCGTCAAAATAGTTTATCTTCATGGCGCGTCGCACATCTGCCAAAGTTTCTGCTGCTACGGCGCGTGCTTCTTCGCAGCCTTTGCGTAGCATCTCGTATACGCCGGGGATGTCCTTTTCAAATTCCGCGCGGCGTTGGCGGATGGGTTCAAGTTCTTCCTGAAGGATATTGTTAAGGAATTTCTTCACTTTCATGTCTCCCAATCCGCCGCGTTGGTAGTGTTCTTTCACTTCGTCCAAGTTTTGGTAGTCGGGCCAGTAGGCAGCGAAATGCTCAGGGCGGCAGAATGCGTCGAGGTAAGTGAATACGGTGTTACCTTCCAAATGTCCCGGGTCTTCCACATGGATGTGAGCGGGGTCAGTGTACATCGACATCACCTTCTTCTTTACTTCGGCGGCCGTTTCTGCCAAATAGATGCAGTTGCCCAAACTTTTTGACATCTTTGCTTTACCGTCAGTGCCCGGCAGTCGGCAGCACACGGCGTTTTGCGGCAGCAGAATGTTCGGTTCCACCAGCGTGTCGCCATAAATATAATTAAAGCGTCGAACGATTTCCGTGGCTTGTTCCAACATCGGTTTTTGGTCTTCCCCGGCCGGCACTGTGGTGGCACGGAAGGCTGCGATGTCAGCTGCCTGACTGATGGGGTAGGTGAAGAAGCCCACGGGAATACTCGATTCAAAACCGCGCATGCCGATTTCTGTCTTTACCGTTGGGTTGCGTTGCAGTCGGCTCACGGTTACCAAGTCCATAAAGTAGAACGAAAGTTCGCAGAGTTCAGGGATTTGGCTTTGGATAAATATGGTGATTTTCTCCGGGTCGAGTCCGGCAGCGAGATAATCGAGGGCCACTTCAATAACGTTTTGGCGCACCTTTTCCGGGTTGTCAATGTTATCTGTCAGAGCTTGTGCATCGGCAATGAACACAAACATTTTTTTGAAATCGCCTTCGTTTTGCAGTTCCACGCGGCGTTTGAGCGAGCCAACGTAGTGGCCTATGTGGAGACGACCGGTAGGGCGGTCGCCGGTGAGGATAACAGTTTCTTTCGACATAATGAGCGTAGTTTTATAAACGGGTGCAAAGATAGTGCAAGGCGAGAGCAAAGAAAAGCCGCAGGATTTTCATTTTCTTTGCCGAGCCGCCTATCTCCGTGAAGCTGTGTAGCGTTTTTTGAAGTTGAGAGCCGAAAGTTTATCAAGTTAGAGATGATGAACCTCATTTTCGTAAAAAACACTACTTTTGTCCGTCAAAATAGCAACAAATATTGTTCTTCATGATAACGACCAGTCAACTTTACCATCTTTTTAAGGAACATCGCGTATGTACCACCGACACACGCGACTGTCCTCCCGGTTCCATCTTCTTTGCTCTTCGTGGAGAAACGTTCAACGGCAACGACTTTGCCATGCAGGCGCTGCAAGCCGGTTGCGCCTATGCTGTGGTGGACGAACCGAATTTGCCAAACGATGAACGCTTGTTGCAGGTGCCTAATGTGTTAGAAGCGTTGCAGCACCTGGCCGCCCATCACCGCAAGGAATGGGGAGGCCCCGTTCTGCAGATAACGGGAACCAACGGAAAAACCACCACCAAGGAACTTACGGCAGCCGTGTTGGAGCGTAAGTTTAACGTGCTCTATACGCAAGGCAATTTCAACAACCATATCGGCGTACCCAAAACCCTTTTGCGGCTCACCGAGGAACATCAGATAGCCGTTATCGAAACCGGAGCCAACCATCCCGGCGAAATTGCTACTCTGAGCCGGATAGTCCAGCCCGACTGCGGACTGATAACCAATGTGGGTCGGGCCCATTTGGAAGGTTTTGGCTCGTTTGAAGGAGTAGTCCATACAAAAGGCGAACTCTACGAATATCTGCGCACACGTCCACAAGGTTTTGTGTTCCTTCATGCAGACAATGAACATCTTGTTCCCCTCGTAGGGCATTTGCCCGTTGTGACCTACGGCGAGCCCGGAAAGGATTATGATGTAGAAGGCGAAACATTACAGATAGCCCCATTCCTTGCCTTCCGTTTCCGTGTGCATGGAGGAGCTTGGCATACGGTTCAGACCCATCTCATCGGAGCGTACAATCTGCCCAACGCCTTGGCAGCCATCGCCGTCGGGACCCATTGGGGCGTGTCGCCCGAAGATGCAGCCCGGGCTTTGACAGCATATCAGCCCACCAACAACCGGAGCCAATGGATTAAAACCCGGCATAATGAGCTGATAGTCGATGCTTACAACGCCAACCCGACCAGTATGCGTGCGGCTTTGGAAAACTTTGCAGCCATCGACCATCCTCACAAATTGCTCATTCTCGGAGAGATGCGTGAGCTCGGAGCAGCATCGGTGGAGGAACACCGCTCCATCGCGGCTTTAGCGCGGCAAATAAAGTCCGGCGAGGTATGGTTCGTGGGCAATGAATTCAAGGCCCATGCAGTCGACTCCCGTTGGTTTCCCGATGTCGACGCCGTGAAGGCTGAGTTGCAGGAAAACCCGCTTCACGACCGGTTGATATTGGTGAAAGGTTCAAACGGACCCCGCCTGTTCCAACTGCCCCCATTGCTTTAAAACTTCGGAACGGCGGCTTTCGGTGAAGGGAAGTTCAAAGGCTTGAAAAGTCAGGGTGAATAGTTTGTAGTATATCCTTCAAGCGCGCGTATATACGCTGTTTTAAAAGTCGGAAAAAAGCTTCAATCATTCATAGAGTAAGCGTTTTCTTCTGATTTTCAGTGACAAAGAGTGTGAAGGGTTGGGGTTTTAAACCTTTCACACTCTTCCTGAAAAAATAGTGCTCTTTTGATGACTTATGAAGGCTGAACTGTCTATTCCTAAAACCAACGTTTCTGGAATATGCCCATTGGATGGCAGGCGATAGGTCAACCGAAATCAGGAAAAGTCAGCAAGCCCCGGTATGAAGGATTGATTTTTTTCAACCCTTCACACCGGAAACTGATGAAAATCAGGCGGAAGCGCTCGTTCTGTGAAGGAGTGAAGGCTTTTTTCAAACATCATTGTACGTATATACGCGCGCGCGAAGCGAGTACAATGCCTTATAGAGACCATGCGGTGCGCACAGCTACCGAATGTTTTTGATAAGCTCGAAGTTCCCAAGGGAAATATGTCCTTCTTGTCATGGCGTGAAACCTACTTCAGAACTATTTTTGTCAACTCGTCGAGTAGGAAAAAATAGTTGCCGATTTGAACGCACGGCTCGCCGAGTTGTTGTTCCATGTTCTTGGACGATGAGTTGAAGATGTTTTTCGTGTTAGTTCGACGTAGTATTGTATTACAGTGTGTTGTCATTCTTTTCCCGTCGTCCGTAACTTCTTGTTGCTGTGGCATATTGTCGGTCATCGCAAATGGTAGGCATAGCCGTTTTAGTCCTTCATGTCGGACAGAGGGTGATAATTAAAAACAAAGACATACCTCATAATACAAAGATAAACGTTAGCTTTGCAGAACGAAACAGCAGGTGGCATGCAAACTGACGGCCGGCATCGGCCCGGGGCGGAAAAATTGGAATAAACGCTTCCCTTGCCCACGCCAACAGTCCTGCATGACGGCAAAACGCCTCCACCTGCCCAGCCTCATTCCTTATTCATACCCACATGTCCACAAACCACACCTTGAATATTGGCGGCCATTTACTGGAATTGCAGGAACCGCAAATCATGGGCATACTGAACATCACGCCCGATTCATTCTTCTCCGGCAGTCGCACGGAAACGGAAACCGACATAACCCGGCGTCTTCACCAAATGATGCAAGAGGGAGCCGACATGATAGATGTGGGAGCCTATTCATCGCGGTCCGGAGCAGCCGATGTGAGCCCCGAAGAAGAGATGGAACGCTTACGCCGAGGGCTGCGCATCGTCAAAAGAGATTTCCCTGACGTGCCCGTGTCGGTCGACACATTCCGAGCCGACGTGGCACGCATGGCCGTCGAAGAAGAAGGGGCGGACATCATCAACGACATATCCGGTGGCGAAATGGACAAACGCATGTTCCGAACCGTCGCCTCACTCAAGGTGCCCTACATATTGATGCACATGCAGGGTACGCCGCAGAGCATGCAACAGGCACCCCACTACGAAAACGTCCGTCGCGAAGTTATGCTCTACATGGCAGAGCGAGTAGCCCAACTCCACGAGCTCGGCGTGAAGGACGTGATAGCCGACCCCGGATTTGGCTTTGGCAAAACCCTGGCACACAACTATGAACTCATGGCCCATTTAGACGATTTTCAGGAGCTTGATTGCCCGTTGCTGGTAGGCATCTCCCGAAAATCAATGATTTACAAGCTCGTCGGAGGCACCCCGCAAACCGCCCTGGGCGGCACCACAGCCCTTCACATGTATGCCCTGAGCCGTGGCGCCCACATCCTGCGCGTTCACGACGTAGCCCAAGCCGTGGAAGTCAAAAAAATTTACTTACAGCTTAGACAGTTTGCCTGATGATTTCCTTCGGACTGAAAGACGCCTTAGACATCCTCCTGGTAACCCTATTGCTCTACTACATCTATCGTTTGATGAAGGAAAGCAGTTCGGCCAACATCTTCGGAGGCATCATCGTTTTTGTCGTGGTGTGGATATTTGTGTCCCAAATATTCGAGATGCGTCTGCTGGGCGGCATTTTGGACAAGCTCGTCAATGTAGGTTCCTTGGCACTCATCGTGTTGTTCCAAGAAGAAATACGTCATTTCTTTTCAACCATCGGCACCCGGCCGGGTGTCAACTTCTTTGTGCGCCTTTTCAAAGACAAGAAAGAGCGAACGGGCACCCATCGTGAAGACATCATGCCGATAGTTCTGGCCTGCATGAGCATGAGCAAACAGAAAGTGGGAGCCCTGATCATCATAGAGCGCCAGGTCGGGCTGAGCGAATACGTCAACTCCGGCGACATCATCAATGCCAACATTACCCAGCGCCTGATAGAAAACATATTTTTCAAAAACAGCCCCCTCCACGACGGCGCCATGATCATTTCACACAAACGCATCCGGGCAGCCGGCTGCATCCTGCCCATATCTCACGACACAGACATACCGAAATCGCTCGGCCTCCGCCACCGCGCAGCACTGGGCATCTCACAAAAAAGCGATTGCCTCTCCATCGTAGTGTCTGAAGAAACCGGAGGCATATCCATAGCCGAAAATGGAAACTTCAAACTCCGGCTTACGGCCGAAGAGCTCGAAGGCGTCTTGGCAAAAGCGAATTTGTAATTTATAAATTACAGTTATAATGAGGCTATGCCGATGGTTGCGGCGTGCATCGTCCTGTACGAAGGTTGCCAGACCTCATTATACATTATACATTGAATCGTCGGCCGTAGACCTAATTATAAATTGTAAATTATAAATTGAATTTAGGCTTTTACATAAAGCCGGCTGCAGTTCGGAAAAGGCAATTTAAAAGACTTTCGTTTTTTTAATTGCCTTTTCTCTCACTTTGCACGGCTTTTCTTTTTGTTCTTCGCTCGCCTTGCACTACTTTGCTTCGCCAAGATAGGCTGCGGCTCGGAAGAAAAAAAGCAAATCCTGCGGCTTTTCTTTTTGTTCTTCGCTCGCCTTGCACTACTTTGCTTCGCCAAGATAG
>OBLI01002774.1_pt1 | contig 14408 bp, 15 predicted proteins | sample 1519701 | NCBI WGS metagenome assembly OBLI01 (sample SAMEA3663005, study PRJEB22513) | pig gut metagenome | biome: pig gut; feature: pig-associated habitat; material: faeces | place: France | collected 2012 | reverse complement strand
AGCTCGGAAACGAGATGAGAATCATTAGCAAACAAAGCGAAGATAAGTACATCTTTACTGACGTTAATCAGGTGGAGGGACTTGAGACCACTTACCTTGATATTACAGACTTGGATGCTGTGCGGAAGATGGTAGCTGAACATGAAGTGAACGCTATCGTCAACTGTGCTGCATGGACTAACGTGGATGGAGCTGAAGATCCAGAGAAATATGAGTTGGTTGAGAAACTTAATGCTACTGCTCCCGAGAATCTTGCCAAGGCAATGAAGGAGGTTGACGGATGGCTTGTGCAGATTTCCACAGATTATGTGTTTGGCAAGGAACCCTATAATACACCTTGCAAGGAAGATCAGAAAGGAACACCAACAGGAGTGTATGGTGCTACTAAGCTCCTTGGCGAACAGAAGATTATTGCCACAGGATGCAAGTACATAATCATCCGTACTGCTTGGTTATATTCGGAGTTTGGCAAGAATTTCTGCAAGACCATGCTTAACCTTACAGCAACTAAACCGCAGTTGAAAGTAGTGTTTGACCAATGTGGAACTCCTACGTATGCATGGGACTTGGCAACTGCCATTATAGCAGCTCTCAAGAACCCTGTAGAAGGAGTATATCACTATAGCAACGAGGGAGTATGCTCTTGGTATGACTTTACGAAGATGATAGCAGAGTACAGCGGTCAGACTGACTGCGACATTCAGCCATGTCATTCCGACGAGTTCCCAAGCCCTGTGAAACGTCCAAGTTATTCCGTGCTTGACAAGACAAAAATTAAGGAAACTTTCGGGATAGAAGTGCCGTATTGGACGGAATCATTAAAGAAGTGCATCAACAACATTAATAAGAAATAGAAAAAAGTAAGTCAATTATGAAAAGAAATATAGTGATTACTGGCGGTGCAGGCTTCATTGGCTCGCATGTCGTTCGCCTCTTCGTGAACAAGTATCCCAACTATCGCATCATCAACCTCGACAAGTTGACGTATGCAGGTAATCTTGCCAACCTCAAGGACATCGAGGACAAACCCAATTATAAGTTTGTCAAGATGGACATCTGCGACTTCGACGCTTTCTATCAGCTGATGCAGGACGAGCAGATTGACGGTATCATCCATCTCGCTGCAGAGAGCCATGTAGACCGCTCAATCAAGGATCCATTTACTTTCGCACGCACCAACGTGATGGGTACACTCTCATTGCTGCAGGCTGCAAAGCTCTATTGGGAGTCGCTGCCCGAGAAATATGAGGGCAAGCGATTCTATCATATCTCTACCGACGAGGTGTATGGAGCTCTGTCGATGACTCATCCCGAGGGTATCGAACCTCCCTTCACCACCAAGGCTTCTTCATCACAGCATCACGAGGCTTACGGTGAGGACTTCTTCCTGGAGACAACTAAGTATAATCCTCATTCTCCATATTCGGCATCAAAGGCTGGTAGTGACCACTTCGTGCGCGCCTTCCACGACACATACGGAATGCCTACTATCGTAACCAACTGCTCGAACAACTACGGTCCGTATCAGTTTCCCGAAAAGCTTATCCCGCTGTTCATCAATAATATCCGCAACCGCAAGCCTCTGCCGGTATATGGCAAGGGTGAGAACGTGCGCGACTGGTTGTATGTAGTGGATCACGCCCGCGCCATCGACATCATCTTCCATGAGGGCAAGGTGGCTGAGACATACAATATCGGTGGATTCAATGAGTGGAAAAACATCGATATCATCAAGGTGGTAATCAACACTGTCGATCGTCTGCTCGGACGCAAGGAAGGCGAGGACATGGATCTCATCACATACGTAACCGACCGACTTGGACATGACGCCCGCTATGCCATCGACTCAACCAAGCTCCAGCGCGAACTCGGTTGGGAACCCAGTCTGCAGTTTGAGGAGGGTATAGAGAAGACCGTGAAGTGGTATCTCGAAAATCAGGAGTGGCTCGACAACGTGACGAGCGGCGATTATCAGAAGTATTACGAATATATGTATAAGCAATAATTATAATTACACCCATATGAAAAAGCGAGTTATAGCGATAAATCTACCACAATTTCATCCATTTAAAGAGAATGATGAATGGTGGGGTAAAGGATTTACAGAATGGACAAATGTAACAAAGGCTAAGCCTAGATTCCGAGGTCATTATCAACCGCATTTGCCTTCTGATACAGGTTTTTATGATTTACGACTACCTGAGGCTAGACAAATGCAAGCAGATATGGCTAAAGAAGCTGGTATTTATGGCTTTTGTTATTATCATTATTGGTTCAATGGTAAACGCTTGATGAATCGTCCTATTGATGAAATCCTTAAATCTGGAGAACCAAACTTCCCATTTATGCTTTGCTGGGCAAACGAAAACTGGTCAAGAAACTGGGATGGTGGCTTTTCGAAGATATTGATAGAACAGAATTATTCAAATGAGGATGATATAAACCATATGAATTATTTGTGCCAGAATGTTTTTTGTGACAATAGATATATAACTGTTGATAATAAGCCTGTTTTTGTTATATACAAGCCTCAATTATTTCCAGATATAAAGAAAACTATTGAGACTTGGCGTTATATTGCAGCTGATTTTGGGTTCCAGTTATACATATGTTTTATGCATAGAGCTGAAATTGATCCTGAATTGTATCTTACCAAAGGATTTGATGCTGCTATTGAGTTTCAACCTTTCTGCGGTCAATATCCAAAGTGGAATGAAGGAATAATTCCACATCTGCATAATCCGTTAGCTTCTTTATGGTCAAAAATTTTTAAGAAGAATAATCCTTTTAATTTGATTAATTCATATAAAGAGTATGTAAACCATGTTATCAAATTAAAGATGCCTTCATATAAGATCTATCCAGGCATCACTCCAGGATGGGACAATTCACCAAGAAGGGTTAATTCATCATTTACTGCATTTAAAGGAAGTACTCCAGAATTATATGGAAAATGGTTCGCGAATCTTCTTAGAAAATTTGACCCATATAGTGAAGATGAGAATTTTATATTTGTTAATGCGTGGAATGAATGGGCAGAAGGAAATCATCTTGAACCAGATCAAAGATGGGGTAAGGCTTTTTTAAATGAGACACGGAAGCAAATTGATGTTTATGAAAAAGAAAAAATGTATAATAGTAATTCCAGTCTATAATCCTTCGCCAAAGGATTCTGAAATTGCATCATTCAAACAAGGTCTGACTATTTTAGGAAAACACGATATCACGTTGATAACACATAAGGAATGTGATCTAACGTTGTATAAATCTATTATGAAGGAATTGGGTAGTGAAATTGGAATTCAATATTTTGCGCCTAAATATTTTTCCTCGGTTAAAGGATACAATGATTTGTGTATGTCGATTGATTTTTACGAAAGATTCTCAGATTACGAATACATGTTGATTTATCAATTAGATGCATGGGTTTTCAGAGATGAACTTGACTATTGGTGCAATAAAGGATATGATTTTGTTGGAGCCCCATTGTTTCATGCTCATAATTTGAGAAAAATTTCCACCAAGTTTAGTGGTGTTGGCAATGGTGGATTCTGTCTAAGACGAATATCGCATTGTTTAGAGTTATTGAAAGGTAATCAATATAAACCTTACATTATGCCAATACCATTAATAAAAATATACTGGAACTATTTACTTTATAGTGATGAATATAAGAGCATTCTTTCGTATATACGAATAATACCATTGTTAACTTTAAAAATGTTAGGTATATTTAACAATATTCGTTATTTTCGTTCAAAATCTATAAATGAAGACATTATATTGGGAAGCTGGTCTGCATTATCGTGGGGGCATAATGCTAATATTCCTGATTTTGATGAGGCAATGAAATTTTCCTTTGAAGTTCATCCAGCAATGCTATACGAACAAAACAACAAGCAGTTGCCTTTTGGATGCCACGCCTTTGAGAAGTGGGAATATGATACTTTTTGGAGAAAATATATAAAATATTGAATAATTAATCTAAAGACTATCTATTAATTAATGATATAAGACATTAATGTCCCGATTTTAACGGGACACTAATGAATAATTATATTTAATTGAAAATGGAAAAAATGAAAAGTTATTATCTCACAAAAGAGGAATCGACCCTCCTAAATGGGTTAGCGATAGTTTTTGTAGTTATAGAATATCTATCTTGGTTGGCATTAAAAGAATTAAAATATAGGGAAATGAAAATGTACCGCTCTTGTAAAAAATCTGGTTCGATTTATAAAGGTGGCGATGTATTACTAAAAGCTGAACAGCTACTAAAGGATAATGCACCATTCGAATACACCAGGTAAGTTAGTGATGTGCCAGATATGAAGAAATGGGAAATGTTAAATGGTGTGAACATGATAATAATATAGAAGTAAGAGGGGAGTAACTGCAAAGCAGATGGTGGACATTGTAAACCAGATAAGATGGTGAGTGATTTGGTTCAGATTATAAATATAATATAGAAAGGCAGATAATGACTATTTCAGAAGATAACAAGTTGACACTTTCCATAGGTATCCTGTGTTTTCAGGGCTTTGGAATTAGAATTTTTGAAGGAGTGTTTAATAGTGCAATAGTTCTATGGTTTTTTTTATTAATCATATTAAACAGGAAGTACATAAAAGTGGTTCCTACTTCTTATTGGATTAAGTTTGGCGTTGTAGTTTTATGTTATTGTATCTTTTCATTTATTAAGGGTTCTGCCGTTTTGCCATACATGATTGTCGCCTGGTTATCGGCAGTAGTTGTATTGACACCTTATTATTTGCGACAAGCAGACTTTATCAGCGTGATGAGAAAATTCACACGCTTTTGTATGTACTATGGCTTGTGCCACATTCCTATCATGCTATTTTTAAAAGGTGCATTGATTACAACTTCTTTTGGAATGAACCCTAAAACATTTTTATATTTGTTTTATTTTAACGGTGGGGAAGGATTTGCAGGAATGAATAGAATACAAGGGTTTTGTTGGGAACCCAGCTGTTGGAATATTCTTTTAGATTTGAATCTTGTATTTGCATTGTATTTCAAAGAGAAAAAATCAATTATTATAGCATCAATAATTTCCATTGTGTCTATCATGTCCACTACAGGCTTAGCTGTTATGTTAATTATTATAGGTCTGTATTATGTGACCAATTTGAGGTTAAAGAACGTTTTTGGAACAATTATTTCTCTTTCCTTATTTGCAGTTGTTGTAGGACCTATCATTTATTCTAATATTAGTGAAAAACTAACTTCAGGCTCTGGAAATGCACGAGTTGGTGATTTTGCAATTGCTGCTGCTGTGATATCAAATCATCCTTGGGTAGGTATTGATATGGAGAATCTTACAAATAACCCATTAGTATTTGCTGCTCGCGAGGATGCTTGGACATCACAAGGAGATTATGAGGGATATATGGAACAAGGCATGGTTAATTCATTTGCTGCTTTGGTAGTGGAATGGGGCATTCCAATTACGTTGTTAATATTCGTATTGATGTTTAAAACACCTCTCATTGAGAATAAACAATTGAGATTTCTATATTTAATAGCTATTCTTTGTGTGTTAATGGGAACTCCTATTGCTCGAACAGGCTTTTTCTATATGTATGCACTGTCTTCAATATTATTATATAAAAATGAATCATATGAAATATAACGTAAGCGTAGTTGTAAAATCTATTCCTCCTGATGAAATATGGGGCGGAAATCTTGCTAAATTAATAAAACAGATAAGAAAACTATGAAAATATCAATAATTATAGCGACATGGAATGCCGCTAAAACATTAAGAACCTGCTTGGACAGTATAGTTCCACAACTAAATAATGATGTGGAGCTGATACTTGTTGATGGCGGATCAAAAGACGAGACAAACGAGATAATTGACTCATATGGTGATAAAGTATCCGTGCACATTTCAGAGCCTGACAAGGGTATATATGATGCATGGAATAAAGGAGTGAAGGTTGCAAAAGGTGATTGGGTAATGTTTGTCGGCGCAGATGATTGTTTATCTCAGGATGCTATAGATAATTATTTAAAGTTTATCAAAAATGTGCCCATTGATACAGATTTCATCTCCTCTAATGTTAACTATATAGATGAAAAGGGTAAAATGCTCGACATAACGGGTAAACTTTGGAATTACAATCGTTGTCGAATTAATATGGATGTTACTCATGTAGCTTCATTGACAAATAAAAACTATTTTAATAGAGTCGGCGTATTTAATACAAAATATAAAATTGTAGGGGATTACGAACTTCTAATGCGAGGGGGAAAGGATTTGAAGGCTGCTTTTATGGATAAGATTGTCGCTACAATGACAATTGGAGGAGCCTCTTTTTCTGTTAAAGGATTAAAAGAACAATTTAAAGTTAAAAGAAAAGTGGCCAGAATGCCTTTATTAATATGTGTTGGAATCTTTTTATTTCAACTTTTTTTGTTCTACACTTATAAATTAAGACATAAAAAATGATAGATATTCTCTTACCCACTTATAATGGCGCTAAATATATCGCACCTTTGTTAGACTCTATATTTCTTCAAACTTATAATGATTTTCGTATTATTATTAGAGACGATGGCTCGAAAGATAACACATTGCATGTGATTAGAGATTATAAGAATCGTTATCCCAATAAATTCAAATTGATTGAGGACAATTTGGGCAATCAAGGAACATCTGGCAGTCTTAATATTTTACTTAAGCATGTTACTTCAGACTATTTTATGTTTTGTGATCAAGATGATATTTGGGAATCTAATAAGATAGAATTGTCTATGAAGGAGATGGAGAGATTAGAATGTGACAATAACAACATTCCAATTCTTGTATGTTCAGATGCTTGTTGTTTTAATGATGATGGTACTGTTACTACTACTTCTTTTTTCAAGAGTCAAAAGTTTGTAGATGTTACTGATTCTTATCATAAGATGTTGGCTTTGAATATAGTTCAGGGTTCTACAGCTTTAATGAATAAAAATGTTCTGGATGTGGTGAAATTTATACCTAATGACATTTTTCACGATTGGTGGTTTGGCGTTATTGTTAGCTATTATGGTAAGTTATATTATATTCATAAACCTTTATTAAGATATAGACAACATTTATCAAATGTGGTCGGGGCTAATGATGTGGGATTGAATTATTTGGTTAGTAAACTTGTCAATGTTAAAAGGCAATTTATAATATACAAAAGTATGTACAGGAATTTACCTTTTAAACCATCAATTATTAAGTGGTTTTTCTATAAAGTATTTTTTAATTTACGACGAATTTAGCTGTAATTATGAAAGGAATTGTATTAGCCGGTGGTTCGGGTACCAGGTTGTATCCCATCACTAAGGGCATCAGTAAGCAATTGATGCCTATCTATGACAAACCGATGGTGTATTATCCCATCTCAGTACTCATGCTTGCAGGTATCAAGGACATTCTGATTATCAGTACGCCTTATGATCTCCCTGGCTTCAAACGTTTGTTGGGGGATGGTTCTGACTATGGAGTGAAATTTACATACGCAGAGCAACCTTCTCCAGATGGACTTGCCCAGGCTTTCACTATTGGCAAGGAGTTCATTGGTAATGATTCGGCTTGTCTCGTACTTGGCGATAACATCTTCCAGGGTGCAGGTTTCACAAAGATGCTGAAGGAGGCTGTGCGTACAGCTGAGGAGGATAAGAAGGCAACTGTCTTTGGCTATTGGGTGAATGATCCAGAACGTTATGGTGTGGCTGAATTCGATAAGGATGGCAATTGCCTTTCTATTGAGGAGAAGCCAGAGCATCCAAAGAGCAACTATGCTGTGGTGGGTCTTTACTTCTATCCGAATAAGGTGGTAGATGTTGCTGCCAACATCAAGCCTTCTGCTCGTGGCGAGTATGAGATTACGACGGTCAATCAGCAGTTCCTTGAAGATGGTGAGTTGAAGGTGCAGACCCTCGGCCGTGGTTTCGCATGGCTTGATACAGGTACACATGATTCACTTTCAGAGGCATCGACATACATTGAGGTGTTGGAGAAGCGACAGGGGCTTAAAGTAGGATGCTTGGAGGGTATTGCATACAGGCAAGGCTGGATTTCTGAGGAAAGAATGAGGGAATTGGCAAAGCCTATGTTGAAAAACCAATACGGTCAATACCTTTTGAAGGTAATAGACGAACTTAAAGAAACTAACAGTCCAAATCTTGATTAAAGACTTAGTATATGATAAATGTTATTAAGACAGCGCTTGATGGTGTGGTAATCATTGAGCCTAAGGTGTTTGGAGATGCACGTGGATATTTTTTCGAGAGTTTCTCTGAGCGTGATTTCAATGAGGCTATGACTCCTATCTTGGGTCATGGCATCAAGTTCGTACAGGATAATGAAAGTATGTCAAGTTATGGCGTGATGCGTGGATTGCATTTCCAGACAATGCCTTATACGCAATCGAAATTGGTTCGATGTGTGAAGGGTGCTGTTCTCGATGTTGCAGTTGACATTCGCAAGGGCTCTCCTACATACGGTCAGCATGTAGCAGTGGAATTGACAGAGGATAATCATCGTCAGTTCTTCGTTCCTCGTGGTTTCGCACATGGTTTTGCTGTATTGAGTGAGACTGCGATTTTCCAATATAAGTGTGACAATTTCTATGCTCCGGCAAATGATGGCGGAGTGAGCATTGTTGACGAAAGTCTTGGAATCGACTGGCGTATCCCAGTGGAGAATGTGTTGCTGAGCGAAAAGGATACAAAGCATGATTTGCTTAAGGATTTTGACAGTCCTTTCTCTATTGATATGAACCTTTATCCAGAGTTTTATAATACGTAAGCCTAAGGGATAATAAGAAAAATATATAAGAGATAGGCTATAGCTTAGATATATTTCAAAAATAATTCATTGTATATAAGAAATGAAATACGACTATCTAATAGTTGGCTCCGGCCTTTTCGGAGCCACATTTGCACATCTTGCCACGAAGCAGGGCAAGAAGTGCTTGGTGATAGACAAACGCCCGCAACTCGGAGGCAATGTCTATTGCGAGTACATTGAAGGGATAAATGTGCACAAGTACGGTGCACATATATTCCATACTAATAATAAGGAGGTGTGGAACTTTGTTAACTCTATAGTGGAGTTCAACAGATATACCAACTCCCCGGTGGCTAACTACAAGGGCAAGCTCTATAATCTTCCCTTTAATATGAACACCTTCCATCAGATGTGGGGCGTGAAGACTCCTGAGGAGGCGAAGGCAAAGATTGAGGAGCAGAAGGCAGAGGCTGTGGCTGCAATCAAAGGTCGCGAGCCGCAGAACCTGGAAGAGCAAGCACTGACTTTGGTCGGTAAGGACATCTTCTATACCCTCATTAAGGAATACACCGAGAAGCAATGGGGGCGTAAGTGTACCGAGCTGCCTGCATTCATCATCAAGCGACTGCCACTGCGTTTTGTCTTCGACAACAACTATTTCAACGACCGCTATCAAGGTATTCCTATTGGTGGATATAACAAGCTGATTGATGGATTGCTCGATGGAGTTGATTGTCTGACTAATTGTGACTTCTTTAAGAATAACATAGAATTATCGGATAATTTGTGGGTAATTAGCGACGATTCACGTTTAAAAGACCACTGGCAAGACATTGCAGACAAACTTGTATATACTGGAGCCATTGACGAGTTCTATGATTTCAAATTCGGTAAGCTCGACTGGCGCACTGTCTCCTTTAAGACTCGCACTGAGAACACTCCAAACTATCAAGGCAATGCCGTGATCAACTATACCTCCCATAACGAGCCATACACCCGAGTAATCGAACATAAGCATTTCGAGATGTTCGGACAAGAGGTATATGATTGCTCCAAGACAGTAGTGAGCGAGGAATACTCAACGGAATACAAGCCAGGCATGGAGCCGTATTATCCCGTGAATGACGACCGCAACAATGCGTTGGCAGAGCAATATCGCGCTCTGGCTGCCCAAGAAGCAGATGTCATTTTCGGCGGCAGATTGGCGGAGTACAAGTATTATGATATGGCACCGATAATCGAGCAAGTAATGAATATGAACATAGAATAATACCTGATTATGGAACTAATAAGAAAAATCTATAGTAAATTTAGGAATCTGATACTTTACGGAATCATAGGCAGCTTTACAAGTTTGCTTGATTTTTGTGTGTTTACTTTTTTGTCAAGTTTTGCCGGAGTCTATTATATAGTGGCAAACTGTATATCGGTATTAGTTGGAATTACTACAAGTTTCCTATTGAACAGAAGTATCAATTTCAAGGTAAAGGATCATTATAAAAGGAGATTTGTTGTGTTCCTTTGTGTCGGATTGTGCGGATTGGTTTTAAGTAATATAATCCTGTATGTGGGAATTGACAAGATGCACTCAAATGAAACATTAGTAAAACTTGCATCTATTGTGTTGGTTGTTGGTTTTCAGTTTATATTAAACAAGTTTGTGACATTCAAGTATAATTTTGATAAATAATAGAAAAATGGAAAAGTTTTATTTTGTAATGCCGGCATATAATGAGTCGGAGAATATTGTTGAGACAGTAAAGCAGTGGTATCCTGTAGTAGAAGAAATCAACAAAAAGAAAGACTGCGAGGCAATACTTGCAATAGCAAATGACGGAAGTAAGGATGATACCTACGAGGTAATGAAAAAAATGAAGGTGGGAGGGGCATTTCCTTACTTTGAGCCTCTTACAAAACCGAATGGAGGTCATGGAGCTACCGTATTATATCTCTATCGTCATGCCTTGAACAATGGAGCAGACTATGTGTTCCAGACAGATTCGGATGGTCAGACAAATCCTGATGAGTTCTGGCAGATGTTTGAACACAGACACGACTATGATTTTCAGATAGGATATAGAAAAGGGCGACAGGATGGAGCAAGCCGAGTATTTGTGACAAAGACATTAAGGTTGGTCGTCTGGTTTATGTTCCACGAATGGGTGACAGATGCGAACACTCCATTCCGCCTAATGAAGAATGATAAGTTGAAGGCCATCATGGATGTTATCCCGAGTGATTACTTCCTCTGTAATGTGGCAATATCTGCAATAGCGGTGAAATGGAAATACAAGATTCGTTTCTATGAGATAACATTTAAACCTCGTCAGGGTGGAGTAAACTCTATCAACATGAAGCGAATATTTAAGATTGGCTGGAAAGCTTTGGGGGATTTTAGAAAGATAAATAAAAACATAAGAAATAAGGAATGAAACAGTGGATTTCAATAGCAAAGAAGTATTATGTCTTTTTGTTTGCTTTGATTATTAGTATTCTATCTGTTAATGGATGGAGTCTATGGCTAGACGAGTCGAGTACGGCATTTCTTGCAAATAGTCAGGACTTTCACAATTTTATAAATACATTAATGAATTGGACTGGCTCTGAATCTCAAATGCCTGGTTTTGTCTTATCAGAATTTGTATGGGTGAAATTATTTGGTGATTCAGAGTATGCCTTGCGCTCAATAAATATTGTTTTTGTCGTTTTACTATTGTTATACCTCGTTTCATTGTTTAATAGAAAAACGATAGAAGTTCGAGACAAGTCAATAATAAAGATTTATGTCGTTCTTTCATTCTTATCGCCATTCATCATCTATAACATGAATGAGGCAAGAGTAAATATTGCACTATACGTTTTTGGTTCATTATGTTTAAGTAGCTTATTGGCATATTGCAAATACGGATATTTGAAAGATTGGATATTGTGTCTGATATGTTTAGTTATTGGATCGAGTTTTAATCTTTTGTTTTTCGTAATAGTAATACCAATGTTGATTATTGCAACTAGTTATAATAAAAGATTTATATTAGATCATTGTAAATCGATTGGCTTATGTGTAGTATTCTTGGCATTGATAGGAATATATTACTTATACACTCTAATAAATGGAAGTGGTGGACAGAAGGAAAAACCAGGAATAATCAATATAGCATATACTATATATGAGTTTACAGGTTATGGAGGAGTTTGCTTACCTAAAAATGAGTTAAGAACAGGAGGTGATATTTTTGGCAGTTTTAAGCCATATATATTGCCATCTGCGTTATTGTCGATTTCTTACATATGCATTATCTTTTCTTATATTAAAGCAAAATGCAATACAAGGCCTCTTGTTTTGCTTATAGTGTCGTTAGTTTCTTTCTTTATAATATCATTTATTGGAAACTTCCGTTTTTGGAGCAGGCATTTGCTAATGATATATCCTATTTATATATACTTTGTGGCTTATGCGATATATGAGATATGGGAAAACAAAAAGAATATGAGATGGACTGTTATCTTTTACATTTCCATATTGTTATTTGGATCAATACGCATAATGACGCTGGATTGCTATAAAAAAGAGAATGTTAAGTATGCAATAGAGTATTGCAATAGATATAATCAAAACAACAACAATACAATTTACTATTTTGGCTTCCCCAAATTGGCAGATTACTATCATCTGTCTAATTATGTTGATTGTTGTTCCAAAAATGATAATATCACAAAGGAATCAAGTGGTTTGATGTTATTTCATAATAGTATGATTGTTTATTATACGAATGGTCAATATAAAGGGCTTAATCCGTTAATGGACAAAGAAATTTTTTCAACTGAAATTATTTGGGAAGACAAAGACTCCAAATTATTGAAATTTTATCCAAAGTCTTTTTCAGCCAATTAAATGTGCATATAGTTGATATGAGATTAGAATAAATATTTCTTACGTATAAGCAAGAGGATGGGCGGAAGGGTTGTATAGCGTAAGAATAGCTCTCGAATTGGTGGGAGTATAGTGAACAATTGTTTAATTTTAACATTAAAAAAATATGAATAAAAAACGGTTAATTCACTAGGTCGGGCATATAATTGCCCGACTTAGCAAAAAGTTAAGAGGGCAGGAGTCCAAAAATGCTTATGCATTATTAACTGCCGTGGTAGATATAGTAGTAGCAATAGTTAAGATTCATATGAGATATTTTGATATCCTTGATGTCTTTTCTATAGGCAAAGACTTGATGACTATAGCATAGATTATCGCGAAGCATTGAGGTCTTATGACTGACAGCCAATGGCTGATGCCTATATCATTGGGCATCTGCCATCTTAAAAAAATACAAATATTAATATGATCGAATTAATTATTTGGATATAAATAATGAAGATAGCATTTGTAAGTACCCGTGGTATTCCAAATAACTACGGTGGATTTGAGCAGTTTGCCGAGTATATCTCGGTGGGATTGGCGGAACGTGGACATGAAATAACAGTGTATTCACCTCATTATCATCCTTACCAGGAGAAAGAGTATAAGGGCGTGAGGATTAAGCATATCTATAGCCCTGAGCTGTGGATGGGCGGTTCGGTAGGCAGTTTCTTCTATGACTACTCATGCCTGAAGGACGCCTTGAAGAACGAGGACTTTGACATCATCTATGAGGCAGGATATACGAGCATTATTCCTGCCTATATAAGATTTAATGTGAAGGCGATTAAGCGTCCGTTGTTCACAACAAACATGGATGGTCTGGAATACAAGCGCACGAAGTTTAATCCTTTGGTGAGGAAGTTTGTATTTTGGGAGGAGAAGATGGCTGTGAAGCACAGTCATTTCCTGATTGCAGACAACATGGGCATTCATGACTATTATAAGGAAAAATATGGCAGGGAGAGTAAGTTCTTGGCATACGGAGCGAATATCTATGATGACTATGATGCATCTCTGTTGAAGGAATGGAATCTGACTCCGAATGAATATTACTTACTTGTGGCACGTATTGAGCCGGAGAATAATCTGTATATGGCTATAGAGGGCTATATGGCTTCGAAGGAGTATGGACGCAGACCTCTGATAATAGTAGGCAAGACGAATACTCCATATGGCAAGCAGTTGGTGAAGAAATATGGCAGTGACCCGCATGTGAGGTTTGTGGGCGGTATATACGACTTCAAGAAGCTCAACAGCGTGCGTCATTTCTCTTTTGCTTATTTCCATGGGCATAGTGTGGGCGGTACTAACCCGTCGCTGCTGGAAGCTATGGCGAGCGATTGCTTTATACTTGCGCATGACAACCAGTTTAACAAGGCTGTTCTTGGAGATAATGCTGTATATTACGGATCGTCCCAAGTTGTGACAATGATACTCGACACTATAGACAACATCGCAAATCTGCATAAAGCCGAGTATATCAAGAACAACCTCGACATCATCCGAAAGGATTATTCATGGGAGAAACTCGTGGATGAACACGAGAGGTATTTCGAGTGGATGATGGAGCAGAAGAGGTAATAACGCTGCTTTTGTTTATAATGAAATATCATAGGAATGCAGTGAAATGATGGATGAAAATTTAATTCGTTTTATTATGACTATAAGTTATTATCATATTTTTAATTTGCAAAATGA
>OBLI01002773.1_pt1 | contig 14409 bp, 7 predicted proteins | sample 1519701 | NCBI WGS metagenome assembly OBLI01 (sample SAMEA3663005, study PRJEB22513) | pig gut metagenome | biome: pig gut; feature: pig-associated habitat; material: faeces | place: France | collected 2012 | reverse complement strand
CCAATTTGCAGAACGACATACAGGTGTCTGCTACAAGTGGCTTCGAGGTTACACCTTCTGTTATAGCAGCTGGTGCCGATGAGACCACAGTAAGTGTGAAGCTCACCTCATGGCTCAATCGTACCGACGGCAAGGTTATTCTGCGTAGCGGTGATAACCGTGCATACGTATCCCTTGCCGGCAATGGCACACCCCTTGCCGTAAAGGATATCTCCTCAAATCCTGTCTATGCAGGTGGTACTGACGATGCGAAGACCTACGCAGACTTTGCTCCGGGCGCAGAGGGCTATACCCTTGAGTTCAAGGTAAAGGCTGATGACGCTTCCAAGGAGTTCTTCCCGTTCGCTGTCAGCAGCGACAAGGTAGGCTTCAAGGGCTATGTCAAGTCGGAGAGCGTCGGCATGTACAATGGTGCCGACACCTATATAAGTGACGAGGCTATAAGCAATCCTTCCAATGGCGGTACGTTCTACAACACCGATGGCCAGTACCATACCTACCGCTATGCCGTTACAGCCGACAAGCGAGTATTCGTCTACCGTGACGGCTTGGCCGTCGATACCTTCCGTGTTGCCGACCTTGCCCTTCAGCCCGATTGGTCTGTGGAGAACGGTGACATGAAGGAGAACCTGATAAAGAACCCAGGCTTCGAGGGTGAGTGGGACTTCTCCAAGAGCCGCAACATCGTTACCCGCATAGAGGGTTGGGACGTATATCCTTACGACCAGTACAACTCCACTCAGGAGATTGTTGCCGAGGAGCGCAGCAACGAGGTTGACCAGAACAACCACGTGTTGTCCATAGACCGCTATATGTGGAACGACGGCTGGGCAGCAGGCGAGGTTTCCCAGATTGTAGACGTTGCTCCCGGCGAGACCTATTCGTTCTCAGCCCTTGCCAAGGGTGGCATAAAGAGCGATGGCAGCCGTTTCGGCAGCCTTCGCATCCAGGACTTGCAGAATGCGACCAACAAGGTTACCATCCCTGTAACGAGTGACAGCTACCAGACCTACGCCTCTGACTTCACTACTCTTGCCAATACCAAGCAGATACGCATTGTCTGCGCCATAGAGCGTGACAAGTGGGGTGCATCCATCTCTGCCTTGAAAGTCGATGATGTCAAGCTCACTGGCGTTGACCGCAACGTTGCCGCAACTGTAGGTTTCCAGAACAATGGTGCCGACATAGCATACTTCACCTATGACACCACAGGTGCCTACGCTCCTGCCTTCGCCAGCCTGACGGCATCAACTGATTCACTTGTTATCGATGGTACAGGAAACAGCGCGACCTTCACAGTGAGCGGTGCCAATTTGCAGAACGACATACAGGTGTCTGCTACAAGTGGCTTCGAGGTTACACCGTCTGTCATATCAGCCGGTGCCGGTGAGACCAAAGTAAGTGTGAAGCTCACCTCATGGCTCAACCGTACCGACGGCAAGGTTATTCTGCGCAGCGGTGATAACCGTGCATACGTATCCCTTGCCGGCAATGGCACTCCGCTTACAGTGAAGGATCTTTCTTCCAACCCTGTCTATTCGGGTGGTACAGATGCCTCCAAGACATTCGGTGGTTTTGCTCCGAGTGCTGACGGCTATACAGTCGAGTTCAAGGTCAAGGCCGACGACGCTTCCAAAGAGTTCTTCCCGTTTGCTGTCAGCAGCGACAAGGCAGGCTTCAAGGGCTATGTCAAGTCTGAGAGTGTCGGCATGTACAATGGTGCCGACACCTATATAAGTGACGAGGCTATAAGCAATCCTTCCAATGGCGGTACGTTCTACAACACCGATGGCCAGTACCATACCTACCGCTATGCCGTTACAGCCGACAAGCGAGTATTCGTCTACCGTGACGGCTTGGCCGTCGATACCTTCCGTGTTGCCGACCTTGCCCTTCAGCCCGATTGGTCTGTGGAGAACGGTGACATGAAGGAGAACCTGATAAAGAACCCAGGCTTCGAGGGTGAGTGGGACTTCTCCAAGAGCCGCAACATCGTTACCCGCATAGAGGGTTGGGACGTATATCCTTACGACCAGTACAACTCCACTCAGGAGATTGTTGCCGAGGAGCGCAGCAACGAGGTTGACCAGAACAACCACGTGTTGTCCATAGACCGCTATATGTGGAACGACGGCTGGGCAGCAGGCGAGGTTTCCCAGATTGTAGACGTTGCTCCCGGCGAGACCTATTCGTTCTCAGCCCTTGCCAAGGGTGGCATAAAGAGCGATGGCAGCCGTTTCGGCAGCCTTCGCATCCAGGACTTGCAGAATGCGACCAACAAGGTTACCATCCCTGTAACGAGTGACAGCTACCAGACCTACGCCTCTGACTTCACTACTCTTGCCAATACCAAGCAGATACGCATTGTCTGCGCCATAGAGCGTGACAAGTGGGGTGCATCCATCTCTGCCTTGAAAGTCGATGATGTCAAGCTCACTGGCGTTGACCGCAACGTTGCCGCAACTGTAGGTTTCCAGAACAATGGTGCCGACATAGCATACTTCACCTATGACACCACAGGTGCCTACGCTCCTGCCTTCGCCAGCCTGATGGCATCAGCCGACTCACTTGTTATCGATGGTACAGGAAACAGCGCGACCTTCACTGTCCATGCAGAGAATCTTGTTTCCGACATCAAGGTGTCGGCTACACATGGATTTGCCGTGTCTCCGACAACCATAAAGGCAGACGGTGGTGACCAGAAACTGACAGTGGTAAATACTACAACTCTTGCAGAGAATACAGGTAAGATAATACTCCGAAGCGGTGACTTGCGTACCTATGTTGATGTACGCTCATTCGGCTCAGCCCTTGATGTGAAGGATATCAGTCAGAATCCCGTTTATACTGGAGGTGATGACATGAATAAAACCTTTGAGGGCTTTGCTCCCGGCACCGACGGATTTACTGTAGAGGTAAGGGCTAAGGTTGACGATCCTTCTATGGAACTTGCACCGTTTGCCGTTACCGCCGACAAGGTTGGTTTCCAGAGCTATATCAACTCTACATCAATGGGTATGCTCAATGGTGCCAATACATATATCAGCAATGAGGTAATAAGCAACCCCGCCAATGGTGGTACATTCTACAACACCGACGGACTGTATCATACGTACCGCTATGCCGTGACATCCGACAAACGCGTGTTCGTATACCGTGACGGCTTGGCCGTAGACACCTTCCGTGTTGCCGACCTCGCCTTGCAGCCCGACTGGAGTGTAGAGACAGGAAAGGCTTTGCGTAACCTTCTGAAGAACTCTGACTTCGAGGGAGAGTGGAACTTCTCCAAGAGCCGTAACATCGTTACCCGCATAGAGGGATGGGACGTATATCCTTACGACCAGTACAACTCAACTCAGGAGATTGTTGCTGAGGAACGCAGCAACGAGGTTGACCAGAACAACCACGTGTTGTCTGTAAGCAGATACAAATGGAATGACGGCTGGTCAGCAGGCGAGATTTCGCAGATTGTAGATGTTGCTCCTAATGAGATATACACATTCTCTGCCCTTGCCAAAGGTGGTATAAAGAGTGACGGCACCAAACTCGGAAGCATACGTATATATGACCTTCAGAATGCTGACAACAAGACCACATTGCAGGTGACAAGTGATAGCTACAAGAAATATTCATGCGATTTTGAGACTCTTGCCAACACCAAGCAGATACGCGTTGTGTTCGCACTGGAACGCGACAAGTGGGGCGCATCCATCAGTTCTCTTAAGGCGGACGATGTCAGCCTGCGCGGCTATTCACGCAATGTGGAGCAACAGATAGGCTTTAAGAACAATGGTGCAGACATAGCCTACTTCGCATTTGATAACAATGGAGCCTTCGCACCTATGTTGCCAGGTCTTACCGCTCAGGAGATTACTGATGCAATAGAGAATGTCATCGCAGAAGATGCCGATGGCATCAGGGCTGTTGCTTCAGGCAATATGCTCACTGTATATGGTGCTGCCGATGGCAGTAGGGTAGTCGTTTACGCAGCAAACGGAACCCAAGTTGCTGCTGTCGACAATTATACCCAAGGTATGGGCATAGCTCTGCCAGGCTCTGGATTATATGTTGTTGCTGCCTTTAATGGTGGAGACAAGAAAGTAACGAAGGTTGTAAACCGATAATTAATCTTTGGAAGTCAGGGGATGACACGGAAATCCCTTGACTTCCATATAACAAATAACAGGAAACATATGAAAAGATTTTTCACTTCTTGGGTGCTTGCCGTGGCAATGGCGCAGCCAGTTGTGTCAGCTAACACCTTCACGCCGGGACAGACATGGAACGATACCAAAGGTTCTGCCATCAATGCACATGGTGGATGCATAGTCTATTCCGATGGTTACTACTATTGGTTCGGTGAGAACAGAAATGGTGGTAAAAGTGCGGGCATAAGCTGTTACCGCTCCTCAGACCTCTATAATTGGGAAAGGCTCGGGCTTGCTGTAACGCCAACAGGCACCATGACAGATGAATGTCGGGATATAGCAAGCGGCAGAACGCTTGAGCGTCCGAAGGTGATATACAACGATAAAACCGGGAAGTGGGTGATGTGGATACACTGGGAGAACGGTTCCGATTACGGACAGGCCAAGTCGTGTGTGTGCATTGCTGACAAGGTTAGCGGGCCATACACACTTGTTGACGTGTACAGACCGAACAACTGCGACGCCCGCGACCAGACATTGTTCAAGGATGACGACGGAAAGGCATACCATGTCTATTCCACCAACATGAACTCAAATACTAACTGCGAAGAGCTCGCCGATGACTATCTCACACCTTTGACTGACTATAACACTCAGCTTAAAGGACGCAAATATGAGGCTGCATCAATATTCAAGGTGGGCGAGACTTATTATGGACTGTTCTCGGGATGTACGGGCTGGTCGCCCAATCCCGGAAGATATATGTGGACCACCGACCTCATGGGAACGTGGACTGCACCTGCCGATTTTAAGGCAAGCGATGGTACGACGGGTATAAACTTCTGTGTAGACGACGGTGCGTCTACAACATATACAAGCCAGAGCGCATACGTGATACCGGTGCATGGCAAGGAGAAGTGCTTTATATATTATGGTGACAGATGGAATTCCGGCAATATTCAGTCTTCGAAATATGTTTGGTTGCCGCTGAGCGTACGCTCGGGCTATCCTGCTGTCAGATGGTATGACAGTTGGGATCTTTCGGTCTTTGACCATATGTATGATATGAAGAGGGCAAAGGAACTTGCCGACGGCATGGAGTGCTATATCCTTGACCGCTATTCCAACAGGTTTGTATCGAGGCCTCAGAGTGTGCTCACCATTGAGGATGACGGCTCGACCAACCTTATGTTCCGTCTTCATGCCACCGATGACCCTTATGCCTTCCGTATAGAGGACACTACCACAGGTAAATATATGCAGGCTGTGTATGGCACAATGAGGTGGATGACTGATAATGCCGATGAAATGGCGCAAAAATGGTACTTCATACTACAGGAGGATGGATGCTATAAGATAAAGAATGTTGCCGACGGCTCTTGTCTGTCAGTATCGGGCAATTCCACACTGGCAGGCTCCGGCATCTACCTCAATGAGGACAGCAAGACCATACATCAGACGTTTGGTATATACTTCGACTCCGTGAAGCATGACGACTACGAGGAGGCTGATATGTGGAGTCGCAGCTATCGTGAGGAAAACCTCAGGAAGATGGAAATTCAGACTGCCATAGAGACCATTCCTTCTATCAGTCCAGCTGATGATGCTGTCTATAATATGAGCGGACAGAGGGTTGACAGGAAAAGCTTGAGAAGTGGCATATATATAATAGGTGGAAAGAAGATAATAGTGAAATGACAGACAGAAAGATATTTCTTTGGCCATTGTGCATGATAGCCTTTGTGGTGCTTGGGCTCTATATCCTTCTGGGGTGGCTTACCCCATTCTTGTTGGAGACAGCAGCGCTGACACCATTCTATACCACATCGTGGTTTTTCCGCGACGTGGTGTCAGAGTCTTGTGGACTGCTGTTCTATGTAGGCTCTTTCTTGCAGAGTTGCTTTGCATTGCCGTGGCTGGGTGCCTTGTTGCTGACCGCTGTACTTGCGCTTCTTGCAGAGACGTTACGCAGGGCGTTCCGCATATCGCTGGCGTGGTCGCCACTGTGCCTCCTGCCATCGTTGCTGTTGTTGCTGGCCTATACAGAGTCGGGCTACCTGTTCTGGCTCATCAAGACCCCAGCCTTAGCTTTTACCATGCCACTTGGCATGTTGATTTCAGTGTGCTTAGTATGCCTTTGGCTTAGAACAGACAACGTATGGCTGAAAGCTCTGTGGACATTGGCTGTGCCGTGCGTGGGCTATTGGCTTGTAGGTACTTTTGCGCTCTGGGCAGCTCTGATGGCGGCATTGTCGGAGATGGTTGCATTTGCTGCCTGTCGCAAGAAGAAATGTCTTCTGTTTATTTTAGGTCTGTTAGTTGTGACAGCCGTTGCACCACGGATGTACTATACTTCAGGACTTGTTCATCTCAAAGCCTCGGAACTGTATGTTGTCGGCTTGCCCGACTACTTGTGGAATGCAGCCGAGAGGTTCCTCTGGTGGCCCGTGCTGGCATCGTATGGCATAGTGGCTTTTCTGCTTCTTGCCCCTCTGCGCAAGGGTGCCTGGCCCGCCGTTGTTTTGTCCATTGCCTTGTTGACAGGTGGAGTGGTGTGGCTGTTGGACTCTACGTTTACAGATGCCAATTTCCTCAACACCCTGAGACAGAAGCAGGCCTTTGAGAGTGGTGACTACGAGAAGGTTGTAGAAATAGCCCGCTCGCAGGAACAGCCCCCTACACGCTTGCAGGTGATGCTCACCCGAGAGGCACTATGGCAGTCAGGAAGGGCGGGCGACATGATGTTTGCCTGTCCCGATGGCGATGCACCATGTGCCAGTCCTCGGCCTTTCCAGTATCTTCGTCTGCTCTGTGGCCGTTTGTTGTATTATTATGAGGGAAAGGTAAACTATGCTTACCGCTGGTGTATGGAGGATATGGTGGAGTATGGTCTCCGGCCCGACTACCTGAAATACATGCTTAAGTGTGCCGTCATCAACGGCGAGGCCAAGCTTGCAGAGAAGTATGCCTCGGCTTTGCGCCATACATTATGGTATAGCCATATTGCTGACCAATATTCTGGTCTCATCGGTAATCCGTCAAAGGTTGCCGCAGACAAGGAGATGAGGCGCATACTGCCTTTGATGAGGTATGGTGATGTGCTCGATGGTGACGGAGGTATGATAGAGGTCTACCTGCTCAACAGCTATGCCTACTCTTCGGGAGGCTCTCGCGAGATTGTTGAGAGGGCTTTGATGAACAGTCTGATAATGAAAAACCTTGATGGCTTCTGGCCAAGGTTTATGTCGTTGCTTGAGGGATGGAAGGGGCATGTGCCCATTCACTGTCAGGAGGCTGCACTTATGGTAGCCCAGCTCAAGGGTGGTGTTGACGTGTCGGCCTTGCCTATCGATGATACCGTAAGGCAAAGGTTCGAAAGACTCGTTGAACTGTCGGCACAGAATGGTGACCAGGCTTCAAATGCCTACATGCTGCGGCCAGAGTTTGGTGATACCTACTGGTACTACTACTTCTTCGTTGAAGGATTGAAAACTAATTAATATATCTCTATGGATAAAGTCAAACAGCTAATCTTTGCACTCCTGCCATTGTTGCTTTTGCCGGCCTGCACACCTTCCGTGCCCGACCAGGCTGTCGACAACAACATGCTTGCTAAAGTGTTTCCTGACAACAGTGGGGCCACATTGCCGCCTAACATAGCACCTTTGAATTTCCGTGTACAGACGGAGTGTGATGAGTGCATAGTACGAATTGCCGCCGCTAAGACTGGCAATGAGATAGTAGTGCGTGGCCCCGAGGTGGACATTGATGTTGATGACTGGCACAAGCTTCTTGATAAGGCCAAGGGAGGCAACCTGCTTACCGATATCTTTGTCAGACATGGAGATACTTGGTATAAGTTCGTGACGATAGTCAATCCTGTTGCCCTGGAGCCAGTAGATCAGTATCTAACCTACAGACTCATCGAACCGTCTTACGTGGACTATGAGGATATGGTGCTCTGCCAGCGTGACGTGACCTCCTTCGACGAGCGTGTGCTCTACAGCAACCGTATGCATGGTGAAGGTGACAACGGACAGTGTATAAACTGTCATGTGGCGCAAGACTACAACAGGCAGGGACACTCCCAGTTTCATGTAAGGCAGTATAATGGCGGTACTGTGTTCATAGATGACGGAAAGGTGACGAAGGTGAACCTCAAGACTGCCAGCACGCTGTCTGCGGGTGTCTATCCAGCTTGGCATCCTAAGCAGGAACTGGTGGCATATTCGGTTAATGAGACTGGGCAGGTGTTCCACACACGTGACCTGCAGAAGATAGAGGTTATTGACTATGCCAGCGACCTTATACTCTATGACCGCAAGACCTCAAAGGTGTATGACATCGACAACAGCAAGGACGAGTTTGAGACATTCCCTGCGTGGAGCCCTGCCGGCGACATGCTCTACTATGCCTCTGCACACTATGTCCGCCAGACCGATGACATAGATGCCGAGCTCGACTCTGCCTATCAGTCGCTCAAGTACAATGTCTATAGCAGGACATTTGACAGCCGCTCAAAGAAGTTCGGAGAACGAAGACTCGTTCTTGATGCAGCTGCTATGGGCAAGAGTGCCTCTTTTCCGAGGGTGTCTCCCGATGGACGTTATCTGCTCATGGCACTTGCCGACTATGGTCAGTTCCATATTTGGCATCGCTCTTCCGACCTCTATGTCCTCGACCTTAAGACTGGTGTGATGAGGGAGCTTCGCAAGGCCAACAGCCCCGATACTGAGAGTTACCATAACTGGTCGTCAAATGGCAGATGGATAGTGTTCGCATCGCGAAGGGATGACGGTAGCTATACAAGGCTATACGTGTCATATTTCGACCGCCAGGGCATTGCTCACAAGCCCTTCCTGCTGCCACAGCAGTCGGCCGACTACTATGAGAACCTGTTCAAGAGCTACAATGTGCCAGAATGGATGGTGAATAAGGTAAAACCAGATATGATGAGGATAACCACGGCTGTCGGGAAGCCAGCTGTCAATGCCGTATATGGAGGCTCGGCACTGGCGACTCCCGACCCGGCCACGTCCTCGAAACAAATTGGAAACAATAAAAAAGAAAATATTTATGATTAACTAAAACTATTACCAATTATGAGAACTAAACAATTGTTATTAGCATTGTTGCTTTCGCTCATCGGAATTCATGTTGCGGAAGCGGAGTCCTACACTCCAGTTAAAGGTGGCAAAATTGTTACCGATGATGGTATCTACATCGTCACAGGCGACAATATCATTCCCAACTCAGACTTCAGTGAAGGACTGACGGGATGGAAGGCCGGTGACAACTCTGACCTTTCTGCCGACAATTTCGAGATTATTCCCGATGGCGGTCCCGATGGCGGTCCTTGTATTCACGCTCTCGGTGGTGCAGGAAGCAGTTCTAACCAGACCATCAAGACAGGATGGGCTATCGAGATTGGCAAGACATACGTATTCACGGTGTGGGCTTACCGCACACAGAGCGGAATGTCGAGCAATACTCAGTATAGCCAGGTATGGCAGAGCAAAAGCGAGACTGAGGCCAACACCGAGATAGGAAAGATAACCTTCAAGGGTGACACGTGGGTTCAGAGCCAGTTTGTGTTTACTGCCGAAAAGCCTTACTTTGTAGCCAAATTCGCCTGGCTCAATAAGGCATCGAGCTTTGCCCATTTCTTCCTTGCCGAGGTAGAGAAGAGCAACGAGCTTGTTACGACATCACTTGAAGCATCAATAGCAACAGCTCAAGAGACTCTTGACACTACAGAAGAGGGTGACGAGAAAGGCCAGTACACTACAACCGTACGTAAGACTCTTTCAGATGCCATTGCCGCAGCGAAGAATGTACTTGACACAGCTACAACACAGGATGAGATAAATGATGCAAAAAAGGCTCTCGACACAGCTGTAAAGACATACACGGCAAGCATGAATCCTCCGTTCAAGCTCGGCGTTGGGTATACAATCACTAATGTTGCCGGCTCGCTCAGTCTGACATCAGGCGACGGTACGGTGCGTATTGCCACTCCCGACTTTGCCGACAGCACACAGGTGTTCTACTTTGAGAAGGCTCCCGAGGGCGCAGAGGCTGTTGGCTACAATATGCGTGATGCAAATGGTACCTACATCTGGCGCAGCGGCTCGTGGGACACAAAGTCGGGCGAGACAACTCTAACTGCAAAGAACGCCATATTCAATGTTGTCGACTATGGTACATACGTACAGATAAAGAACGAGGGCAGTGGCTCTGTACTCGGTGTGGACAACACGACACATAACTCTGCCGTATATTCCAACAAGGGAGGCTCAAGTTCGAAGAACTGCTGGCTTCTTGTTAAACATACTCCTACGGCTGCTCTTGAGTCAGCCATAGAGAAAGCTGAGGGCGTGTTGGCTGATGCAGAAGTGGGAACAGAATACTATCAGGTTCCGCAGTCGGCTGTTGACGAACTTGCTGCTGCCATCACTGTTGCCAAAGAAACCCTGCCAACCATTGTCACTCCCGAAGAGGCTAAGGCAGCTGTTGCTACTCTTGATGCAGCCATAGAGAAGTTCAAAGGCTCTTTCAATCCTCTTCCTGACTTTGCCAACGGAGAGACCTATACCGTTGTCCATTACGGAGGATGTTTGCTTACAGCTTCTACTACAGGAAATGCCAAGATTACAGCAAAGGCAGAGACTGGTGCCGCAGACGAACAGCTCGTGGTGTTTGAAAGGGCTGCATATCAGGATATGACAGATGTGTATTTTGTAAAGTCTGTGTCGAATGAAACATATCTCGTACGTGATGGTTCCTATAATACCAAGTGGGCAGAAAGTAAAGATACCGTTGCAGCGAAAATACAGATATGCAGGCTTGATGGTAAGTGGCTCGGACTTAAGTTTGTCTCTACGGCGACTCATCTTGGTGCCGACTCTAAGGCAAGTGGCTCTTCACTATATAGCGACAAGGCCGGTACGGGCAACACAGGTGCTTATTGGACCATTGAGGGATATGTGGCCATTGTGCTCGACCGTGTAGCTTTCAATGCTGCTGTGACAAAGGCGCAGGACGCTCTTGCTGCCATGAAGCCGGGATACAAGACGGGCGAATATTTCCAGGAAGACATAGACGCGTTCTCAAAGGTTATCAGCAAGGCTAAGAGTGATGCCAACAAGGCGCAGTCGCAGGAGGCTCTCGATGCCATCACAACACAGTTGCTTGCTGATATTGATGTTTATGTTGCCAAGGCTCACGACAGGGATTACCTGAACGTTACTGCTCTGAAGGCTGAGGTGGATAAGGCCAAGGCAACACTTGATAAGAGTGTTGCAGGCGATTGCAACGGACAATTCCCACAGGAGGCTATCGACAAATATGATGCCGTATATAAGGCTGCGGCCGCTGTACTTGCTGACGAGAACTCTACACAGGAGCAGGTGGATGAGGCCACTGAAACTTTAAAGGCTGCTGCTGCTGAGTTTGCTTCTGCTAAGGTGGTAATAGATTTCTCTGAACTCAACTTTGCCATAACTGAAGCGCAGACGATTGTCAAGGACAAGGCTGACTTCGTAGGCGAGGGACCGGGAAGATACTCTCCTGAGAAGTATGAGGCTCTGAAGACTGCCATTGCAGCAGCACAAGCCATTGCAAAGAGCAATGAGGTAAATCAGAAAACTGTTGACAAGGAGACTGAGACTCTTATTGATATAACTAATGAATTCGTGGAGTCATTCGTTGACAACGACTATTCTGAGCTGCAGGCCCTTGTTGAACAGGCGGAGGAACTGATACGCAAGGCTGAGGCTGGAGAGATTGAGTGCGATCCACAAGACCTTCAAGACCTGAAAGACTCTTACGAGCGCAACTCAGCGGCATTAGAGTCTAAGGACCAGAATGTAATAGACCGCGCAGTGAAAATTCTCCGCCGTGATATTGAGATATTCAACAACATCACTACTGGTATCTCGCTGATACCCGCAGGAACAGCTGTGAAGGTGTTTACTATCAATGGACTGTTTGTTGCCGACAGCCTCGACCGTCACTTCACTCCAGGCATCTACGTCATCCGCTATTCCGTAGATGGCAAGCAGGTTGCAAGGAAGGTTAGAATGAGATAACCGTCGCTTGCGTGATGCAAAACAATAACAGGCGGCTGGGTCTTCCGACTCTGCCGCCTGTTATTGTTTTTTTAAATCCTTGGACTTTTACCTTTTATCTCTTGTGTTTTTACTCATTCCTCCTCGTGTCTTTTCATAAGTTCTTCACATGGTGTAGAGTATTCCGTCCACGTTTCGTCCCATACGATGTAAGGTGACACACCTTCTGACGTTTTCTTCTCTTTCGATACTGTCCCTTCGTATTCCCATGTGTTTGCTGCGTCTCCGCTGACCTTTATCACATACTCATATCCTTGCTCGTATGGGAAACCCTTAAGTGGGTACATTACATACCAGTTCTGGTTGTCCTGAGTCTTGTATATAAGCATCTTACATAGTGCGGAACTTTCTCCATCGCACATGGCACCATATTGCGAAGCTATGGTTACAAGGGATGTTTCTGTTGACGAACATCCGCAGAGGATGGATGCCGCCAATGTATAAATGAACTTTTTCATATTGATATTGTGTTAGTATGAATAAACGCTATAATAGTCTTCTTCGTGATATCTTAGAATTCCATATCCTTCTTCTTCATGATGCATGTATGTCTCCCCTAAATCGTAGTATGAACTTCCGGCTGGAGCTATATGATATTCTATTGTTGAGGATGTATTGCTGTCACCATCTTCTCCTCTCATTGTTGTTGATGAATGCTCTATAACAATAAGTCGTGGTGTTGTAATAGTCACATTATTTCCGTTTTTGTCTTTGAAATATACTGTGTTACTGTATGTAGCTTCTTCAATGAGGTCTCCTATATTGTTTTCTTCTACTATGTTTTTTACATTTACTAATTTTTCTGGACCATAAATGAATTTCAGTCCCATTATGTCTCCTTCTGATAACTCCTTTTTATTTGCTACGAATGTTCCCATAGGATATCCTGTACCATGTTTAACCATTGTTGGAAGATTGCGTTTGCAAATGCATAAGAATCGTACATCATCACAGAATTGAAATCAAATGTCCCAATGTCGTACCCATCGTAATTAATAGCATACTTCTCGAAATTGTATTGCATACCATCAACAGCAAGTCCAGGGAAAACTTCAACATAGTTATCCCTGTCTGTCCTGGTGAATTCATGGAAATATCCTAATGAGTGCATTATTTCATGTAGGTATATACCTTTTTGTTTTCCCGGCTGTATGTGTATCTCGTTTCCACCTTTTTGCATGCCAAGTGGCGAGAAGTTTGCATCTTCATCACAAACAAATAATATATAATTCTTATTTGCGTTATTTACTTTGTGGAATGCAATATTTGTATGGGATGTAATGTCTGATAAAGCGTTCGTTATTGTTGCAATATCTGAAGAGGAAAATCCTGATGATAAAATGTAATTTATTGATTTGTTTGGCCAGTATCTTGATTGTGACTTAATGGCTGCAGAACGTGTTCGTGGTGTTATCATATCTTCAACTTGTTCTTTTGAGAAAATTACATCACCACAAAAAAAAGTACTGTCAATGTCCATGAATATTTTCATTCCATTGTTAGTTGTAATTTCTGTAACTTCTCCTTTAGGCTTATATCCAAAAGTAGCGATTTCAGATGTGTCGATAAACACTTTCTGAATCATCATTTGTACATGATGAAATAACTGCTAAACAGACCAATATTGTGGTCATGAACAAAGATTTTGGTAGATGTTTCATTTTATTATTTGAGTTAATGTTTATATGTTTGCAAAGGTATATGTTTTTTTTAAATACGACAAAATGTTAATGTGTAATATGTGTTAAATTAGATCATTGGTTAAAGGTTGTGTCCAGCATGTAGGGACGCAAGCAATGCGTCCGCAAGGGAACCGAAACAAATCTATTTGTCCACAGACTGATATTGTATGGATAGATGTACAAGTTTTCGTACCCAGCAGGACCTCGGAGAGGTCCCACTGCATATTAACCGATGTGTCGAAGACCGTCGGATACGTGCCGAGACTTTCACCTTTAAACATACGCGCCATGGGCAATGCCCATGGCGCACGTTTGGGACAAACGTTTATGTGTCCTGACATAAATATGGTTGCGCAAATCCTGCTATATGTATCCTACACGTTTAAACGTTTGTTCCAAACGTGCGTCATGGCGTGCAAGCACGCCATGACGCATATGTTTAAAGGGTGG
>OBLI01002772.1_pt1 | contig 14413 bp, 13 predicted proteins | sample 1519701 | NCBI WGS metagenome assembly OBLI01 (sample SAMEA3663005, study PRJEB22513) | pig gut metagenome | biome: pig gut; feature: pig-associated habitat; material: faeces | place: France | collected 2012 | reverse complement strand
TGCCGGCATGCAATGTTTCTACAGGTAAGAGGGTTGCAATCGTAGGTGGAGGTCCATCCGGCTTAACGACAGCGTATTTCCTGTCTCTGATGGGGCATAAGGTAGTCGTATTTGAAGAAAGAGAACATTTGGGTGGTATGTTAAGATATGGAATCCCCAATTACAGACTGCCTAAGAACAGATTGGATGAGGATATCAATGCCATCCTGTCTACCGGCAATATCGAAGTCAGATATAATACTGCCATTGGTAAGGACATTACCATGGAGCAGCTGCTGGAGGAATATCAGGCTGTATACATAGCAATCGGCGCACAGGCAGGTAAGACTGTAAAGGTAGAAGGTGCCAACAGCAATGGTGTATATTCTGCAGTGGATATGCTGGGAGAGATTGGCAGGGGTAATCTGCCGGATTATACAGGCAAGAGAGTTGTTGTTGTCGGTGGAGGAAATGTTGCTATGGATGCAGCACGTTCTGCAATCCGTTGTCATGCCAAAGAAGTTACGATTATTTACCGTAGAAGACAGGTGGACATGACTGCATTGCCATCTGAGATTCAGGGAGCCATCGAAGAAGGTGTAGAACTGCTTACCTTAAATGCACCTGTAAGAATCGAGGCAGATGAGGCTGGCAATGTGCGTGCCTTTGTGGCACAGCCCCAGATGATCCATGAATATGACCGACAGGGAAGACCATCTTCTGTCAATGCCAACAAACCCGAGCTGGAGATTCCATGCGAGATTGTACTGATGGCAATTGGTCAGGACATTGTATCACAGGATTTTGAAAAATACAGTGTAAATCCCAGAAGAAAGACCTTTGAGACCCATGACACAACCAGAGTAAAGGGTTATGAGAAAATATTTGCAGGCGGTGACTGTGTCTTTGGACCTGCAACTGTAATCAAGGCAATCGGAGCAGGCAAGATCGCAGCCTTGAATATTGATGAATACCTGGGATATCACCATAAATATCTGGATGATATCAGGATTCCGGAACCCAGGGAGAATGACAGAACACATTATGGCAGAGTGCATCTGACAGATCGTTCCGCAAGAGAACGTAAGACGAATTTTGAGCCAATTGAGAATGGAATGTCCTTTGATGAAGCCATGCAGGAGTGTGGTAAATGTTTAAGATGTGATCACTTTGGCTGCGGTGTAATAGAAGGAGGACGAGTATAATGGGAGAGACACAGATGACTCATATTACAATAGATGGAAAAGAAATCGAAGTAGATTCCTCCTTAACAATACTGGAGGCGGCACAGAAGGCAGACATCAAGATTCCTACACTTTGCTATTTAAAAGAAGTCAATGAAATCGGCGCCTGCAAGATGTGTGTTGTGGAAGTAGAAGGTAAGAATCATCTGGTTACTTCCTGCAATACGAAGGTTGCAGAGGGAATGCAGATTCATACGAAGTCTGATAAAGTCGTAAGAAGCAGGAAACAGGTATTGAACCTGCTGCTTGCCAATCATGATGTCAGATGCTTCTCATGCAGCAAATCCGGCGACTGCCGCTTACAGGATCTGTCTAATGAGTATGGCATTACCAAGTCATGCTACGAAGGGGATGCAGCGAAGTTCGCACCGAAGAAGGAGAATCCATTCCTGACATACTATCCTGAGTTGTGTATCAACTGCCAGAGATGTGTCAGCACCTGTAATAAGGTAGCCTGCAACGGTACATTACATAATGAGAAGATCGGTACAAGAACCCTGATCGATGCTCCATTTGGCCCTGATTGGAAAGAGACAGACTGTGAATCCTGCGGTAACTGTGCAAGAGTCTGTCCTACAGGCGCACTGGTTGCCAAGAACAGAAAGAAATATCAGGTAGGTAAGGTGGAGAAGGTACTGACCACATGTCCTCACTGTGCAACAGGCTGTCAGTATTATCTGGTAGTAAAGGACAATGAGATTGTGGATGTAGAGCCGGCCAATGGTCCATCCAATCAGAATCTTCTCTGTGTAAAGGGAAGATTTGGTTCCTTTAATTTCGTACATTCACCGGAGAGATTGAAATATCCTCTGATCAAGAATAAAGAAACAGGAGAATTTGAACGTGCTACGTGGGATGAGGCATTAGATCTGATCGCATCTAAATTCAAGGAGATCAGGAAGCAGTACGGCTCAGATGCCCTTGCAGGATTTGCCTGTTCCCGTTCTCCTAATGAAGACTGCTATATGCTGCAGAAGATGGTGCGCTGTGCATTTGGCACCAATAATGTGGATAACTGTGCTCGTGTATGCCATTCTGCTACAGTAGCCGGTCTTGCAATGACCCTGGGGTCAGGTGCAATGACCAATCCAATCTCAGATATCACACATGATGTAGATGTTATTATGTTAGTTGGTTCTAACCCGGAAGAAGCACATCCTGTCATTGGTATGCAGATCCGTCAGGCAGTGGAGAGAGGAACCAGACTCATTGTAGTAGACCCCAGAGATATCGGTCTGTCCAGAAGTGCAGATATTCATCTGAAATTAAAGCCCGGAACCAATGTGGCTTTTGCCAACGGTATGATGAATGTGATTATCAACGAAGGTCTTGCAGATGAAGAATTCATCAGAACCAGAACAGAAGGCTTTGAAGAATTAAAGGAAATTGTAAAGGAATATACACCTGAGAAAGTAGCCGAGATCTGTCACATTGATCCGGATCACCTGCGTGAAGCTGCCCTGATGTATGCCAAAGCGAAGAAAGCACCGATCATTTACTGTCTTGGCGTAACAGAGCATTCCACCGGAACAGAGGGCGTTATGTCCATGTCCAACATGGCAATGCTGGTCGGCAAGCTTGGTAAATCAGGATGTGGCGTGAATCCGCTCAGAGGTCAGAATAATGTACAGGGCGCCTGCGATATGGGTGCGTTACCAGGAGATTTTCCCGGATATCAGAAGGTAACAAATCCCGAAGTCGTTGCGAAGTTTGAGCGTGCGTGGGGTGTGAAGTTAAGCAATAAACCCGGTGTGCATGCAACAGATGTATTTGGCGCAGCCATCCGCAAGGAAATCCGGGGATTGTTCATATTCGGTGAAGATCCTGTGGTAACAGATGCAGATCAGCATCATATCAGAAAGGCACTGGAAAGTCTGGACTTCTTCGTTGTATCAGACCTGTTCATGACAGAGACTGCACAGTATGCAGATGTAGTGCTTCCAGGAACCAGCTATGCAGAGAAGGAAGGCACATTCAGCAATACAGAGAGACGAGTACAGCGTGTGCGTAAGGCAGTGCAGCTGGAAGGCGAGATGAGACTGGATACAGACATCTTTATAGATCTGATGAATCGCATGGGCTATCCACAGCCACATCTGACTTCAGAGGAAATCATGGATGAGATTGCTTCTGTGACACCGATATTTGGAGGAATCAGTCATAGAAGGCTGGATAAGGGCGAGAGCATTCAGTGGCCGTGTCCTGATAAGAATCATCCAGGTACACCGATCCTTCATGTCGGCAAGTTCTCCAGAGGATTGGGCTGGTTCTATCCGGCAGAATATGTGCCAAGTGCAGAGCTTCCGGATGAGGAATATCCTTTCATCATGATGACAGGACGTATTCTGTATCATTACAATACAAGAGCCATGACAGGCAAGACTCCCGGACTGATGGAGAAAGAGGGACATTCCTTTATCGAGATCAATACAGAGGATGCTGCAAGGCTTGGTATCGAGAATGGAGAAAAAGTCAGAGTATCTTCCAGAAGAGGCAGTATTGAATCCACGGCAAGAGTCGGTGAGAAGGTATCCCCCCATGAGACCTGGATGCCATTCCATTTCCCGGATGGCAATGCCAATGTGCTGACCAATGCAGCTCTGGATAAATATGCGAGAATACCGGAATACAAGGTGTGCGCAATTAAGATAGAAAAGCTTTAAAGATAAGATAGAACAAAGGTGCCGTTTTCCAGTGAAATGGCACCTTTTTTGTGAGATAAATAAACTGAAAACTCGCTCTGTTAATTGACATCAAAACAGGGCATGAAGTATAATAATATTATAATATGCCATCAGTGTGACGTGATGGTGAGTGAAGGGGGCATATGTGTCATGCCGGGATTTGACAGAGATGAGTTTTGGCTGAAGGTTCTATCCTATTATCAGACAGCCAGAGAGAATAATTATCTGGTGAAATTGAATGAAGAACAGACAAAGGAATTGAAGGCTTTATATATCGAACAATATATTCCAATGGAGAAGCTGAGTCATTATGATGATGAGAAAATGCTCAAGAAGATGATGACCGCAATTGTATCGATCTATAAGCTTGATAAGGATATAGCCAGCAATTATGGTGAAGTTGTGGAACTGGTGAATTCGGTAGATTATGATGGAAAGTGTCTGTATTTGCATTTTGCGAAGATTTCAGCAGTGAAATTACGGAGATTTCAGTTGGGCAGATCACAGAAACAGGTTGCAGAGAAAATGGGATGCAGTGTCTCTACTGTGAAGAATTGTGAGGAATTCTTCTGTGACCTGGACAGGCAGCCTCCTGAACTGGTTGCCAGGCTGGCAAAAGCACTGGAATGTGAACCGGAAGATTTGAAATAAGAAAGAATGAGGGATTGGAAATGGATAAAAAAGAGTTTAGTCCGATAGAGATTGATGCGATTGGAGAAATATCCAATATTTGTCTGGGAAATTCTGCTTCTACATTAAATATGCTGGTACGTGAAAAGATAGATATCACACCGCCCAGAGTAGAAATTATAGAAAAAAGCGAATATATCAAAGAAGTCTCTTCCAAAAGAGTTTTTGTTAAGGTAAACTATGTAGAGGGACTGAGAGGCTGCAGTATTCTGATGCTGGAGGAACAGGATGCCAAGGCAATTGCAGATCTGATGATGGGTGGAGATGGAAACGGACCTTATGCGCAGATGGAATTGGGAGAGCTGCATATGAGTGCCGTATCAGAAGCCATGAACCAGATGATGGGAGCATCCGCTACTTCACTCAGTATTATGCTGGAGCGTAAGACTGATATTTCAACGCCGGAAGCACAGTTTATGGATGGGGGACAGTATCTGGGTTATGCATTCCCGAATGATGACAAATTCATCAAGGTGGGATTCCGTATGCAGATAGGAGAGTCTATCAGCAGTCCTATTGTACAGTTGTATCCGTATATGCTGGCTAAAGCAATCAGTGATTTGTTCCTGATCAAGAAAGCCAAGGAGAAGGCTGGACAAGGCGAATAAACAACAGGATTTGGCAGGAGATTATGAGAAAGAAAAAGATCAGCGCAAGAGAATGGATCGAAATCATTATGAGTTTCACCAAAAAGATAAAGTATGACCACGTATCCTCTTTTGCGGGGCATGCAGCATTGTTTCTGCTTATGTCACTTTTTCCAATGGTGATGTATTTTATTTCTGTATTTCAATACATATCACTGGATGCCGGTATGGTATTGAATTATGTGAAACAACTGTTACCCGACAGTCTGATACCGCTTTTCAATCAGATTACACAGGAAGCATATAGTGGTTCAACTACAGCAATCCAGTCTTTTTCCATGCTGGTCATGCTTTTTTGTGCTTCCAAGGGTGTGTATGCAGTCATTATAGGAATCAATGCGGTATATGGAATCAGGGAGACCAGAAATTTTGTTATTCTATATGCGATCGCAATAGTTTATGTCCTGATTTTCTTTGGCATAATCGGTCTGATGATGGTATTGATCGTATTTGGTAATAAGTTGTACCATATGGTAATGCATTTTATACCGGCACTGGAGGCGTTTCAATCCGTCTTCTCGGTGGGCAAATATATTGGCATGCTGTTTGTCGTGTTACTCTTTTTCCTGCTGGTATATATGAATGTACCCAATCGTAAATCAAAATGCAGGTATGAATTTGCAGGGGCTTTATTTGCAACGGTGGTATGGCTGGTCTATTCGTGGGCGTTTTCTTACTATATTGATAACTACGCCCATTATTCCATTACGTATGGCAGCCTGGCAACAATCGTTATCTTTATTCTGTGGGTATATGGGACGATGAATATAGTTCTGATAGGGGCAGAGATCAATGTGGTTCTGCGTAAGTTCGCAGAGTATGGTTATAATTACAAACGTGCATACACATATTTCTGTGATGAGTATGAAGGGGACTTGTTACAGGATAGAAAGTAGATAGAGGGGGATATCAGTTATGATGTGTGTATTTTGTGGGAACAGGACAAAATGCTGGAATCAGCTTTCAGATGAACAGCTGGAGACAGAATGGGTAAAATGCGGTTATGATGACTATGTGCTGGATGAAGCGATAGAATTGGAGGATCTGTTGCAGGAGTCAGCCAGACGGGAAGAAGAAAAGCAGGATATGGAATTGGGACGTAATGCGGGATAAAGCATGAACGAATTTATTGTATTACAATTACGTATGAGGACGAGATGTACGCATCTTGATCCTCATATTTTAGTTTAGTCCAGCCATTATCCTGAATCTCTATGATATCGAATTCATACCCTTCTTCTACTGTAGTTAATACCTTTGCCTGATCGCTTGCAGCATCACGGATATTGACCTTGGTAGAGGTCTTGCCTCGGAGTGCAGAGGTGGGCTGTTGTTCGGCAGCAGAAAGAGAATCCCCCACAGTATCCTCTATATCAGCAGAGGTAATGGGCGCAGTAGCTTCTTCAATAACAGTAGCTTCATTCTCGGATATATTGATGTAGTGTGGTCGTCTGATAATCTGCACGCTGAGAAAACAGATTGCTATGATTAAAAGGACGATAACACCTTGTAAAATTCTATTGATCGTACGATTCTTCATATAAACCTCACTATGCATTGTGAAAAAATATATGTACATTATACTGAATCTATATGGAAGAAGCAAGAAATTGTATAGAACGACCAAATTTGTAATATTATTTTAATAAAAATGCAACAAAAATTGGGAGCGTTATTATGTATACATGTTTAGAGCTTGTTTAAAGTGCTGTTTTGTGATAATATATGGGGCGTGAGTATTCATAAAACAAGATGATGCGTCATAATTGAGAGAGTGTAGAAGATATAGGGGAGGAATCTATCTTGGAAAGGGAAAATAAAGACCTGGATAATTTCACAGATTATGTAATCAAATCCGAGGGAACAGAGGGTGCAAATCATATTATATTGCGCTTTAGTCTGCTTTTATATTTTGTATTGCTGGGAGAAACATTTCTCCAGTATACATTTATAGAGAATAATATATGGGAATATGTCTGTTTCTGGGGAATCACAGCAGTAATTATCTGTCAGGTCGTTTTCTTTATACTGTGGAGAAAATCGCAGCTTTATGGAAGAACAACATTACTTCTGTTTACAGTAGTCTTTGTCTACCTCAATGTGATCACGGATGGGAATAACCTGATTCTGTTGCTGCCAGTACCGATTGCAGCATTATGCATGCTGTATATGAGCAGACGTATGATGGTAGAGCTTTATCTGATGTGGGCATTGAACGGAGTATTGAGATTTGTACAGATATGGAACAGCGAAGAGCAGATGAAGCTGCTTCAGGGTTTTGCCTGGGTTGTTATGATATGTATTGTATATGCCGTTGCGGTGTATATGGTCAATGAGTCAATCAGTACACATTATAGGGAAGTCTGTCATGATCTGCATCATGAGAACAGACTGCATACCAAGCTTTATCAGCAGTCAACCGTTGATTCCACAACAGGTATTCTGAATCGTAATGCATATAATAACTACGTGATTGAGTACAAGGAGGGCAACTGTGATTCCATCAGTTGTATTTACATTGATGTGAATGGTCTTCATGAATACAATAATACATATGGTCATCAGGCTGGAGACAAGATGTTAAAGACGGTGGCAGCAGAACTAAAGGAATGCTTTGCAGAGCACAGCCACTATCGAATTGGTGGAGATGAGTTCGTAATCATCTGTGAAAATACAGCATTCAAGTCCATTCTAATGCAGCTGAATCATTTCAGGGAGCAGATGAAGATACATAATATCTATATCGCATCAGGAATGGAATGGCGTGATGAGAATATGAATCTTGCAGACATGATCAAGAAGGCAGATGCCAAGATGTATCGTGACAAGGAGCGTTTCTATAAGGCGTTCCCAAATGCCAGAGAGTGTGGTATGCTCTATCAGAATGCAGTAGAGTAAAAAGTTCAAAAAATGGTTGACATTATATAGTGCCTATGGTAACATATTCTTTGGTGACAGCGATTAATCGCAGGTAACTAGCTGGCGTGGCACAGTCGGTAGCGCGCAACATTGGTAGTGTTGAGGTCACGGGTTCGATTCCCGTCGCTAGCTTTATAAAGTAGAAGGCATAATGGTCGGTAGAATTGAAATAGTTCTGCCGATTTTTTATTGTAAAGATATATTTACATAAAAAACAGGAGGCAACCGATTTGGTTGCCTCCTTATTATTATCTACGTGTTATTGTCCACCTGCGGCGGCAGCAGCGGCTGCCTGCTGGGCTTGTTGAGCCTGCATAAGAAGCAGTTGCTGACGTTGTTCTTCGATAACTTCCTGTGCATTAGGAGCAGCGAAGAAAGCACTGTTATGAGGACACATCTGTGTAGGGTCAGTTGTTTCAGTACCAGTTGTGCCATCATCTACAGGAAGACCATTCTCATCCAATGTAGGGATGGAAGTGCTCTGTCCACCATTTGCAATACCGCTGTCCTGTAGACGATCAGGAATACGTTCTACAATAGAGGATTGTTTGAATGGACACTCTTCTGATGCTGTCAGACCTGTGTAGGCACAGATATTGGAAGAATAGTGTACATCACAAGTTTCAGTAGGAACAGTTCCCTCAGCGAAATACTCTGTTACAACGCATCCATCACACACACCGGCAATAGGCAGTCTTCCTGATTTGGAGCATACCTGTGCAGTAACAATACCACTTGCCATAGGGAATGTCTTTTCTGGCAGATTCTCATGGATTCGTGACATAACTGCACGCCAGAGTGTCTTGGAGAGATTTCTCTCTGCTGAAGAGGAAAGGCTTACATTGTTATCATAACCTGTCCATGTAGTAGCAGTGTAGTATGGAGTAAAACCGGAGAACCATACGTCCTTATTATCGGAAGTAGTACCGGTCTTACCGGCGATTGCCATTCCACCAAAATTAACAGAACCACCTGTACCGGAAGTTACAACGTCCTGCATAGCACTGGTTAAGAGCCATGCGGTAGTTTCCTTGATGACAGGAGTCTCGGATGGTGAAGTGTTGTCAATCAGCACGTTGCCATCATGATCTACAATCTTGGTATAAAGCTTGGGCTTAATGTATACACCCTTATTGGCAATGGCTGCATAGGCAGCGTTTAATTCCAGATTGGTAACACCATCTGTAATACCACCGAGTGCAAGGGGCTGACCGATATCAGATACTACAGTACCATCGGATTCCACACGTCTGTCTACCAGAGTAGTGAAGCCAAAGTTCAGCAGGTAATCAAAACCTAACTGAGGGGTAATCTGCGTCAGAGTCTTAACAGCAACGATGTTAGCTGACTGTGCAATACCGTAACGCAGTGAGAGAAGTCCGCGGTAGCCATCTTTCCACCAGTTGGATACCGGTCTGCCGCTGGCATAATTATAAGGTGCATCATTCTGTACATCTGCCAGTGTAAGACCTGCACTGTCCAGAGCTGGAGCATACGTAGATACTACTTTAAAAGTAGAACCCGGCTGTCTGGTAGTAGTGTAAGCTCTGTTCAGAGTACGGCTTGCTTCCTTCTGTCCACGACCACCTACCATGGCAACGATATAACCGGTAGCCTGATCTTCTATTGTGATAGAAACCTGAGGCTGAGGAGTCAGAGTAATCTTCTCACCCTCTACAGTGTCACCTTCAGACATGACAGCTGCTTTGTAAGCATCAATAGCAGCCTGTGCATCCTCTTTGGACGGGTAGAGCATGTTGAAAGAGGAGTTTGACTGTTTGTAGTAGGATTTAAACATTTCACTACTGTAATTTTCTTTTTCACCATTTGCCTTTTTCACGGTAAGGGCATAGTTAAGATACCATTTCGTGTCAGCAGGATAGTTCTCTTCATTGCCGAATACATCATCACAGATAGCCTGAATATCAGGATCCTGTGTGGTGTAGATACTTAACCCACCACTGTATAAGAGATTATAGGCCTGTGTTTCATTATAGCCTTTTACTTCCATAAGGTCTTCCAGAACCTGTTCTGTCAGTGCATCTACAAAGTATGTAAAGACTGATTTATCTTCTACTTCTTCATTGACAGTAGCGATACGGCTGTAAACATCATCTGCCATAGCTTCATCATATTCTGCCTGAGAGATCATACCCTGTTCTTTCATATTATTAAGTACTTTCTCACGTCGCTCAGCATTTTTGTCGGGATGTGAGATAGGGTTGTACTTGGAAGGATTCTGTGTGATACCGGCAATAACAGCACATTCAGATAATGTAAGCTGATAGGTAGGCTTATTGAAATAACGCTGTGCAGCAGCCTTAACACCCAGAGTATTCTGACCCAGGTTGATGGAATTCATGTAACATTCCAGAATCTGATCCTTGTCCCATACTTTCTCAAGTTCAAGTGCAAGATACTGTTCCTGAATTTTACGTTTGATACTCTGCATGGTACTTTCATCTGTCCATCCATCGAACACGTTATTCTTCAGCAACTGCTGGGTAATGGTAGATGCACCCTGTGAAAGTCTCCGGTCTTTTATGACCTGGACGCCTGCACGGATAATACCTTTGATATCAATACCATTGTGTTGATAGAAACGTTCATCTTCGATGGCTACAAATGCATTAGCCAGATTCTTTGGAATTTTATCCATGGATTCCCAGCTTCTGTTAGAGTCAGCGGCTACCAGCTTGGTAGATTCATTGCCCTGTGCATCGTAGACAACGGTTGCATATCCCTGGGGGATGATTCCCACATTGGAGATAGAAGGTGCCGAGTACAGAATACCTTTAAAAGCACCAATGCCCAGACATGCGCCGATTATACAAAATGCAAGTAATGCAATTAGAATCAGTTTCAAAGCAGCAACACAACACATCTTTTTTAGCTTTACTGATTTTGAAGTCAGGGATTTTTGAATCTTAGTGATTCCCTTTTTCCCATAATTCATAGTGTCACCTCCGCGTATGTAAAACTAGTCAATATGTAACTATTCAGAGCCATGCAAATTGAGGCAGAATATGCTTGTTTACAAGCATATTTGACTCGATTTATATGGCGAAGTAACCACAATAAGCAGATAACAAGTAAACTTGTTATCCAGTAAAGCATCAAAGATGCGATTTTGCGCATGGGGTTCTGAGTAGTTACAACCATTCTATTTATTATAGCAAATTACAAAGCCTAAATAAAGGCTTTTTTGCATCAGATGTAGAGACACTTATAGTATAGACATCTGTTTTACATTTTAATCCGCTTTTGATATACTAATTAGACAGGTATGTGCAGAAATGAGGATAAGAATGGAAAATAAACAGGAATATGAGCAGTATCGTATGCTATCTAAGGGAGCGCAGGCAGAACTGGTAGAGAAGAAATCCAGATTTATTGCTACAATACGCCCAGTATCTTCGGAGGAAGAGGCAGTTGCTTTTATTGAAGAAATGAAGAAGAAATATTATGATGCCAGACATAACTGTTCGGCTTTTGTCATTGGAAGCAAAGGAGAACTGACCAGGAGCAGTGATGATGGCGAACCAAGTGGGACTGCCGGCAGACCCATGCTGGAGGTATTGACAGGAAGTGGAATACGAAATATTGCTGCGGTCGTGACCAGATATTTTGGAGGAGTACTGCTTGGAACCGGTGGATTAGTGCGGGCTTACTCCGGTGCTGTGAAAATGGCATTGGAACAGTGCGAGACGATCACGCGCCGGTATGGAGTGCAGATGCTGATTAAGACGGACTATAACGGAGTAGGTAAAATACAGTATCTGCTTGGAAGCAAAGATGTGGTAATACAGGATTCTGTATATGCCGCAGATGTACAGATGACCGTTCTGGTTCCCATAGAGGAATATGACAGACTGTGCAAGGAACTCGTCGAGGCTACCAATGGCAGAGTTGGGTTGGAAGAGGTAGAGAAGCTGTATTATGATGCATGAATCAATGTATAGTGGAATAACAGAACAACTTTTGTTTGCAACTCTGGAGTGCTATTTTAAGAATAACTGTGATAAATTGAAAACAGCAGAGGAACTTTATATACATGAAAACACATTGAGATACAGACTGCATCAGATAGAGGATGTAATGGACTGTGATTTGAAGAATGTAAATATAATAACGGATATAGTTACTGCACTGAAAGTACGGAGAATGCTTCAGATTCTTGATAAAGTATGATTGTAGATTTCTACAACGAGATAGGGATTCCTTGTTGCTGATAACATTGACTATAGTAAGTTACATGATTATAATTTCAGGTAAATAAAGCAAAGGCGCTTGATTGAAGAATTAATTCATTCGAGCGCCTTTTTGTATTTCTGTACAAAGAAGGAGAGATAATTATGAAACTTACGTATGAAGCAAGCTTAGAACATTTTTTAGACACATAAGGAGGATAAAGATATGGAATTCGTCAGAGTTGAGGTTATAACAGCTGCTACAAAATTAAATGGATTTAAGAAGGCAATTGCCAAACTTGGTGTTACAGGCATGACAGTAAGTCAGGTTATGGGCTGTGGTGTTCAGAAAGGTACGATGGAATATGAAGATGAGATTCATGAGGATATCGAATTGATTCCAAAGCAGATGATCATGATGGTCATGGAGAAAGATAAGTTGAAAAAGGTGCTCGATGTTATAAAGAAAGAGCTTTATACAGGACATATTGGAGATGGAAAAATATTTGTTTCTGAAATAACCAATATAATAAGAATCAGAACAGGCGAAGAGGATGAAGATGCTCTTCACTGATGGGAGGACTACTTATGGAAGAAAAGAAGAAATTAGGCTTATTCAGTGTTATAGCCACAGGAGTAGGTGTAATTGTTGCAACAAGCTGCCTTTTATCCCTGGGGCAGGGAGCTGGAACAATAGGAACCCCTTTTATCATATCTATGATTTTAGCATGTACGATTAACTGAATTCCTATTTCAAAAGATGTCAGAAATGCAAAGAGAAATGTGCCTCTTGGGATGGTTTTAAGCCTTGCAATTATCCTTGTAATGCAGTCGATTCTTGTGATTGGTTTTAAGAATTATACACCCTGGGCTGATTTAGCGGCGTCAGCATCCCCCCATATTTTATATGGTACATTACTATTAGGAAATGTAGGAAAAGTATGGATGGCTATAGTAGCTATTCTTGCAGTTGTAAGTTCTGTAAATTCCAACATTGCAGGTCTTGCACATATTGCAGCAGGTATGGCTAAAATAGGGCTTTTACCGGAGTTTTTCATGAAGCGTAATAAGAAAGGTGTTCCATACATATCTATTCTTATCATTGGTGGAGTTATGCTCATTATTAATGCAACAGGATTATCTACTACAGATGAACTTTCCTTTATGATTTTAAGTGCCAGTGTAATTTTGATGATAGCTTATATCCTTGTACAGATAGATGTTCTGATTCTGAGGAAAAGACTGCCTAAGGCACCTAGAAATTTTAAAGTTCCACTTGGACCGGTAATTTCTGTAATTGGAATGGCTGGAACAGCCTGGATGATATGGAATATAGCCAGTGATAATGCAACAAGATTCAGAGTGTATGAATTATGCCTGATTATGTTCGCAGTACTGATCGTGTATGCAGTTCCATGGCTGAAAATGAGAAAGCAGGCATTTTTTAAACCTGTTCCAGTGGAAAAAGTCATGGCAATGGAAAATGATTACCAAGCAAAAGCATCGTCAGAAGTGGCGATGCTTTTGCTTATATGTGGGAAGAAATTCTCAGCCAGGTTCCGAGATACGGGTAACACCTACATAGATAGCGGAAATCTTATACCAGGTAGGATAGTCTACAATTCCTGTTGCCGGCAGACCAAAGATTCTCTGGAAAGTTCTTACAGCCTCAGCCGTGCCACTGCCATAGATGCCATCCTCTGCAATTGTAGGAATTGCAGGATAATTCTCTGCAATACGGTTTAACTGCTGCTGCATTTGTAATACCTTTTGCCCGGAAGAACCGATAGTCAGGTCATATCCGGGCCAGGAGGAAGGAACACCTGATATATATTGCGTGGAATTGATATACATGTCATTACCATAATAATACCGAATGATTTCAATAGGTGTATAACCCTGTTCACCAAGATAGCGGCTGCCCCATTGGGATAAACCTTCACAGGTTACGCGGTTGCCGTCACAGTAGGAAGTGAAGATAGGCTGCCGTACACCTGGGCGTGAGAGGTAATTGGCAAAGATGGAGTCTACAATACGGTCAATATTAGAGTAAATATTTC
>OBLI01002771.1_pt1 | contig 14416 bp, 10 predicted proteins | sample 1519701 | NCBI WGS metagenome assembly OBLI01 (sample SAMEA3663005, study PRJEB22513) | pig gut metagenome | biome: pig gut; feature: pig-associated habitat; material: faeces | place: France | collected 2012 | reverse complement strand
AAATATGAGACTTTGTGTAAAGAAGGTTGTATTTAAATGTGTGGTAGGGTAAAATGTAATTTATCCGATTAACAAATAAGTAATTCCAAAAAATCAGACGACAGCTTATGTAGTTCCGATGGATAGGAAAGGGATTCAATATGAATTACGAGAACATAAAAAATGTGCAGAAAATTCAGGAATATGTTACAAACATGCGCCCGGCTTTTAATAAAAGAGCAGTTTTTAGTGATGAGACAGAAGATTACCGTACACCCTTCGAACCAGAACCGGGTGATTTGGTTCATATAAAAATACGTACAAAAAAGAACAATGTGGATATGATTTATCTGGTGTTTGAAGAACAGCGGGAAGTGATGCAGCGAGTTTCTTCAAAAGATGGATTCGATTATTATGAAGCAGTGATTCCGGTGGGCACAGAAACCGTACGGTATTATTTTGAAATCTATTCCGGTAAGATTCAGTGTTTTTATAATCGTTTTGGAGTAGTAAAAGAGATTGATGAACATTATTCTTTTGGAATCGTTCCGGGATTTAAGACACCGGAATGGGCAAAAGGTGCAGTCATGTATCAGATTTTTGTGGATCGATTCTGTAATGGGGATCCTTCTAATGATGTAGTGACCAATGAGTATGCTTATATTTCCGCACCGGTACAGCATGTGGATGACTGGAATCGTCCGCCACAGGCAATGGATGTGCGTGATTTTTACGGAGGTGACCTGCAGGGTGTCTGGGATAAGCTGGATTATCTGCAGGATCTTGGCGTGGATGTCATTTATTTTAATCCGATTTTTGTATCACCTTCCAATCATAAATACGATATACAGGATTATGATTATATTGACCCGCATTATGGAAAAATTGTCAATGACGGGGGAGATCCGCTTAATTGGGGAGATCAGGAAAATGCCCACGCATCAAAATATATTAAGCGTGTTGCCGATTATGAAAATCTGGAAGCCAGCAATGAGTTTTTTGCCCGGTTTGTGGAAGAAGTGCACAAAAGAGGAATGAAAGTAATTCTGGACGGGGTATTTAATCATTGCGGATCATTTAATAAATGGCTGGACAGAGAGCGAATTTATGAACATCAGCAAGGATATGAAAAAGGGGCATTTGTGGATGCATCCAGCCCTTACCGAACCTTTTTCCGTTTTCATAATGAAAACAGTTGGCCGTATAATACCTTTTATGATGGCTGGTGGGGACATGATACCCTTCCAAAATTGAATTATGAAGATTCCCCCATGTTATATGATTATATTATGAAAATTGCCAGAAAGTGGGTATCACCGCCCTATAATGTAGATGGATGGCGTCTGGATGTAGCAGCAGATCTTGGACACAGCAATGAATATAATCATCAATTCTGGAGAGATTTCCGGAAAAATGTAAAAGAAGCCAATCCAAATGCAATCATTCTGGCCGAACACTATGGAGAGGCCAAGAGTTGGCTTGAGGGAGATCAATGGGATACCGTCATGAACTATGACGCATTCATGGAGCCGATTACCTGGTTTTTGACCGGTATGGAAAAACACAGCGATGAGTACAGCGAGGGAATGCTGGGAAACAGTGACTGTTTTATCAGTGCTATGAAATATCATATGGCAAGTTTTTATGCGCCCTCTCTTATGACAGCTATGAATGAACTCTCAAATCATGATCATTCCCGTTTTCTTACAAGGACCAATCATAAGGTGGGAAGAGTCGGTCAGTTGGGATCCGAGGCTGCTTCAGAAGGAATCAACAAAGCAATTTTCCGGGAAGCTGTAGTTATGCAGATGACCTGGCCGGGAGCACCGACAGTTTATTATGGAGATGAAGCGGGTGTGTGCGGATTTACGGATCCGGATAATCGAAGAACCTATCCATGGAGACAGGAAGATCACGAATTGATTGCATTTCATAAAGCAATGATTGCCATTCATAAAGAAAACAAAGAATTGCTTACCGGTTCTTTGAAGTTCCTTACAAATGATTATCAGTTTTTGAGTTACGGACGATTTACGAATCAGGAGAAGAGTGTGATCGTTATTAATAACAGTGAAGAAAGTAAAACGGTGGAATTATCTGTATGGGAGCTGGGAATTTCAAGAATAAGAGATAGTCATTTTACCCAGTTGATTGTTACCGGTGATTTTGGATACAGTCTGATCAAAAAAGTACATGTATGCAAAGGCGGAGTGCTTCGTCTTGTTTTGCCTTCTCATGGTGCAATGGTGTTAAAACATTCCAAGAACAATGGTGTTAAAGTTGACAGATGAACAGGAGCCTGTTATACTAATTAATCATATAGAAGAAATGCATAGACGGGGAGGAGTACATACTTGACCAGTTTTCAGAGAGAAGATGGCAGGTGAAAATCTTCAGCCAGGAAGTATGGAAGTAGCCTCTGAGCAGTGAGCCGAACGAGAAGATTCAGCAGCAGAGAATCAGATTCAGTAGACCTCAACGTAATTTTCCGACGTTATAAGGAAAGCGATATCGTTAAGAACTGGAAAGTCTTTTCCGTATCGGCAGAGTGCAGGAAGAAATTCCTGAATTTAGGTGGTAACACGGATTATTGATTCGCCCTAAACCAGAAGTCACTGGTTTAGGGCTTTTATTATGTCAGAGGAAAGTAGTTTGGATTTTCCTGTAACATAATAAAATTTACAGAGAAGGAGGATCTTACATTATGAAAGGAACGGAGTTATTTGTAAAGGCGCTTCAAAAAGAAGGGATTGATTATTTGTTTGCGTATCCGGGTGGTTATGCAATTGATATTTTCGATGAGTTGTATAAGCAGGATTCGATTCAAGTCATTCTTCCGCGTCATGAACAGGGACTGGTGCATGCAGCAGATGGTTATGCAAGAGCAACCGGAAGAACGGGTGTCTGTCTTGTGACGAGCGGTCCCGGAGCTACCAATCTGGTAACCGGTATTGCGACGGCCAATTATGACAGCGTTCCACTGGTATGTTTTACGGGACAGGTACCTACCAATCTGATTGGAAACGATGCTTTTCAGGAAGTAGATATTGTCGGAATTACCCGCAGTATCTGTAAATATGCAGTAACGGTAAGAAAAAGAGAAGATCTTGGAAGGATTATCAAAGAAGCATTTTATATTGCCAACACTGGAAAAAAAGGTCCGGTACTGGTAGATCTTCCAAAGGATGTCATGTTGGAGGAGGGAGATGATCTTTATCCGAAAGAAGTGAATATCCGTGGTTATAAACCCAGCAAAGGGGTTCATATGGGACAGCTTAAGAAAGCAATCAGTCTGTTAAAAGAAGCAGAAAAGCCGTTATTCCTGATGGGTGGTGGTGTAAATATCGCAAGAGCCAATCCGGAGGCACTTGCGCTTGCCGAGGCCACGGGTATTCCGGTTATCACTACAATCATGGGAAAAGGAGCGCTTCCTACCAATCATCCTTTGTATGTGGGAAATGTAGGGATGCATGGCTGTTATGCTGCAAATCATGCAATCAGTGAATGTGATGTTCTGTTTTCTATTGGTACAAGATTCAATGACCGTATTACAGGGAAAATTGAAGAGTTCGCAAAAAATGCAAAAATTGTTCATATTGATATTGATACAGCATCCATATCAAGGAATATTCAGGTAGATATTCCGATTGTAGCAGATGCAAAAGAAGCAATGGGAGCAATGCTGAAACATGTAAAAAACTGGGAAAATAAAGAGTGGCTGGCACAGATTCAAGGTTGGAAGAAAGAACATCCACTGGATATGAGGTCAGATAAAGGTATTACACCGGAGAAAATTATCAAATGCATGAATGAGCAGTTTGAAGAAGCCATTGTGGTAACCGATGTAGGGCAGCATCAGATGTGGGTGACCCAGTATCTGGAAATGGATGAGAAGAAAAAGCTTCTGACTTCCGGCGGTCTTGGAACGATGGGATATGGACTTCCGGCAGCCTTGGGTGCCCAGTTTGCATATCCGGATACACCGGTAATCTGTGTGGCTGGAGATGGCGGAATCCAGATGAATATTCAGGAACTGGCAACGGCAACTGCTTACGGTCTTCCGGTGATTATCTGTATTTTCAACAACAGTTATCTTGGAATGGTACGACAGTGGCAGCAGCTCTTTTACGGAAAACGTTATTCTTCTACCTGTACAAGACGAAGAAAATCCTGCAGTGCCACCTGCAAAGGGCCAGGTCCTCAGTGCCCGAAATATGAACCGGATTTTGTAAAACTGGCAGAAAGTTATGAGGGATATGGAATGCGTATTGAAAAAGAAGAAGAGATCGAAAAAGCGTTCCGTTTTGCCATGGAACACAGGGATGCACCGACAATCCTGGAGTTTATAATTGACAGTGAAGAATTGGTACTTCCTATGGTGCAGGGCGGACAGGCTCTGGATCATATGATACTGGAATGTTAGGACGATTAGGAGGAAAAAAAGATGAAAAAAAGATGGATTTCCCTGTATGTTGAAAATGAAGTTGGTGTTCTGGCAAAAATCTCCGGATTATTTTCCGGTAAATCTTATAATCTTACCAGTCTTACAGTTGGAACAACCGAAGATCCTACCATGTCCCGAATGACAATCAGTGTGGAAAGTGATGATGCCACGTTTGAACAGATTCGTAAACAGTTGAATCGTTGTGTGGAAGTAATAGAAGTCATTGATTTTACAAACAGCAGAATTCACAGAAAAGAAATTCTTTATATTAAAGTAAAAGATTGTGATGAAAAAGCCAAAACAGAAGTTTTCCGCATTGCACAGGTATTCAACCTTGCAATCGTAGATTACGGAAAAAATGAAATTTTGTTGGAGTGTTTACAGACAGAGACCAGAAACGATGAAATTATCCAGTATTTTTCTGAGTACTTTAAGAAAATTGAAGTAGTCAGAGGCGGAAGCGTGGCAATCAAAGGTGTCAGTGTAGAGGAAAAATAATGATACAGAAACAGATAATCGTAAAAAAGTACTTGCTTTTTGGCGATTATCTGTTATAATAATAAGACGTGAGATAAATTTAACAAATGCATGGACGATTTCCCGAGTGGCCAAAGGGGACAGACTGTAAATCTGCTGCAAATTGCTTCGGTGGTTCGAATCCACCATCGTCCATTTTCATGAGACAGGATATTCTGTCTCATTTTTTTATTTGTCTGTTCAAACCTCTATATTTATGATATAATTTACGAAAGAGTTATTTACTTTACTGTTTTCCATACAGCTACAAATGTCTGGATGAAAGCAGTAAAATTAATTTGGGAGGTATCAGATGGCAAGGAAACAGGAAACAAAAACTACAACTAAGAAAAAAACTCCGGCAAAAAGAACGACCAAGAAGGCAGTAGCCGAAGTGAAAGCACCAGAAGTTACAGTAGAAGAACCGAAAGCGGAAGCAGTGGAAGAAGTGAAGGAAGAGCCGAAAGCAGAAGCAGCGGAAGAAGTGAAGGAAGAGCCGAAAGCAGAAGCAGCGGAAGAAGTGAAGGAAGAGCCGAAAGCGGAAGCAGCGGAAGAAGTGAAGGAAGAGCCGAAAGCGGAAGAAGTGAAGGAAGAACCGAAAGCGGAAGAAGTGAAGGAAGAACCGAAAGCGGAAGAAGTGAAGGAAGAACCGAAAGCGGAAGAAGTGAAGGAAGAACCGAAAGCGGAAGAAGTGAAGGAAGAACCGAAAGCGGAAGAAGTGAAGGAAGAACCGAAAGCGGAAGAAGTGAAGGAAGAACCGAAAGCAGAAGCAGTGAAAGAAGAGGTAGTAGAAGAGCCAAAATATGAAGCACCTCCGACTTCGAGAAGAAGTGTTGCATTTATCGGTTCCGAATGTTATCCGTTTGTAAAGACCGGAGGTCTGGGAGATGTTATGTATGCTCTGCCAAAGGCTCTGGTAAAACAGAACTGTGATGTGAAGGTCATTATTCCTCGTTATAAATGTATCCCATGGAAATATCAGGAGAAAATGGTCTACAGGGGTTCTTTCCAGATGAATCTGTGTGAGGATGGAAGATCCTTCTATGTAGGAATCATGGAGTATGTATGGGATGGAGTAGTCTATGATTTCATCGATAATGAAGAATTCTTCAGCGATGGAAATCCATATACCAATCTGATCGATGATATACCGAAATATTGTTATTTTGCAAAAGCAGCACTGGCAGCATTAAATTATATGAATTGGGTTCCAGATATCATTCATTGCCATGACTGGCAGGCTGCACTGGTTCCGGTATATTTAAGAACACTGTTTGAAAATACAAAACTGACTTCTGCAAAAACCATTTTGACCATTCATAACTTACGTTTCCAGGGAATTTATAATATTCCGACGATTCGTTACTGGTCCGGACTGCCGGATTATGTATTTAACAAAGATGCGCTGAAGGTCAGCTATAATGATGCCAATATGTTAAAGGGCGGACTGACTTATGCCAATGTGATCACTACAGTCAGCCATACATATGCAGGAGAAATCCAGACCGGATATTACGGAGAAACACTGGATGCACATTTAAGATATCACTCCGGTAAATTAAGAGGTATCTTAAACGGGATTGACTATGATATCTGGAATACAGCTACAGACACAAGACTGTATGAGAATTATGATCTGACAAACGTTCTGGAGAAGAAGAGAGAAAACAAACGAAGACTGCAGGAAGAGCTGGGTCTCGTTCAGGATGATCATAAATTTGTGATTGGATTGATTTCCAGACTGACCAATCAGAAAGGTCTGGATCTTATCAATGCGATTCTTCCTCAGATTATCGATGGAAATACACAGGTGGTAGTACTTGGTACAGGAGATGATATTTACGAAAACTCTTTCCGGTATTATGAAAATGCTTATAAAGGAAATGTATGTTCCAATATTATGTATGATGAAACAAGAGCACACAGAATTTATGCTGGTGCAGATGCCTTCCTGGTACCTTCCCAGTTTGAACCATGTGGTCTGACACAGTTGATTGCCATGCATTATGGAACCATACCGATTGTTCGTGAGACGGGTGGATTAAAAGATACCGTAGAACCATACAATGTATTTTATAATTCAGGAAATGGATTTACCTTTGATCGTTATGAGTCCGGTTTACTTCTGGATGCGATCAATCGTGCAAAAACACTGTACTTTACAGATCGCTGGCGCTGGGATGAGATGCTGCAGAGAGACATGAACAAAGATTTCTCCTGGGATAGTTCTGCAAAACAGTATAAAGACCTGTATCTGGAATTAACCTGGTAAGAAAACAGAAGAAAGAATCAACCGTTCAGGAATGCCTGGGAATGTCCGGCCATCTTTGTATGACCGGATATTTTCAGGCATTCTTTTTAGCGTTAATTTTTATGAATTTGGTGAAAATATTTATAAATGTTTGAAATAATAATGCAAAATTGGGGAAAATGCTGTATACTAAAAATAAAGATAAGTAGAAGTACTGCGAAACAGAAAGAGGAAAGTTATGATTGATCAGCATGGAAGAAATATAGAATATATACGGATTTCCATAACAGACCGCTGTAATTTCAGATGTATGTACTGTATGCCGGATACAGGGATTTCCAAAGTAAATCATGAAGAAATCCTTACCTACGAGGAGATTCTCAGATTATGTCGAATTCTGGCAGGGATGGGAATTACGAAAGTCAAAATAACAGGGGGAGAACCTCTGGTACGCGGCAATGTGCCGTATCTCATAAAGAAAATCAGAAAAATACCGGGAATTGAAAATGTGACACTTACCACGAATGGTATGCTGCTGAAAGAAAACATCCGGGAACTGGCAGAGGCAGGACTGGATGCAGTCAATATCAGTATCGATGCGCTGGATGAGAAAATTTTTGAAAAAATCGCAGGAAGAAAAGGACTCGCACAGGTTCTGGAAGGGCTGGAAGAGGCGCTGAAATATCCGAACATCCGAGTGAAAGTGAATTGCGTATTACTGGAAGGAATGAACGAGTCTCAGTGGATGAAACTGGCAGAACTGGCAAAAGACCGGCTGATTGATGTGCGGTTTATTGAAATGATGCCCATTGGATATGGAAAACAATATTGTGGGGAGACAGAAGCGCATGTAAGGCAGATGTTGGAAAAGACTTATGGTAGAATCACCGATGTACAGGGGAAATTTGGAAATGGACCAAGTACCTATGTGAAACTGGAAGGTTTTCAGGGGAAAATCGGTTTTATCAGTGCCATGTCTCATAAATTTTGTGCGGAATGTAATCGGATACGTCTTACATCAGGCGGATGGCTCAAACCCTGCCTTCAGTATGCAGCAGGTGCAGATCTGAAAAGAATTCTTCGGGAAAACGGATCGGATCAGGAGCTTGAGGCAGTTATGCGAAAGACCATTTATGAAAAACCAGTCAGTCATCATTTTGAACAACGGAATCAGATAGGGTTTGAAAATAAAAAAATGTCGGAAATTGGAGGATGAAGCAATGGGAAGGATAATGGCTGTATGTGTCAGTGAAAAAAGAGGAACACAGAAGAAAAATATTCAGGAAGCAGAATTGATCGAAGACTTTGGAATTGCAGGAGATGCGCATGCAGGAAAATGGCACAGACAGGTAAGTTTGCTGAGTTATGAGAAGATTGAAGCGTTTAAAGATCGAGGCGCAGAAGTGACCGATGGTGCATTTGGTGAAAATCTTGTTGTGAGCGGGTTTGATTTTAAAACGATTCCGGTAGGCACCAAATTTCAGTGTAATGATGTAATACTGGAATTAACACAGATTGGAAAACAGTGCCACCATGGCTGTGAAATTTTTCAGAAAATGGGTGATTGTATTATGCCAAGAGAAGGGGTATTTACAAAAGTAATCCATGGAGGAAAAATAAAAGTAGGAGATGAACTGGTAATGATCGGATAGAAAGAGGGGTGTTTTTTATGAGTAAAAAAGTCATTACAATTGCAAGAGAGTTTGGAAGCGGAGGAAGAGTGATTGCACAGAAACTGTCAGAACATCTGGGAATCGCATTTTATGATAAGAATCTGATTTCCATAGCTGCGAAAAGAAGGGGGCTGCCGGAAGAAAAACTGGAATCTGTAGATGAAAGAAGAGAGAATCCATGGCGTTATACCTTTGATGAAAATATGGCGATGGAGAGGCAGTTTCATTATGAACCTCTGAATGATATTCTGTTTTATGAACAAAGTGAAATTATCAGAGAAGCAGCAAAGAAGGAGGACTGTGTGATTGTAGGGCGTTGTGCCAACTATATTCTCCGGGAAAATCCACAATGCCGCAGTGTATTTATTTATGCACCTCTGGAGGCACGAATCCGTACGATTCGTGCAAGAACCGGTCTGGATGCCAGGGGGGCAGAACAGTTGATCAAACGTGTGGACAAACAGAGAAAATATTATTATGAAAATTATACGGAGCAGAAATGGGGCAGAAAGGAAGGATTTGATCTGGGAATAGACAGCAGTCGCTTTACAGATGAACAAATATTGGAGATTCTTTCTGCTCTGTATCGAACCATTGAATAAAAAGTAAAACAGGGCGGCTGGTGGCAGGTTTGTGCTCACCAGGCTACCCTGTTTTATTTTGTTTGGAAAAGAACATAGAAAAAGAGTCATCCGAAGTTTACATTTCGAATGACTCTTCTAATTTGTCATGTCCATGGGATTATACCTTCCTTATTTTATTTTTTGTTCATTTGAGGGAACGCTTTCAGGTTTTGGTGGTCCGTACCGTCCTTTCTTTACTATTATGGAGTATTTCTTTCAGTTTTCGGTGGTCTCAGTCCTTTCTGCTTTTGTTTCTTTCGTCCTTTTTGTTTATGTGTTTATTATAACAGCAAACCTTTCAAATGTCAACAAGAAAAAAGAAAATAATATTAAAAAATAAATAATGACAAATAAAAAAGAGAAAATTATAAAATATTCAGATAATTTTAAGCAATGAATCTATAGGAATATTCAGAATCCGTACTGGAAGAAATAGAAAAAGCATGCTATACTTGCTGTATCAGGAGGAAAGATATGAAGCAGATAGAGAGAAATGATCCCTGCTGGTGTGGAAGCGGGAAAAAGTACAAAAAATGTCATGAGGCATTTGATCATAAATTGAATCATTTACAGGGACAGGGGCATTTGGTGCCGGATCATTCCCTGATTAAAACACCGGAACAAATCGAGAAGATAAAAGAGAGTGCCAGAATCAATGTAGCGATTCTGGATTATGTAGCAGAGCATATTCAGGCAGGTGTTACGACCGGTGAAATTGACCGATGGGTATATAAAATAACGACCGAGGCAGGCGCAGTACCGGCACCTCTGAATTATGAAGGGTTTCCGAAAAGTGTATGTACATCAATTAATCATCAGGTATGTCATGGAATTCCTTCCGATGAGATTGTTCTTCAGGAAGGCGATATCGTAAATGTGGATGTTTCTACGATTCTTGATGGTTATTATTCAGATTCTTCCCGTATGTTCTGTATAGGGAAGGTAAGTCCTGAAAAAGAACGTCTTGTGAAAATTACAAAAGAATGTGTGGAAAAAGGTCTGGAACAGGTAAAAGCCTGGGGATATCTGGGAGATATGAGCCAGGCAGTTCATGAACATGCAGAAAAAAACGGATATCGTGTAGTAAGAGAAATAGGTGGTCATGGAATCGGACTGGAATTTCATGAAGATCCATGGGTTGGATATATCGGAAAAGCAGGAACTGGGATGGTACTGGCACCTGGGATGATTTTTACGATTGAACCGATGATCAATATGGGAACTTCCGATATTTTTGTAGATGATGCAGATGGATGGACGATTTATACGGAGGATGGTCTTCCATCTGCCCAATGGGAAATCATGGTTCTTGTAACAGAACAGGGACCGGAAGTACTGGCCTGGTAGGAAAAAGATAAGGAGAAAAGAAATGAGTCTTGCAATAGCAGTGTTGAAAAAAGGGGAAGGGAGAACTTTGAAAGCAGGAGGTCCCTGGATTTATGATAATGAGATTGCCAGTGTTATGGGAAGCTTCGCAGATGGGGATCTTGTCATTGTTCATGATTTTGACGGCTATCCATTGGGAAGAGGATTTATCAATACCCGATCCAAAATCAGAATCCGCATGATGACAAGAAATGCAGACCAGGAAGTCGACCGGGAATTTTTAAGAAAAAGAGTGCAGGAAGCATGGGAATACAGGAAGAAAACGGTGGATACTTCCAGCTGTCGTGTGATTTTCGGAGAAGCGGATTTTCTTCCTGGAATTGTAGTAGATAAATTCTCCGATGTACTGGTCGTAGAATCTCTTGCCCTTGGAATTGACCGGATGAAAGAGGAAATCATCGAGTTATTGAAAGAATGTATGGAAGCAGATGGGATACAGATCCGTGGTGTTTATGAACGCAGTGATGCAAAAGTCAGGCTGCAGGAAGGCATGGAACGGGTAAAAGGCTTTCTGGGAGAACCATTTGATACAAAAGTAGAGATTGTGGAAAATGGTGTAAAATATATAGTGGATGTGCAAGACGGACAGAAAACAGGATTTTTCCTGGATCAGAAATACAATCGTCTGGCAATTCAGCGCCTCTGCAAAGACGCAAAAGTTCTTGATTGCTTTACCCATACGGGTTCTTTTGCTCTGAATGCGGGAATTGCAGGAGCAGGAAGTGTAATCGGTGTAGATGCTTCCCAGCTTGCCGTGGATCAGGCAACAGAAAATGCCCGTCTGAATGGTCTGGAAGATCGGGTAAAATTTATTTGCCGGGATGTTTTTGAATTGCTCCCGGAACTGGAGAAACAGGGAGAAAAATTTGACGTAGTAATTCTGGATCCGCCTGCATTCACAAAATCAAGAAATTCTATTAAGAATGCAGTAAAAGGTTATCGGGAAATAAATCTTCGCGCTATGAAACTGGTAAAAGACGGCGGTTTTCTGGCTACCTGTTCCTGTTCCCATTTTATGTCTTATGAGCTGTTCACGCAGACGATCGGGCAGGCTGCAAGAAATGTACATAAACGTCTGCGTCAGGTGGAATACCGGACACAGGCACCGGATCATCCGATTTTGTGGGCGGCAGATGAATCTTATTATCTGAAATTTTATATTTTCCAGGTATGTGAGGAAAAGTAAATGGGCAAATCATGTTGAAAAAAACGGGAATGATCGGCTTTTGGGCTGTACCATTCCCGCTTTTTTTCAATTATGCCCAAACTTTTAATTGATGCAGAATAGTTTTGGCATTTTGAATCATCTCTTTCATACTTTCTTTTTCGGCTGCATTTTTTCCGGCTGCATGAGCGGTCTGTTCACACAGGTGCCGTGTAAGCTGCAGTTGTTCTTCGTAGTAATCAACAAGAAGATTTTTCGTTTTTGTGCCCAGTTCATGATATATTTCTTCTATGGTCCGGGAGATGGTTGCACTCATGTTTTGCAGTTTGTGAGAAATCTGTTCCATTAATTCCGGAATGCGTGTCTGTTTTTCTTTTTCACGTATCATACCGGAAATACCGTCCGCAACGATAGAGGTCAGACCGGTGAGAATATTCAGCGCCCCCATATAGGAGGTTACCAGTCCAACCGTATCGCCTTTTGTCCAGATCCGGTTATCCAGACTGAGGCGGAAGTTATACATTTTCTTATGCGGAAGCGCATCGGCAGTTTTCTGCCGTACACCTTCCCCAAGCTGATCGATGAGATCAAAGAGACAATCCTGATGGTATTCGATGCAGGTGTTCATTGCTTCCTGCATCAGATCTATACAATAGAATTCATAATAACGTTTCAGGTCGTCGTTGGAGATCGCAGAGAGCTGTTCCGTTTCCTGAATGATACGTTGTAAAAAATCAGACATCCAGGCATTGGCTTCAATCTTCATATTATGAATGACCGCATCAATATTTTTCAGCAGGGTATCATGGGTGGCGATATAGTCCTGCTGCTTTTTTTTGGCATCTTGCAGAGCAGCAGAAGCATCCTGGATACTCATGGAAAGACCTTGTTCCAGTGCATCCAGTTCGGTTTCCAGTTCCTGTACCATTCCGAATGTGAGACGCTGCATGCGATCGGTCACAACCGTATCTGCACGGGAAGCAATCAGGGCTTCCAGATCCCTTCGCAGAGTCTGAAAGCGGCCGCGTAAAACAGGCGTTAATGCTGTCTCCCGTACCGATTCTCCAAGCTGAAAACAGAGTTCGTCCAACGCACTGATCATGTAAGGCGTGGCACCCGGCAGAAGATTTTCTACCCGTTGTTTCAGCAACGCTTCCATCCGGCTATAAGCTTCCGGTGTTCCAAGAATATCGCTGTAATTGCCTACCAGAAACAGACTGGTATATTTTTGTGGAAGAAGGGATGCTTTGATAAACATCTGCTCGCTTCTGGAAAGAGGATATTGAACATTATATACATAAATCACTGCATCTGCCTGTATCAGACTGTCTTTTACGAGCGGACTGAAGTCTTTCATTGCGTCTCCGGTGCCTGGTGTATCGATGATCGTAATCTTTTTTAAAAGTTCACAGGGGCGTTTCAGCTCCAGACGCTGAATCGGTTCTCCAAGTTCGATCATCAGCTTTTCCAGGTTTTCCCGTTTCAGATCTTCATTCGAGAGACGTACACAACGGCCGCCAGCCAGAATTCCTTCATTTCCCGGTAAACCATAGCTGATGCGATTGAGCGTAACTGTTTCGGTGGTTACGTCGGTGGTGACCACTTCTTCACCAAGCAATGCATTGATTAGTGTGGACTTTCCGCGTTTAAAATCACCTGCTACCACAATGGTAAAGGGGCTGTCTTTATATTTACGAATGTTCTGTTCCCATTCGGTCAGTTTATCAAGAAAAGCATTGCCAAGGGTGGTACGGTAGGCATTGTCATAGCGAAAGATATGCAATTCATCCAGGGCATGTTCAAGATTTTGCTTCAGTTCCATGTTGGAATATTCGATTTTATAATCCATAATGATCGTTCCTTTATTTATTTTTTATGATATTGACCAGTTTTTTGCATCGCTCATCCGTTTCTTCTTTGGAACGGAGTGTTAAACCGGGTTTTTTCATATCCGGTCGCCAACTGTATAAAACATCACACTGTTCAAACTCTTTATCACAGAAAATGCGGCGTGCAAAAGCCGGGTGTGTGTTGGTGATTTCCAGCATACGGGTAGGGTTATCCAGAGTCATAGCCAGCTGGTCATGAATCGCACTTAAATCCATCGTTTGTTGATAGGAAGTATTGAGTGTACCACCGGAGGCCAGCTTGGCATTGGCAGTCAATGCATCCTGTATACTGTCTGCACAGATCATGCCTGCGCGGTCTGCCGTTACCTCAGCAGCGCGTGTCCAGAACTGCATCAGGGAAATGTTGGCAAGGCTGAGAAGAAGCCCGGTCAATCCCGGAGCAGAGGAAGCGCTGTTCAGCAGCATGTTGATCACATTTTGATGAATTGCCACCGCACACTCGTGACTTTCGTCGTGAGTTAGGTGGCTT
>OBLI01002767.1_pt1 | contig 14445 bp, 12 predicted proteins | sample 1519701 | NCBI WGS metagenome assembly OBLI01 (sample SAMEA3663005, study PRJEB22513) | pig gut metagenome | biome: pig gut; feature: pig-associated habitat; material: faeces | place: France | collected 2012 | reverse complement strand
TGATCACCGCCAATTCCGCCATATCCTCAGCAGTGCATCCAGGATGCGAACTGATGAAATATGGAATAATCTGTTGTCTCAACCCTTCGGCTTTGTTGATACGGTCGAAGATAGTCTTAAATTGTCTGAACTGTTCGAATGAAGGTTTGCGCATGTGCATGAGCACCTTGTCGCTTGTATGCTCAGGAGCCACCTTCAGTCGGCCGCTCACATGATTGCGTATCAGTTCGCGCGTATATTCCTCAGCCGCCCTGTTGGCTTTCTCGTCCTTTCCCCTATGCAGCAACAAGTCGTAGCGCACACCACTTCCAATAAAACTCTTTTTGATGTATGGCAAAGCATCCACCGCCCGGTACACCTCAAGCAACTTAGAGTGATTGGTGTCGAGATTAGGGCATATCTGCGGATGAATGCAACTCGGTCGCTTGCACTTTTCGCATGCCTTATGGTTGCGTCCGTGCATGCCGTACATATTTGCCGACGGACCGCCAAGATCGCTGAGATATCCTTTGAATCCAGGCATCTGAGCCACCTTCTCTACCTCGCGCAATATGCTCTCCTTGGAGCGGCACGTGATGAATTTACCCTGATGTGCAGAGATAGTGCAGAAAGCACATCCACCGAAGCATCCACGATGGATATTCACCGAGAACTTGATCATCTCGTATGCCGGAATCGTCTTGCCCTTGTATTTGGGATGAGGCAGGCGAGTGTAGGGCAAGTCAAATGCCGCGTCGAGTTCCTCAGTGGTCATAGGAGGGTAGGGTGGATTGACCACCACGGTCTGCTTACCCACATTCTGCAGCAGTCGGTGGGCGTGCATCATGTTTGACTCTTCCTCGATGTGCCTGAAATTATCCGCCTCCGCCTTTTTGTCTTGCAGACATTCCTCATGACTGTGCAGCATGATATCATCGGCAGTAATACCACCGGGAATGGAATCGGAAGGAGCGAGATACACCGTCTGTGGAATATCGTGAATAGCACTGACGGGTATTCCCTCGTCCATCTGTCGGCTCAACTCCACCACCGGTTTTTCGCCCATACCATATATAATCATGTCAGCCCCGCTGTCGCACAATATGCTTGGTCTTACCTTGTCCTGCCAGTAGTCGTAATGAGTGAGTCGGCGCAGCGAGGCTTCGATACCGCCAAGCACTACAGGCACGTCGGGATATAATTCCTTGAGAATACGGGTATATACGATAGTGGGATATTCCGGTCGGCAGTCGTGCCTTCCATCAGGACTGTATGCATCCTCAGAGCGCAGTCGTCGTGCCGCAGTGTATTTGTTAACCATCGAGTCCATGCATCCTGGAGCCACACCGAAGAACAGTCGCGGACGTCCCAATTTTCGGAAGTCGCGATAGTCCCCGTGCCAGTCAGGTTGCGGCACGATAGCCACTTTATATCCTGCAGCCTCAAGAGTACGCCCGATGACAGCAGCCCCGAACGACGGGTGGTCAACATAGGCATCAGCAGAGAAGAGGATGATGTCCAGTTGGTGCCATCCCCTCATCTCCACCTCCTTCTTTGTCGTTGGCAGAAAATCCGATAGTCTGTATTCCATTATTCTGCCTTCTGCTGTTTCCAGTTTATGAACAGTACAATGAGCTGTTGCAAACCGAATGACTTCATGTTTGCATGATAAATGACATCAAGACAGAGGTCGAGCAGGTCGTTGTCTCTTGTTGATTCAGACTCAAGTAGAGAGCGGATGTTAAACTTCAGTTTGTCCAACACTTGCTCATCTACAAATCCGTGACTGTCAATAAGGTCGCGGAAGAGTTGATACTTCTCGATTGTCTCGAGATGTTTCTCGGTGATGTCGATACTTCGGCTTCCCGATTGATTTGATTGAATCTTATACATTTATATTGAATGTTTAAAATTGAATGTTTAAAATGAATTCCTAATTCCTAATTCCTCATTCCTAATTCATTAACAGGAATCTCGCTAACGCCCTCATCACCACGCCTTGTTTTTTCTCACCCTTGATACATTCGAATGGGAATCCCATGGTGATGGTTCTGTAGTCGCTGCCCTTGTATGCCACGCATGCCGCATTGCCATTGCCGTAAAGCATAGTTGCGAAGGCAGGAGCCAACGGAGCGAGGATGTCAGTGCGTGTGGCGGCATAATGCTGGTCGTTGAGCTGATGGTAGAACTGCATCGACGTTCCTAGTCCAGAGATAGCATCGTTCTGTCCGTCGTAAGTTCCGGCGAGATGACATCTCAACACGTTATTGATAAACAGTCTTGACTCGTTGTCCCGCTTTTCGTCAAGCATGTCCGAAGCCACATAAGCTCCACTCACCAGCAGAGAGCCTCCTCGTCGGGTGAATGTCTCGAGTTCATTGCGCAGGGATGGCGACATCACTTCATATTTCATTATACTGTATCCGTCGTTGCGTTCCAGGCCGAATATGACATCCGCCATCTGGCATTTGTCGAGATTGGCCGAGCCCGATGTCAGGGCTTCGTCCGAGCAACTCATGATATTGTATAGTCCTGCGGTATGCAATGCCTTGGCATGAGTGGCTACATAGTTGAAATCATTTCCGGCAATAAACTGTCCCATGAGCGATTCATCAGAGTAGCCAAGTCCGCCAGGTCCTTCCTTGCCAGCTGTGAGAGGGTCGGAGTCAATCTGTCTTCCGAGGAATCCGGCAGTCTTGCCGTAGCTCACTCCCGGATCGGTATCGATGTCAAATCTCCATCCGTTCTCGTCCATGCGCACGGCTGGTGATGCCAGTCGGTTAAATGCGTTGACAATCATCACATTAGCCGTGGCCCCGGGGACATAGGCAGCCGACATCACTTCAGACGGGAAACTTCTTCCGCCTTTGTTCACCGCTGCCACACGGAATGAATACAACACTCCCGGTTCGAGTTTTATCTTGGTCTTTGTACCTTGCACAAGAATGCCGTTGTCAAAATCGGCACTTCCTACACTTGTATATACAATATATCCAGTGGGATTGGCCGATGGTTCGTTGGGATCCTTCACCTCACGCCATGAGAGTGTGGCCTCTCCGTCGTCGTCGATGTTTACGGCAAAATGACTCGGTGTCAGTGGGGTGACGACACAGTCCTTGTCATGCATGTCGGACACGAATCGCAGTATGGTTTTGTATATCGACCTTGCCATAGCAAACTTGAAGTTGGGGTCGTGACCATATCGCATGTCGTTGAAGTTTTGGTGCGAGAGCATTTCCAGAATGGCACTTGGCACCGCAGGAACGCGTGATTCCGAATAGTTTCTGTCATACAGTTCGCGCCTGTTCCATTTCCCGAATTTTTTGGCGAGGTCATCAGGAATTTCGTCGAGCAGTCTTTGTGCGAAATTCTTCGATGCCTGTCGCGAGATACCTGCATCCAGTAATCCGTTGTTGAAGTCGGTAGTGCATATTGTCAGCGTACCCACAATAGAGTCGCATGTACCGTATCCGGCATCGCTATGCACACCCAACGACAATTCGATAGGCACACCGAGTCCCTGTTGGTTGGGCATATAACACGAACCGCCCCCAACGTAGTTGGTCATAAATGAGCGCGAGTTGATGTCGTCTGCATAGTCGTCGGTTCCCAATCTGCTACTGCTCACAGCGTCGTAAGGCATACCCGCCCATTGTGTGTAATAACGCGCTCCCTCCAAGCATCTTGGTAATCCGCTGACAAGCGGCGACGGAGGTAGTTGGCTTCCCGAAGCCGTAGTATCTTGGGGAAGATAGACTCCCTCAAGAGGCAATCGTGCGATATTACCCATACCGCCTCCAAATCTTACAGCGTCGGTAGTTACTACAGATTTCTTGCAATTGCTTAAATTACTTACCGTCACCCGATTGAATTCATTGCTACCTTCGTCAAAGTCAAACGAACCAATATACACCCATGTGCCGCCTCCCATCTTTTGATTGACTCTTATGTCGGTCTGTTGCCCCTTGTGCCAAACCGTGTATATCACGTCGTCGGCACTGTTGACAAGCGATGCATAGCTGACATATACAGCATATTTCCCGGCTTCGGGGATATTAGGTTGATAAGCCACGACACTGGCCTTTTTTGCTTTTTTAGTTGTCGGGCACATGCGTATCGTTCCCGCCTTGAATGGATTGTCTTTGTCGAAATACATACCGTCGCGCTGTGCAAATCCCTGTATTCCTACATCAGTCCATTCTTCCTTGACATTCACTTCAAGATATCCTGTCGCGGTATTCCTGTCGTCGTTATCCACGATTACCTCGTTGCGCTGCCAGTCGCGCTCGCGCGGAGTAAAAACGCATGCGCCACTGTTTTCCAGCATAGGTATAAGATAAGGTATGACAATGGTTTGGGTGAACAGGTCCTCTGTGGTGCAGAACATCTTAGGCCGTTGCCATTTCCATCCACCTCTCTTCACGTCATAATATCTGCCATGACTTGCCCACACAGAGATATGCCTGTTGTTCAGTCCCTTGGTAGTCTTAAATGGTATGGAAATGTTCTCTACCCATGGGTGTCCCTTGTATTCGATGTCACCCCATTTTTCTGGGGCAGCAATCGTATCTTGTGCCAAAGTAACACAAGAGGTAACAGGTAATAACAAACTGAATAACAGTCTTTTGATACATTTCATTTATATCTCTCCTATACTGAATTTTTCAGGATGTTTACCTTTAAAATCCTTGAAGTACAATTTTATCTCCCTCATCTGCGATTCGATATCCCCATTAGGGATGATGGTCTTTGTACAACAGATGATTCTCTTTTCATAGTCAACACCATAGAGCAAAATAGGCAACTGTGCCTTAAGTGCTATATAATAGAATCCTTTTTTCCATTCAGTATTCAGCGATCTTGTTCCCTCGGGCGTGATACTCAGGTGGAATACCTTCTCCCTCATTGCCGTTTCCGCCAAATTGTCGGTCATGCTCGTGTGCTTGGTTCTCCATACGGGTATTCCCCCCAATCGGCGGAATATAGGTCCAAGCGGCCAGAAGAACCATTCTTTCTTCATGAGGAATCCTACCTTCATACCCTGGGCTTGCGCGAACAGTTGCCCGAGCAGAAAGTCCCAGTTGGATGTATGAGGGGCGAGGCAGATAATATACTTGTCGGGATGCTCCTCAGTGATATTGACTTTCCATCCCAAGCATTTGTATAGTATCCACCTGCTGAATGACTTTCCTAATCCCATTTCTGTTTACCTTATTTATATATATATAAACTATGCATGCAGATTACTTATTTGGTCGGCAATCTCGTCAACCTCCTTAACGAAGTCCTCGGTAATCTTCTTGAAATAGTTTTTTGGCTCCATGCCAGGTTCTGGATGTGAGATACGTTTTACATAATCGTTTCTCACTTTGAGTATGCTACTGATTATACTGAGCACATTATCGTGATTAGCATTTCTTTCATACAGAGAGACTGCTACAACTTCTGCCACGAGGTCGGCACAAGTGTCCGACACAATACTCTTAAGGTCTTTTCTTTTTGCCATAATATTATCTCCTTTTTTGTTATTATTCTATTTGCTTCTTTTAATATTTACGACAAAGATAAGCAAAATATTCGATATAGCGCCATTTTCTTCAAAAAAAAATATTAAAAAATCAAATTTAGTGTCTTTTCCTTGCTTTTTCTCGCTGAAAATTGCTAATTTTGCACAAAAATTTGGAAATTTGTAGTTATACATATTATAAACATTAAAGAAATTATGGAAAAAAGTGCTTTGCAAATTGCGAGAGCTGCCTATCAGCCAAAGTTGCCGAAGGCTCTTCAGGGTGCAGTGAAAATCAAGGAAGGTGCGCCCACTCAGAGTGTAGATAATCAGGAAGACATCAAGAAGCTCTTCCCCAATACCTACGGTATGCCAATCATTGAGTTTGAGCCCGCAACAAGTGAGAACAACTCAAAGATCAATGTAGGTGTTATCCTCAGTGGTGGTCAGGCTCCTGGCGGTCACAATGTGATCACTGGTTTGTTCGACCAGATCAAGCGTCTCAACCCCGAGAACCGTCTCTTCGGTTTCATTCTCGGTCCTGGAGGTTTTGTAGATCACAACTACAAGGAACTCACAGCTGAGGTAATCGACGAGTATCGCAACACTGGTGGTTTCGACATGATTGGTTCAGGACGTACCAAGCTCGAGAAGGTGGAGCAGTTTGAGAAGGGTCTTGAGATTGCCCGTGAGCTCAATCTCTCTGCAATTGTTATCATCGGTGGTGACGACTCCAACACCAACGCATGTGTTCTCGCCGAGTACTATGCTGCCAAGAACTATGGCATCCAGGTAATCGGTTGTCCTAAGACAATCGACGGTGACCTTAAGAACGAGCAGATCGAGACATCATTCGGTTTCGATACAGCTTGCAAGACCTATTCAGAACTTATCGGTAACATCGAGCGCGATTGCAACTCTGCGCGCAAGTACTGGCACTTCATCAAGGTGATGGGCCGTTCTGCAAGCCATATCGCCCTTGAGTGTGCACTCCAGTGCCAGCCCAACGTATGTCTCGTTAGCGAGGAGGTTGAGCAGAAGGACATGACTCTCAACCAGATTGTTGACGACCTTTGCCAGATTATCGCAAAGCGTGCAGAGGACGGCAACAACTTCGGTACAGTAATCGTTCCCGAGGGACTTATCGAGTTCATCCCCGCCATCGGTCGCCTTATCCAGGAGCTCAACGACCTGCTCGCCGCTCACGGTGCCGACTATAAGGACCTCGACAAGGAGGCTCAGCGCAAGTATATCATCGAGCACCTCTCAAAGGAGAATGCCGCTACATTCGAGACACTGCCCGCCGACGTGGCACGCCAGCTCTCACTCGACCGCGACCCCCACGGAAACGTACAGGTATCGCTCATCGAAACCGAGAAGCTCCTCTCTGCAATGTGCGAGGCTCGTCTTGCCGAGATGAAGAAGGAAGGCAAGTATGTTGGCAAGTTTGCCGCCCAGCACCACTTCTTCGGATATGAGGGACGTTGCGCCGCTCCTTCAAACTTCGATGCCGACTACTGCTACGCTCTCGGTACAAGTGCTGCCCAGCTCATCGCCAACGGCAAGACCGGTTATATGGCTATCGTGAAGAACACTACTGCTCCTGCCGACCAGTGGATTGCAGGTGGTGTGCCTATCACAATGATGATGAACATGGAGCGCCGCAACGGTGAGATGAAGCCAGTTATCCGCAAGGCTCTTGTTGAGCTCGACGGAGCACCCTTCAAGGAGTTTGCATCTAAGCGTGACGTATGGGCTCGCGAGACAGCTTATGTATATCCCGGTCCTATCCAGTATTGGGGTCCGACAGAGGTTTGCGACCAGCCTACAAAGACTCTCGCCCTCGAGCAAGCATAATCGCGTATGCCTCAGAAAACACGTAAAAAGAGATACACGAGTACAGTACGCCGGAAACGTCCCGGCGTACTTTTACGTGTTTTACAAAAGATGCCTGGATGGGCATGGTGGCTTGGAGGCAGTGTAGTTGTTCTGCTCTACGTATATTTCTTCTATTATTTCTTCGTCTCTCCATTTGGATTTAGATGGCGTGCTCTCTATGGCGACGTCTCCTATCCCGAGGGATATGAAATACATGGTATCGACATCAGCCACTATCAGGGAGAGATAGATTGGGAGACATTGAAGAACAACGGTATGATAGAGAAGTGCCCCGTGCGTTTCGTGATGATCAAGGCCACCGAAGGTTCAAGTAAGATTGATGATAATTTCATCGATAATTTCTATAATGCCCGCGAATATGGTTTTATTCGTGGTGCTTATCATTTCTATAGTGTATATTCTCCGGCAGAATCGCAGGCTAACTATTTCATCAAGAATGTAAAACTTGAGCCGGGTGATCTTCCTCCCGTCCTCGACGTAGAGCATAAACCCAAGAATCAAACCGACGAGGAGTTTAAGAAGAGTGTACTTGCATGGCTCGAAATCGTGGAGAATGAATATGGTGTAAAGCCCATTATCTACACCTATTATAAGTTCAAGATGAAATATCTGAGCGACAAGATTTTCGACGACTATCCCTATTGGATAGCACATTACTATGTAGATAAGGTGGAATACAAAGGCCCGTGGAAATTCTGGCAGCACACGGATTGCGGTAAGTTGCCCGGAATCAAGGGTTATGTGGATTTCAACATCTACAACGGCAGTTTCTACGACTTGCGCCGACTAACCATTCAAAAGTGAAAGCAAAGACATTCCCATTCCCCGTCATTGTGCCTTGACTCCAATGCAAGACCCAATGTTGAGGCTTTGGCTATTAGCGCATCCACGTCGGAAGAATAGAATCCGCTTACAATGAGCCTGCCACCTTTGTTCAGCAGTGGTTGCCATATTGGCATGTCGGCAATGAGTATGTTGCGGTTGATATTTGCAAGTATGATGTCAAATGATAGCGACGCATCAAGAATTCCCGCATCGCCGAGTCGGGCATCATAATAATCCCCAACACCATTTATCACGGCATTATGCCTGGCATTGTCGGCACTCCATTCGTCGATGTCATATCCCACAACACTCTCTGCTCCGAGTTTGAGGGCGATGATACCCAATATCCCCGTTCCGCATCCGCAGTCAAGCACCCGCTTTCCCTTAGGATTTGTCTCGATGAGCTGTCTCGCCACCATTTTGGTAGTCTCGTGCGTACCAGTTCCGAAAGCCAGTTTGGCGTCTATTTCCACCATCGTCTCCACTGGTCTGTCGGGCAAGTGTCTTCCGTCGTGCACTACACAATTGTCGGTGATGAAGATAGGTTCAAATCCCTCGTTCTCCCATTGTTCATTCCAGTCGCGATATTCAGCCTCCCGTGTAGAGTAGGTCACTGTCATGCTGTCAAACGGGAAATCCTTGATTATCATTGCCAATTCATCCTCGTCAAGGGCGTCTTGCTGGATATATCCCTTCAGTCCCGAGTCGGTATCCTCAAACGATTCGTATCCCACCTCGCCAGCCATTGCTGCGAGAATGTCGCGCGAGTCCTGCATGAGCGACTCGTCGCCCTTTATAATGAATTCTGTTTCGTAGTATTTCATATTGTTCTTTTATTCCTCGATTTGAGATAGAGAGTGTGCGAATGCCGTGAAGAAGTTTGTCACCGTCTCACTGGGATAATATCTGAAGAATCGTCGGCTATGGTTGACATGCCACATCATCGCACTCTTGTTAGTATTGCGTACAAAAACATTTTTGCCCTGAGTGAAATACCAGTCATAAGTATGGTTGCCTTTCAGATTGAATATCTCTCTTGTCAAAGCCGAGATGTCGTCATTCTTGTCAGGTTGCATGAATGGTATTTCGTCAGGTGAGAAGTTCATGAGCTTGGTAAGCAATGCCCCCTCCAGTTGTGCCATACCTCCCATGTGCAATTTGTCAATCCATTGTTGTAGTTTGATGAAATCCACCTTGTCGCCAATCTTTCTCAGGATCATTCCCAATTCGATAATCTGTTTAAGACTAACTCCGTCGTTGAGGATATACTTGGCAATTCTCACCATGGTGTATAGCAAGTTGAGCGTCGGCGGCAATGTCTCGATTTTCGTTCCGTCAATATATATATATGTAGAGTCGCAACATCTTATTTCCTTGTTGACAATCTGCTGCAGGTTTCTGTTGAGGAACATATTCGTGAGTTTCAATATTCGATGATGATGCTCCACCTTTATTCCTTTCCACATATACTGCATCACCCCCTTTTCTCTCATTGTATATTGCTCTCCGTTAGCCTTAGCCCAGTCGTCAGCCTTTTTCCCTTGAGGTTCCAATGGGAAGAAGATGTCGCAATCACCGCTGGTGCGGTGCAGGGGCAAGTTGTATAGTGACGCGATGGCCTGTCCCTTGAGTAGGATAGGGCGAGTGCTTCGGTGGTTTAGTTCCTCGAAGAGCCTTGCAGTGAGTATGTTCATCTGCCTGCTTTTCTCCTCGGTATCGTCAGCCGTTCTTTGCCATTTCTCCCTCTGTTCATTAGTTAAGTTGATGAAGAATTCGCCATTCCTAAGTCTTATTCCGTCATACACGAGGGCGGCAACACCATGCATGAGGGACATCTGGTAAAGACGTTCCCACTTCCATTGTGACATCGGTTCGATTGGAGTGTCATCACCAAACGTACCGCTTCTTAGAAGTCTTATAAAGTTTCTTTCAACAACATTCATGGTTTGAAATATTGAAATATTGAAATATTGAAATATTAAAGTTTGGGGCGTTGTCTATGAGTAGCGCCTTGGATATCTAATTATTATGGCAAGTATGGTGACTATGCCAAGTAGATACGGATAATACAGATGGGGCATGATGCTCACAGGATTCACGTTTGCCAGTCCTGCTGCCATAAGCATCTGTGCTCCATAAGGAATCACTCCCTGCACGCAGCACGACATGGTGTCGAGAATACTGGCGCACTTGCGGTTGTCGATACCGAATCTGTCGCCTATCTGCTTTGCTATACCGCCTGTCGTGATTATCGCAACAGTATTGTTGGCAGTACATACGTTCACCATCCCCACCAATGCCGCAATACTCAGTTCTGCACTGCGTTTGGTCTTTATATGCTTGGTGATGAGCGATATGACAACATCAATACCTCCGTTCACCTTTATCAGTTCAAGCATTCCGCCTGCCATCATCGTGATGACAATCAGTTCGCCCATACCCTTAATACCGTCGCCCATGGCAGCAAACAATCCGAAGACGTCAAACGCCCCGTCGATAAGTCCAATGGCTCCAGTCATTAATATACCGAGGGTGAGCACTGCCATAACGTTCATTCCGCATATAGCAGTGATAAGCACCACGATATATGGCAATACCTTAAGAAACGACACCTCTCCCACATCGTGCGGAGATTCTATTCCCGCACCGATAACGCCATAGGCAATGAGTATCAACAGGGCCACGGGCATGACCAGGAAGGAATTAACGCGAAACTTATCACTCAGTTTGCATCCCTGTGTAGATGTGGCGGCAATGGTTGTGTCGGATATAAACGACAAGTTGTCTCCAAAGAGCGATCCTCCCACGATTACTGCCGTGAGCATCGGGATGCTCATCCCCGTTGTTTGTGCCACACCGGCGGCTATTGGAGTGAGAGCGACAATGGTGCCCACGCTTGTGCCTATGGATATCGACACGAAGCATGCAGCCAGAAACAAACCCGCAAAGATCATGTTGCCAGGCAATACCGAGAGAGTGAGATTGACAGTGGCGTCGATACTGCCCATCACCTTAGCCGTATTTGCGAATGCTCCTGCCAAGACGAATATCCACAGCATTAGCATCATGTTTCCCGTTGAAGCTCCGCGACTGAATATGCTTACCCTTTCGGCAATAGGCATACTGCTCTTTTGGGGTATGCCGCCGCAAACAATTACGGCAAATACTGACGATAGCAAGAATGCCACCGTAATCGGTACCTTATAGAAGTCGCCCGCAATAATCGAGGTGACGAGGTATAACACGACAAATACAGCCAAAGGGCTGAGTGCGATAATTCCTTTCCTGTCCAATCTTTTTTATTTTAAGGCATGACGCTTATTTTTAAGCGTCACGCCAATGTTTACAACGTAACTCCGTTCTTGAAGATCGATATCTCCCTATATCCGTTAGCCTCGTTGCGAGCCTTCTCGCCACTTGCCACAGCCAGGATCTTGTCGATGAACTCGGGCAACAGTTGCTCCATTGTCTTTCCCTCGATAAGCTGTCCTGCACTGAAGTCAATCCAATTAGGCTTGCGCTGTGCGAGGGTAGGGTTGGTGGCAATCTTCATTGTGGGTACGAATGTACCGAAGGGCGTGCCTCGTCCTGTTGTGAAGAGCACTATCTGGCAACCGGCAGATGCCAAAGCCGTTGATGCCACGAGGTCATTGCCTGGTGCCGACAATAAGTTGAGACCGTTGGTCTGCAGACGGTCACCATATTCAAGTACACCGCTCACAGGAGCCTTGCCACATTTCTGTGTACATCCCAAAGCCTTGTCCTCGAGAGTGGAAATACCACCAGCCTTGTTTCCCGGGGACGGATTTTCGCCCACTGGTTCACCATGACTGAGGAAATATTCCTTAAAGTTGTTCACCATCGACACTGTCTTGTCAAACAGTTCGGTGGTTTTGCATCTGTTCATAAGAATAGTCTCGGCACCGAACATCTCCGGCACCTCGGTGAGGATAGATGTTCCACCCTGTGCCACAAGCCAGTCGGAGAACTCTCCCACGAGAGGATTGGCGGTGATACCGCTGAATCCGTCACTTCCGCCGCATTTCAGACCCACGCGCAGTTTGCTTACAGGCACAGTCTCTCTCTTGTCCTTCGAAGCCTTGGCATACAAGTCGCGCAGTATTTCCATACCAGCCTCCACCTCGTCGCCGTCAACGCGCTGAGTCACGAGGAATTTTATTCTGTCGTGGTCATATTCGCCGAGCAGTTGTTCAAACAAGTCGGGTTGGTTGTTTTCGCAACCGAGTCCGAGAACGAGTACGCCACCGGCATTGGGATGCAGGGTGATGTCACGCAGAATCTTTCGTGTGTTCTCATGATCCCCGCTCAACTGCGAGCAACCGTAGTTATGATGCCATGCATATACAGCGTCGATGTCCTTCTCTCCAGTTTCCTTGCGCAATTGGTCAGCGAGTCGCTCTGCAATACCATTTACGCATCCCACTGTAGGCACAATCCATATCTCGTTGCGCACACCCACATCACCGTTTTTCCTTACGTATCCCTCAAAGGTGCGGTTTTCCTTGGCGATGTTCAGTTCGTCGTTCACTGGTTCGTAGGCATACGTCAGCATACCCTTGAGGTTGGTCTTGAGATTATTCTCATTTACCCAGTCACCAGCCTTCAGGTCGGTGATGGCATGACCGATGGGATATCCATATTTAATAATGTTCGTTCCAGCGGGAGCATCGTTGATGAGCACTTTGTGTCCCGCAGGTGTGTCTTGGTTGAGAGTGATAGCTTTGCCATCCACTTCCACTGTTTCACCTTTTTTCATTGCTTCAAGGCAAACTACCACTGAGTCGGCCCTGTTAATTTTCAGATAAGTTTTTTCCATTGTTTGTTTTTTTATTATGATTTTCAATTTTCAATATTTCAATATTTCAATCTTTCAATATTTCAATCTTCTAAAGCTGTTCCCTTCGATAGAACTCCACGTTTTCCTTTGTGAGCAATTCTATAGGCACATAATTCACAGGCGTCACCTCCTTTTTAAGCACAATAGCCTGGAAGAGCGAGTCGATACTCGAGTAACCCTGCATATATCCGTGTTGTGCGATGAGGAATGAGATAGACCCATGCTTCACGCACTCCTTGTTTTTGTTTACCATGTCATAACCCATGATCTGCACGTTGCGCCGGTTGCTTCTCAATAAGAATTCCCCTACGATATGCGCCTTCGAGTTGAATGTGATGCAATGGTGCACATCGGGATGTTTTGTGAAGAAATTCTCCAGTATGTCGTTGTATTTCTCTCTTTCCACGTCAAGCGGCAGGTTCACCTCAGTGATAGTCACATTCGGGAAGTGGTCTCTCATGTAATGCCTGAATCCCGTCTCCCGGTTTTCCTGCTGTTTGCTTGCCACGTTTCCGTTGAGCATTTGCTTCATCATCATTATTTCCTTTTCCTTCGATGCGATGAGCATTAGCATCCTTCCTGCGAAATATCCGCTGCAGAAAGAGTCCTGACCGTAGAACGACAGAGGGCGCAAGTCGGGCATATATGAGTCGAGCATGATGAAAGGGATGTTCTCGTCATGCAGTTTGTCGGTGAATGTCCTTGTTACGTCGAGCGTTGACGGCACAATCACCACACCGTCGGGCTTTTTCGCCAAGCATTCCTGGGTCACCTTGGTGAAAGTGCTTTGGTTGAATCTGCGATAATACATCATCTCCACGTTCACCTGGAAGTCTCTTCTGTGGTGGCATGCGCACATAGCACCATCCTCCACTTCCTGCCAGTAAGCCTCCGACTCGTGCTTTGGCATAATACATATAAAATTATATGTTTTGTTATATGCGAGAGCACTGGCATACATGTTAGGCTGGTAGTCCATCTCCTCAAGAGCTTTTTCCACCTTGTCCCTGGCCTCCTTCGACACACTGGGGCGGTTGTGGAGCACACGGTCCACTGTACCCACAGATACCCCCGCACGTATTGCGATATCCTTAATTCGAATTCTGTCGTTTGCCATATTCTTTAGTTGAAATTTTGTGCAAAATTACCAATAAAAAACGAATTGTGCTAATGCATAGCTAAAAAAAATGCAAAAAAATGCAGATTTTCTTCTTTTTTCTTTGTCAATTCGATAAATTAGCGTAATTTTGTTGCGCAAACAAAAAAAATGAATCTACAAATACAATTAAATTTTAGAAAGAAATGGCAAAAGTAGTAACATTGGGAGAGATTATGCTCCGTCTGTCTTCTCCAGGACAGAAAAGATTTGTGCAGAGTG
>OBLI01002765.1_pt1 | contig 14452 bp, 10 predicted proteins | sample 1519701 | NCBI WGS metagenome assembly OBLI01 (sample SAMEA3663005, study PRJEB22513) | pig gut metagenome | biome: pig gut; feature: pig-associated habitat; material: faeces | place: France | collected 2012 | reverse complement strand
TCTTGTCCCATATTTCAAGAGTTCTTTGGTAGTGACGACGAAGAGTTTCCATATCAGTAATTTGCAAGCCACTATCAACGATGTCGCCGACAAGTTCTTGTAAACCTGGAATGTAACCACCTGGGAAGATGTATTTGTTAATCCAAGCGTTAGTAGCACCGCCTTGTTGACGAGTAATACCGTGGATTAAAGCGACACCATCTTTGTTTAAGTACTTGTAAACATCTGCGAAGTACTTAGGTAAGTTTTCTGAACCAACGTGTTCAAACATACCAACTGAAGTTACGTAATCCCAGGTGTGATCACCAAGTTCACGGTAGTCTTCAAGTCTAACTTCAGCTACATCTTGCAAGTTTTCATCGTAGATACGCTTTTGTACTAATTTGTATTGTTCTTCACTCAATGTAACACCGGTAACCTTAAGACCATATTCCTTAGCAGCAGTGAGCATCAATGTACCCCAGCCACAACCGATGTCGAGTAAAGTCTTGCCTTTTTGTGGGCTTAATTTGTTTAAAATGTGGTGAACTTTAGCAATTTGAGCTTGTTCAAGATCATTTTCATTACCATCTTCAAAGTAAGCACAAGAGTAAGTCAAAGTTGGATCAAGCCATAACTTGTAGAAGTCGTTACCGATATCGTAGTGGCTTTGTACGTCTTCTTCACTTTGCTTTTCAGTGTGCTTTTGCTTTGGTAAAAATTTGCGGAACTTTGAAGAACGCATGAAACTGTCGGCACTTTCGTAAGCACCAAAAATTAATTTTTGAATATCCCCATGGATTTCAATTTTCTTATCCATGTATCCTTCACCAAGTGCGAGTGAAGCATTTCTAGTAATGTCGCCCATAGGGATCTTTTCGTTAAAGACAATTTCGATTTCAGGAGTACCATTACCGTAGACTTCGCTTTTACCGTCCCAGTAGGTTACTTTAACGGGAAAAGGGAAGGACTTGCTAAGCATCATTTTGTAAAATGTTTTTTCTAACAATTATCTTTCCTCCAATAATTATCAAACCTAACTACTTATTTTAACACTAAAAAAATTTATGCAATAAAAAATACTCAGCTAATGATCATAGTTTAAAGAAATGTCCATTAACTGAGTATTATATTATTTTGCAACATAGTGGAAGTTAGGATTTAATTCATTATCAAGTTGATCCCAGGCGTCTTCTAATTGCTTATAAATTATTTTTTCGTTTTCGTGAGTTAACTTGGTCTTTTTATCAATCGTAATTGGATTGCCATAGTTAACTTCCATTGGCTTTCTTTTAAGTAGTCCCTTAAAAGATAATGGTCCTTGGTAGACTACTGGAACCATTGGCTTTTTTGACATCTTAGAAATTACCAATGCACCACCTTTTAATTCGGCAGAGTGTCTAGTTCCCGAAGGAAAGATAATTAATGAAAGATTGCCTTTTCTTAATCCTTTAACTGGAATTTTTAAAGCAGATGGACCTGGATTTTTACGGTCTACTGGGAAAGCATGCGCATGATTTAAAATGAAGCGCAAAACTGGATTTTTGAATAATTCAATTTTGGCCATGAACATAAATTCCATTGGACTAGCGCCAAGAGCAAACAAAAGTGGTTCCCACCAAGTACGGTGCGGTGCAACTAAAATATAATTGCCTTTAGGCAGGCGATCCTTATGATGAACGTGCAAGTGTCCGTTTAGCACCCAAACGATGAAGCGGACAATGGGGCGAATAATTTTATAAAACATTTTGTCCTCCAATTTGTTCTAAGTTATTATAAAAATATATAGATAAGAAAGGCAAATATTTTTATGGTTGAGCTTAAAGATAATGAACGAATCGATTACATGTACAGTGATAGTTTGCGGATTATCCAAGATAAAACTGCCTTTAGTTTTTCAATGGATACCTTGCTTTTAGCATATTGGGCTAAAGGATTAATTCGAGACCGAGATAAAGTGGCAGATCTTTGTGCAGGTAATTGTGCGGCTACTATCTATATGGCATATTTTAATCGAGCACACTATGATGCAATTGAAATTCAGGACGAAATATATTCTCAAGCTGTTCGTTCAATTGAATTAAATGATATGGAAAATCGAATTTCAGTTTATAAGGACAATGTCTTAAATGCTCCTAAATTTTTACGTAAGGATAGCTATGATGTCGTAACTGTAAATCCTCCTTATTTTAAAGCACCAAAAGGGCACGAAGTTAATCCAGATCGAAAAAAGGCAATTGCGCGTCATGAATTACTGATCGATTTGGAACACATTATTGCAGTGGCAAGCGGCCTTCTTAAGATGAAGGGAAAAATGTTTATGGTGCATCGACCCGAAAGATTAGGAGAAATATGCTACTACTGTATGAAGTACGATTTAAGCGTCAAGCTAGTTCAACCTTTTGTTTCTCATCGCGGTGAAAACACTAATTTAATTATTGTGGAAGCTGTTAAGCATACGGGAACAGATGGCACAGAGTTGAGGGATGCAATTGAAGTTCATGATCAAAATGGTGAATTTCAACCAATTATTCAACGGATTGTGCGTGAGACCGATGAAGATCGAGCAAAGCACGATGCAAAAGGTAAATATTACTTTTATGTATTGCTTTGCAATGATGGTAGTTTTTATGGCGGCTTTACGAACGATCTTGAGCACCGTTTAAAAATGCATAATGAAGGTAAGGGTGCTAAGTATACTAAAGCTAGACGACCAGTGCGGATGATTTACCATGAACAATTTGATGATAAAAGATTGGCACTCAAGAGAGAGTATTGGTTTAAGCATCATTCTCGCAGCTGGAAAGAGAAATTTTTACGGGATCATAATATTAAATTTTAGTCTTGTCAGATTGACTAAAATCTTGTAGAATAGTCAGGTATGCTGTGTAAGCATAAGTAAAAAACACATCAAGAGCGATCATCATCGTGGTGCCCTAGGTAGTGGTTAGATGATGAAATGAACGCTTGAGAGGATTTAAAACCATAGGAGGAATTAAATATGGCAGACGTTGTTACAATGAAGCAATTGCTTGAAGCTGGTGTCCACTTCGGTCACCAAACTAGAAGATGGAACCCAAAGATGGCTCCTTACATTTTCACTCAAAGAAATGGTATCTACATCATTGACTTGCAAAAGACTATCAAGATGTTAGATGATGCTTACAACTTTATGAAGGCTGTTGCACAAGACGGCGGCGTATTCTTGTTTGTAGGTACTAAGAAGCAAGCTCAAGACTCAATTGCTGAAGAAGCAACTCGTGCAGGTCAATACTACGTTAACCAACGTTGGTTAGGTGGTACTTTGACTAACTGGACTACTATTCAAAGTCGTGTTAGAAGATTAAAGCAATTAAAGGAAATGTCACAAGATGGCACCTTCGATGTATTACCAAAGAAGGAAGTTGCACTTTTAACTAAGGAAATGGACAAGCTTGAAAAATTCTTAGGCGGTATCGAAGACATGCCAAGAATTCCAGATGTATTGTTCGTAGTAGACCCTAAGAAGGAAAAGATCGCTGTTCACGAAGCTAACATTTTGGGTATCCCAGTTGTAGCTATGGTTGACACCAACACCGATCCAGATCCAATTGACGTTGTTATCCCTTCAAACGATGACGCTATCCGTGCTATCCGCTTAATCGCTGGTGCTATGGCAGACGCTATCGTTGAAGGCAAGCAAGGTCAAGATGACAAAACTGTTGAAGTAGACTTCAAAGAAAATGCTGATGGTTCAGACGAAATCGTTAGCGCTGAAGAAAACCCAGAAGACTAGTTTTTACTGTTAGTTCTGTAGGAGGACATATTAATGGCAATTACTGCAAAGCAAGTTAAGGAATTACGTGAACGTACCGGTGCCGGCGTTATGGACGCCAAGAAGGCATTGGTAGAAGTTGACGGTGACATGGACAAGGCCATTGAATACCTTCACGATAAAGGTATGGCTAAGGCTGCTAAGAAGGCAGACCGCGTTGCAGCTGAAGGTTTAACTGGCGTTTACGTTGCTGGTAACGTAGCAGCTATTACTGAAATCAACTCAGAAACTGACTTCGTTTCTCAAAACGAAAAATTCGTTAACTTAGTAAAGGGCGTTACTAAGACTATTGCCGAAGGCAAGCCTGCTAACGCTGAAGAAGCTAGCGAATTAAAGATGGAAGACGGCAAGACTTTATCACAAGCATTTGTTGACGCAACTGCTACTATTGGTGAAAAGATTGTTTTACGTCGTTTCGCATTGGAAAAGAAGAACGATGACCAAGAATTTGGTGCTTACCAACACAACGGTGGCCAAATCGGTGTTATCACTGTCTTAGAAGGTGCTGACGCTGCAACTGCTAAGCACTTAGCAATGCACATTGCTGCTATGAACCCTAAGGTTATCTCACCAGATGAATTAGATGATGACTTCATCACTGAACAATTGGCATTGATGAACCACAAGATCGACCAAGATAACGAAAGTCGTGCATTGGTACACAAGAAGCCATTACCACACCTTGTTTACGGTTCAGCAAAGCAATTGACTGATGACGTTTTAGCTAAGGCTAAGGAAGAGATCAAGGCTGAACTTAAAGAAGAAGGTAAGCCAGAAAAGATCTGGGATAGAATTATTCCTGGTAAGATGCAACGCTTCATCGATGACAACACTCAAGTTGACAAGCAATTTGCAGTTTTGTCACAAGATTACATCATGGACGACAGCAAGACTGTTGGCGAATTCTTGAAGGACAAGGGCGCTAAGTTAGTTTCATTCACTCGCTACGAAGTTGGCGAAGGTATTGAAAAGAAGCAAGAAGACTTTGCTGCTGAAGTTCGTGAACAAATGAAGTAGTTTTTACTACTATTAATGAAAGGAGGAGTACGTAAGTGCTCCTTCTTTTTTTATAAATTTTTATTGACTTTAATTAGTTGAAAGACATTAGATAGTTATATATGTTAGAATAATTAAAGCTATTAGAGGAGGGCATTATGAGTCAAGTTAAATATAATCGCATTATTTTAAAAATATCAGGTGAAGCCTTAGCCGGTGACAAAGGTACTGGAATTAATCCAACTGTTATTAGTCACTTGGCTAAAGAAATTAAGTCTGTTCATAACTTAGGCGTAGAAATTGGTATCGTCTGCGGTGGCGGTAACATGTGGCGTGGTGAAACTGGCGCTAAGTTAGGCATGGAACGTGCTCAAGCCGACTACATGGGTATGCTTGCTACTATTATGAATGGTTTAGCTTTACAAGATGGTCTTGAAAAAGTTGGTGTTCCTACTAGAATGCAAACTTCAATTGAAATGAGACAAATTGCTGAACCTTACATTAGAAGAAGAGCATTGCGTCACCTTGAAAAAGGCCGTGTTGTAATCTTCGGTGGTGGTACTGGTAATCCATACTTCTCAACAGATACTACCGCTGCTTTACGTGCTGCCGAAATTGGTGCTGATGTAATTTTGATGGCTAAAAATGGTGTGGATGGTGTTTACTCAGCCGATCCTAAGGTAGATCCTTCAGCAACTAAGTTTAGTGAATTAACTCAACTTGATTTGATTTCAAAGAACTTAAAGGTAATGGACAGAACTGCAAGTTCATTGTCAATGGATACCGAAATCCCATTAATTGTATTTAACGTTAACACACCAGGCAACATTAAGAAGGTTGTTTTGGGTGAAAATATTGGTACTGTAATTAGAGGTAATAAATAATGAACAACGAAACTATTAAAAAAGCACAAGAAAATATGGATAAATCTATTAAGGTTTATCAAAAGAAGTTAGCTTCAATTCGTGCAGGTGTTGCCAACGCAGCTTTGCTTGATAACGTTCAAGTTGAATACTACGGTGCACCTACACCGTTGACTCAAATGTCAAGTATTACTATTCCAGAACCACGTGTTTTATTGATTACTCCATACGACCAAAACAGTTTGGATGATATTGAACACGCACTTTTGGCTTCAAACCTTGGTTTAACTCCAGCAAACGATGGTAAGGTTATCAGATTGGTAATTCCACAACTTACTGGTGAAAGAAGAGAAGAAATTGCCAAGGAAGTTGGTAAGTACGCTGAAGAAGCAAAGATTGCCGTTAGAAACGTTCGTCGTGATGCCATGAACTCTTTGAAGAGAGAAGAAAAAGATGGCGACATTACCGAAGATGAACAACGCAACTTAGAAAAGCAAGTTCAAAAGGTTACTGATGGCGCAGCCAAGAAGATTGATCAACTTGCTGATGAAAAGCGTAAGGAAATTACTCAGGGTTAAACATGAGTAAGAAGGATAATGAATTAAATCATCTTGCCATCATTATGGATGGTAATGGTAGATGGGCTAAAAAACGCCATAAGCCGCGATTTGTTGGACACCGCGAAGGTATGGACAATGTTGAACGCATTACCTTAGCTGCTGATAAGTTGGGGATTAAGGTGCTTACTTTGTATGCCTTTTCTACTGAAAACTGGGCTAGACCTAAAGAAGAGGTGGCCTACTTGATGAACTTGCCTGTTCGCTTTTTTGATAAATATATGCCGACTTTAATGGAGAATAATGTTAAGGTCAACATTATGGGATATTTGGATGAACTTCCCGAAAAAACTTATCAAATTGTTCAACGAGCAATGGCAGAAACAGCCAATAATACTGGTTTAGTACTTAATTTTGCCTTTAATTATGGCTCAAGAAGAGAAATTACCTCTGCAATGCAAGAAATCGGTGGCTTAATTGAAGCTGGTGAACTAAAGAGCGAAGATATTACTGAAAAAATGATTTCCGATCATTTAATGACCGGTCATTTTGGTAAATACCAAGATCCTGATTTATTGATCAGAACTTCAGGTGAACAACGAATTTCTAATTTCTTGCTCTGGCAATTGGCTTATTCAGAATTGGCTTTCAGTGATAAAAACTGGCCTGACTTTGATGCAGATGATTTAAAACAATTTGTTAATGAATTTAAGCACCGTAACCGGCGCTTTGGTAAGGTAGACGAATCGGATAGTTAGTATGAAACAACGTGTAATTACGGCAGTTATTGCCTTAATCTTATTTATTCCAATTGTATTAGCAGGCGGTCTTTGGATGGACTGGCTGACTGTACTTTTTGCAGCAGTTGGTATTAGCGAGATCTTTTTAATGAAGAAACAACTTTTAGTGTCATTTGATTTCGTATTAGCTCTGCTTGCAACTTTGACCTGGACTGTTCCAGACTCATTTTTCAAAGTATTCCCATCAAATATAACTAAGTTGGGTGTATTTTATGGCATTGTCATGATTTTCTTGACTTGGACTGTTCTTTCCAAGAACAAGACAACTTTTGATGATGTGGGTGTTTATGTTTTAGCAGCTCTTTATATTGGACTTGGCTTCCACTACATGGCCGCAATCAGAGCATACCCACAAAACGGTTTAGCTTTATTGGGTTATGTATTTGTAGTTGTTTGGTCAACTGATATTGGTGCATACATGATCGGTCGTAAGATCGGTAAGCATAAGTTATGGCCAGTAATTAGTCCTAACAAGACATGGGAAGGTTCTATTGGTGCCGTAATTTGTGCATTGATTTTTAGTGCAATCTATTTAGCAATTTTGAGTCACTTCAACATTACATTTGGCGTTTCAGAATTATCAATGGTTGGTTTGGCATTTATCCTTTCAATCGTTGGCCAAATGGGTGACTTGGTTGAATCAGCATACAAACGTTTTTATGGTGTTAAAGACTCAGGTAAGATCTTACCAGGTCACGGTGGTATCTTAGACCGTTTTGATAGTATGCTATTTGTATTGCCTGTTGTTGCAGCTATTTTAGGTATTGTACATTAGGAGAATTTTATTGAGAGGTATACTAATCTTTTTAGTCGTCTTTGGCTTACTTGTCTTTGTCCATGAATTTGGGCACTTCATTGTAGCTAAAAAGTCAGGTATTCTTGTCCGTGAATTTTCTATTGGTATGGGTCCAAAGCTCTTTCAGATTAGACGGAACCCTACGACGTATACTATTCGTTGGTTGCCATTAGGTGGTTATGTTCGTTTAGCAGGTTCTGATGATGAGAGCAAATTAGATCCGGGTATGACTGTAATCTTGCAGTTAAATGATCAAAACGAAGTTGTTAGAATTGATGCTTCTGAATCTGACATGCCCATTGAAGGAATTCCTGTACAAGTAACAAAGGCCGATTTGGTAGACAGCTTGATTATTGAAGGTTATGAAAACGGGGATGAAAATGATCCGGTTACTTATCATGTAAACCATGATGCTACTATCATTGGAAAGAATGGTACCGAATTAATCATCGCTCCACGTGATACTCAATTCAATCAAGCTAATGTTTGGCAAAAACTGGCAACCAATTTTGCCGGTCCTTTTATGAATATTTTGCTTGGTTTTGTAGTGTTCTTGATTTGGACATTTACTGTTCCAGGTCCGGCTACAACAACTATTGGCTCTACTGAAGCAAATTCTCCAGCCAGAAGTGCTAAAATTGAGCCTGGCGATAAAATCGTTGCGATTAATGGTCAAAAGATCGATAATTTTGATCAAGTATCCGCTAAAATTAATCAGAGCAATGGTAAAGAATTACGCTTTAAATTAGAGAAGAATGGCTCAAGTAGAACTGTGGCAGTAAAGCCAAAGGTTCATAAGATTCAAGGACAAAAAATTTACCAAATCGGTATTGTTGCCAAAAGCGATGAAAATGCTGGTGTTAAACTAAAGAGAGGCTGGGATACAGCCGTTTCAACTACAGGTTTAATTTTTAATGCAGTTGGTAATTTGTTTAGACACTTTAGTTTGAATAAATTGTCTGGCCCAGTTGGAATTTATTCTCAAACTTCTCAAGTTTCTCAAATGGGTTTTACTTATGTATTAGCCTTTTTGGGGATGATTTCAATTAACTTGGGAATCGTTAACTTAATTCCAATTCCAGGGTTAGACGGTGGTAAACTTTTATTGAACTTAATTGAATTAGTTCGTGGCAAGCCGATTTCAGAGGAACATGAGGCTATCGTCGAATTAATTGGCTTTGGTCTATTGTTAGTTTTGATCATTGCAGTTACAGGTAACGATATTTATCGCTACTTTATTAAATAAATATTTGTTAGTTAGTTTTGTTTTTACTTTAGGAGATTATAAAAAAATAATGCGTCAATCAAAATTTTTTATGCCAACATTAAAGGAAGCACCATCCGATGCTGTGGCTGAAAGTCATAAATTGATGATTAGAGGTGGCTACATTCGCCAAGTTACTGCTGGTGTTTATGCTTACCTTCCATTAGGTTACCGTGTTTTACGCAAGGCTGAAGCAATCATTGAACAAGAAATGGATAGAATCAATGTTCCAGAAATGATTATGCCTCACTTGCTTCCAGCAACTTTATGGCAAGAATCTGGTCGTTACAAGAAGTATGGTCCAGAAATGTTTAAACTTAAGGACCGTCATGGCCGTGAAAGTTTATTAGGACCTACTCATGAAGAAACATTCACGGAAATCATTGCTAAGAACTTAAAGAGTTACAAGCAAATGCCAATGGCTCTTTACCAAATTCAAACCAAATTCCGTGATGAAAACCGTCCTCGTTTCGGTCTTCTTCGTGGTCGTGAATTTGTAATGCTTGACGGTTACAGTTTTGCTGCTACTCGTGATCAATTGGATGAACAATTTAACGATCAAGAAAATGCCTACAAGCGTATTTTCAAGCGTGCCGGTGTAACTGTTCACCCCGTAATCGCTGACTCAGGTACAATGGGTGGTAAGAATTCTACTGAATTCCAAGCTCCTGCAGCTATTGGTGAGGATACCATTGCTACTAACGAAAATGGTACTTATGCTGCTAACCTTGAAATGGCCAAGAGTATTGACACATTTAAACAAGATCCTGAAGATCCTAAGGAATTAACTAAGGTATCAACCCCTGATTGCGATACTATTGAAAAATTGGCTAAATTCTTAGATGTTCCTGCAACTAGAATTGTTAAGAGTATTCTTTACATCGCCGATGGTCAAAAGATCTTAGTTTTAATTCGTGGTGATAAGCAAATCAACGAAGTAAAATTAGGCCACGTCCTTGATGCTGATGAAATTCATGAAGCTGATACCAAGGATTTGAAAGAAATCACTGGTAGTGAAAAGGGCGGCGTAGGTCCTGTAAATGCAGACTGGGCTGATAAGATCATTGCTGATGAAACTGTTAAGGATCTTTACAACGTTGTTGTTGGTGCAGGCGAAACTGACTACCAATACAAGAACGCTAACTTAGATCGTGACTTCAAGGTTGATGAATTTGCTGACCTTAGAGTTGCTAACGAAGGTGAACCAGACCCAGTTGATCATTTACCACTTAAGTTCACTACTTCAATCGAAGTAGGTCACATCTTTAAGTTGGGTACTTACTACACTAAGACCATGGGTGCTGACTTCTTGGACCAAAATGGTAAAGCACAACCAGTTATTATGGGTTCATACGGTATTGGTGTAACTAGAATGCTTTCTGCAGCAGTTGAACAACACTTAACTGAACGCGGTGTAGCATGGCCAAAGGAAATTGCACCATTTGAAATTCATATTGTTCAAATGAAGATGAACAAGGATGATCAAACTGAATTAGCTGAAAAACTTGAAAAGAAATTCAGTGAAAAGTATGATGTTTTATATGACGATCGTAAGGAACGTGCCGGTGTTAAGTTTGCTGATGCTGACTTAGTTGGTGCACCAATTAGAATTACGATTGGTAAGAAGGCTGCTGATGGTATTGTTGAAGTTAAGAGACCAACTGATGCTAAGGCAACTGAAATGTCAATTGATGAATTAGATAAGTTTGTAAATCAAGAGTTAGGATAATTTTTGTGACCAATAAAAACGATCTTTTCTTAAAATTGCTCAAACAGGTTCATTTCCCAGACAGTTTTGAAGATAATGAACTTCTTCAAAAAGGGAAGATTGAAAACGTGGATGTTTACGCTAAAGAACATAGGTGGGATATCCACGTTTTTTTTGATACTCCATTACAGTACGATACCTATGTGGCATTAAGAAAAGCTATAGAAGAAAGTTTTGCTTCTTTTGTAAATGTAAGATTTTTTGTTAATACTGGTGATGGCTCGGATCAATATTTACCAAAGTATTGGCATTATGCAGTGCAAAATTCTAATGTTTTGCAACCAATGGCGCGTGAATTTTTGGCGGGTCAAAAACCAGAAAAAGTCGATGGTCGTTGGGTAATACCAGTAGATAACAATATTATTGACGGAATCATCGAACAAAAAGCTTTAGATGATCTTGCTCTAGAAATGCGCAAATATGGCTTCTTTAATCTGAAGTTTATCACTCAGGTTGATCAATCGAGCATGGAAAATAACTTGCAAAGTTTGGAAGAGCGGCATGAGGAACATGAAAAGGATATGCAAAAGCAATTTGAGCAGACTCCTGAAAAGGCCAAGCCCCAACCGCGTCAATACCCAACTAAACGAACTAGTTATGGTAAACGCAAGTTAGATGAAAATGCTCCGATTACTCAAATTCAAGATGTAGAAGACGGTACGCGCAATGTCGTTATTGAAGGTAATATCTTCAATATTGAGAGCCGTGAATTAAAGTCAGGTGCGGTAATTTTTACCGGTGAAATCACCGATTATAGTGATTCAATTGCTTTTAAGAAGTTTGTTTCTGATAAGGAACAAATTGAGCAGATGTCAGCGATCAAACCAGGCAACTGGGCAAAAATGCAGGGTACTGCAACCGATGACCAATATCAACATGATATTGTTTTCAATATTAGTAGCTTTGAAACAGTAGAACATGTTGGTAGAACTGAAAAGTATGAAGGCGACCAAAAGCGTGTTGAGTTGCACTTGCATACTAATATGAGTCAACTTGACGCTACTAATACGCCAACTGATTTTATTAAAACAGCTAAAAAGTTTGGCCAAAAAGCAATTGCGATTACGGACCATGGGGATGTTCAATCCTTCCCAGAAGCCTACAGCACAGGTAAAGCTACTGGTATGAAGATTCTTTATGGTGTTGAAGCCAATATGATTGATGATCATGCATTACTGGTTTTAAATCCGGCTCCAATGACCTATGAAGATCGTGAATTTGTAATCTTCGACGTTGAAACTACAGGACTTTCATCTGTTTACGACACGATTATTGAAATTGGTGCCGTAAAGATGAAAAATGGTGAAGTGCTTGAAAGATTTGATAAATTTATTAATCCGCACCATCCATTGAGTGAACAAACCATTAATTTGACTTCTATTACAGATGAAATGGTTAGTGCAGCTGATGATGAAGATGTCGTAATTAAACAGTTCCAAGACTTCTACGGTGATCGTCCTCTTTGTGGACACAACGTTCAATTTGACGTTGGTTTTGTCAACGCTGCTTTAAGAAGAGCAGGTCTCAGCGAAATTACTCAACCTGTTGTTGATACGCTTGAAGTATCTCGTTTGCTTCACCCAGAACAGAACCGTCACACCTTGGATTCATTAGCTAAGAAGTACAATGTTTCATTGGAACACCACCATAGAGCTAACCAAGATGCCGAAGCTACTGGTTATTTGATGTATAAGTTGTTAGATGCCTTTAAGAAAAAATACAATGAAGACAATTTGAACAACTTAAACGGTTATGCAGCACATGGCGAAGTATATAAGCGTGCTCGTCCTTCTCATATGACGGTGCTAGCTAAAGACCAAAAAGGTTTAAAGAATCTGTATAAATTAGTTTCAATCGCAAGTACGAAAGAATTTTACCGTATTCCTAGAACGCCTAAGTCTGATTTGGCAGATTTGCACGAAGGACTTTTGTACGGTTCAGGCTGCTGGCAAGGTGACGTCTTTGTTGCTATGATGCAAAAAGGTTACGATGAAGCACGTGAAAAGGCCAAGTTCTATGACTTCTTGGAAGTTCAACCACCAGCAACATACTCACAATTAATTGCCGATGGGTTGATCAAAGATGAAGATCAGCTTGAAGAAATTATCAGCAATATCTATAAACTAGGTAAAGAATTAAATAAACCTGTTGTAGCGACTGGTGATTCGCACTATGTTGAACCACATGATGCGATTTATCGGACGATTCTGATTTCTGCGCAACGTTCTAATCCAAATCGAAACAAGCCACAACCAGATCTACATTTCTATTCAACACAGGAAATGCTGGATGCCTTTAGTTTCTTAGGTGAGGATATAGCTAAAGAAATCGTAATTGAAAATACTAATAAGATTGCGGATGAAATTTCTGAAATTCAGCCTATTAAAGATGGCTTGTATCCACCTCACATTGCCCATGCTGATGAAGAAATGAAGAAATTGACCTATGATAAAGCTTACGAATTGTACGGTAATCCTTTGCCAAAAATCGTTAAGGACCGTATTGATTTGGAGCTTAATTCCATTATTTCTAATGGTTATGCGGTTATTTACTTGATTTCACAACGTCTGGTAGCCAAATCCAATAAGGATGGTTATCTGGTAGGTTCCCGTGGTTCCGTAGGTTCTAGTTTGGTAGCCACAATGTCTGGTATTACTGAAGTTAACCCACTTGCACCGCACTACCGCTGTCCTAAGTGTAAGTATTCGCAATTCTTTGAAAATGGGGAATATGGTTCAGGTTTTGACTTACCTGATAAGAATTGTCCAAAATGTGGTACTCCATTGGTAAAAGATGGTCAGGATATTCCGTTTGCCACTTTCTTGGGCTTCCACGGTGATAAGGTTCCTGATATTGATTTGAACTTCTCAGGTGACTACCAACCAGTAGCTCATAACTTTATTCGAGTAATGTTTGGACCCGATAATTCATATCGTGCCGGAACTATTGCCACTGTTGCTGATAAGACAGCCTATGGTTATGCTAAGCACTTTGACGAAGAGCGAAACTTGAAGTTGCGTAATGCAGAACTAGATCGTTTAGCCAGCGGAATTCGTGGGGTTAAGAGAACAACGGGTCAGCACCCAGCCGGAATTGTTGTAGTTCCAGATGATATGGATATTTACGACTTTACTCCTGTGTCATACCCAGCCGATGATGTGAATGCTGCTTGGTTAATTACGCACTACGACTTCCACTCCATTCACGATAACATCTTGAAGTTCGATATTCTGGGACATGATGACCCAACGATGATTCGTCACTTGCAGGACCTGTCAGGAATTGATCCACTGACTATTCCACCAGATGATCCAGGTGTTATGTCATTATTCTCAAGTACTAAGGCTTTAGGAGTTACTCCTGAACAAATTGGTTCACAAACAGGTACTTTGGGAGTACCAGAATTTGGTACGCGTTTCGTTAGAGGGATGCTTGAAGAAACTAAGCCAACTACTTTTGCCGAATTATTGCAGATTTCTGGTTTATCACACGGTACTGACGTATGGCTAGGCAATGCCGAAGATTTGGTTAACAACGGTACTTGCAAGTTGAAGGACGTTATTGGTTGTCGTGATAACATCATGATGGACTTGATTCACTGGGGTGTAAAACCAG
>OBLI01002763.1_pt1 | contig 14460 bp, 13 predicted proteins | sample 1519701 | NCBI WGS metagenome assembly OBLI01 (sample SAMEA3663005, study PRJEB22513) | pig gut metagenome | biome: pig gut; feature: pig-associated habitat; material: faeces | place: France | collected 2012 | reverse complement strand
GTTATCCGATCTCGAACAGTTCTATCCGGATCGGATGGCTTCAAGAATCCTTGGTATGGGCGATGTGCTTACGCTGATTGAAAAAGCGCAGGAGCAGATCGATGAAGATAAAGCAAAGGAAATGGAACAGCGTCTTAGAAAGGCAGAGTTCACCTTTGATGATTATTTGGAATCCGTCAGCCAGATGAAGAAGCTTGGCGGAATCGGTAATGTACTTGGCATGATGCCCGGTATGATGCCGGGTGGCGGTAAGATGCCACAGATCGATGAAGAAGCTGCGGAGAAGAGTATGGCAAGAACCGAGGCGATCATCTATTCGATGACCCCGCAGGAACGCAGCAATCCATCCCTGATGAATCCAAGCAGAAAGCACAGAATAGCAAAAGGTGCCGGTGTGGATGTCAGTGAAGTAAATCGTCTTGTGAAGCAGTTTGAGCAGATGAAGAAGATGATGAAACAGATGCCCGGATTAATGGGCGGTAAAGGTGGTAAAAGAGGAAGATTCAAACTTCCTTTTTAACATAATTCAATCAGAACCTATGAGGAGGTGAAACGTAATGGCAGTAAAGATCAGATTAAGAAGATTAGGACAGAAGAAAGCTCCTTTCTATAGAATCGTTGTAGCTGATTCCAGATCCCCAAGAGATGGAAAGTGCATCGAAGAGATCGGAACTTATGATCCAACAAAAGATCCAAGTGAATATCATGTAAATGAAGAGTTAGCAAAGAAATGGTTAGCAAACGGTGCTCAGCCAACAGAGACTGTTAACAGAATCTTCAAAGCAACAGGAATCGTAAAATAATGATTCGGTAATCACTGGAAGTGTGAGGTGGACATATGAAGGAATTAGTAGAAGTAATTGCAAAATCGCTTGTTGACCTTCCGGATGAAGTTGTCGTAACTGAGACAAAGAATGAGAAGTCCATCGTTGTGGAGCTTCGTGTTGCTCAGTCAGATATGGGCAAAGTCATCGGCAAGCAGGGCCGTATTGCGAAAGCAATCCGTTCTGTTGTTAAAGCAGCAGCCTCAAAAGAAGACAAAAAAGTAATTGTTGAGATTATGCAGTAATCCCGATTACGGACAGGACCGGTCAGATGATATCTGACCGGTCCTTTTTACGGCACCAGGGTCAGCATCCATGAAAGCACGACATGCTTGCATGGGAGTGCTTTTATGGATGAATGACCCGCCTCAATATGAGCATAAAAGTGGAACGTAAGTTCCGCGATATGCGAATGTTGAGCAGGATTGTGAAAGTGCCGGGCACGGAACGATCCGTATGGTGCCGTATAGTGAATACTGCGATATAACAAAAGCATGATGTATATAGCAATGAGGATCAAGAATGAACTTAAAGCAAAGAATTCCAAAAGAATTTTATAAATTATTCCGTACGAAAAATATGGATGCATATATGTTGTTTCTGACAGCAATCTATGAAGAAAACAATGAGCGGTATGCTTCTTTCGGACTGACAACCGAGGAGTGCCGTGCGATCGTGGAAGAGACGATCCTTAAAATGAAGATACAGTGGCAGGAAGAAACAGAGGAGAGTTTTACAGAAGAAGCTGTACAGACTGCTACTTTGGGTGATAGAGAAAATGAGTTATCGGATGCTTCCCCATCGGCGATCGTAAACCGGCTCGTAAGCTGGGGCTGGCTGATGAGTGATTATGATGAAAAGCAGAACCGCTACATCTTATCCTTTCCGGAATACAGTCAGCTTTTTGTGGAACTGTTTGTAAAGCTGCAGCAGGAAGATGATGGTATGGAGCGTGAAAGCATCCTGTCCATCTACAGTGCACTTTATACGTATCATATGGATACAGACCGTAACCGTGATATTTTAAAGACGGCACTCCATACTTCAAAAAGGCTTGGACAGATGCTTTCGAATATGCAGGATGGCATGCGTGTGTATTTTGAAAAATTAGCGGGGCAGAAGGATTTTATCGGAATTCAGAAGGTCTTAGTCGATGAGATCAATAACAATGACAGTAAAAAGTACGCAATCCTTACGACGACAGACAGCTTTTACCGTTATAAGGAAGCAGTTAAGGAGCTGATCAGCCAGATCTTAGAAGAGAGTGTAGACAACGAAGCAGTCAGCCGTCTGGTCTATGAGATCGAGCATGAGTTTGATATGATCGAACGCAAGTACAATAAGCTGATCGAACAGAAGGCTGTGTTTGCAAGACGTGCGTTAGCGCGTATCCACTATATCATGCAGGAGGGTGTGGGCGATGAGAATGGCATGATTTCTCTGCTGCGTCTGTTAGACGAGCATGAGAACAGCGATGCGATCTTAACAGACTTATCGGAGCATATGGCATTTACCACACAGTTTCGTGTGATGAACGATCAGAGCCTGTATCAGAAGCGGACGATAGTGGAAAGTGAATTTATTCCGGTGTCCCCGGAGGACACTGTTCATGGAACAGAAGAAGAACTTTCAGACTTTGTTCCAAGACCGCTTTATACGAAAAAGGAGATGGAAGCCTTTTTACAGAAGAACACACAGGATGGAAGCTTTGTTACGTCAGAGAATACGGTTTCTTCGATCGAGGACTTAGAGAAGCTGCTGTTCTTATGGCAGGAAGTGACCGACGACCGTCTGGGTGAGGATCTGATCGAGTTAGACGGAGAACTGCATGGAGAGCAGGGCTTTACTTTTTCGAAGCTTGTAATCAAAGAAAGAGAGACAACGGATGTTTAGATATATGGAAGAACTGTCGCAGGCAGAAGCGACGAATATCAAAAAGACCATACAGGATCTGTTCCGGCAGACCTGTATTTTACAGGTAAAAATGGATCCGGCAACGATGACACAGCGGGATAACCCAAGGTATCAGGTCTGTGTACGCCACCGGGATTTTCTTGCGGATTATTTTGCAGTCTTAGACTGCGAACTGATCCATGATCCACAGGAGCATATTTTCCGGATCGCAGGGGCTGGTGTACTGACAGAAAAGTTAAGCCTTACGACAACGAAGATTCTGTTACTTTTGCGTATCTTATACCGGGATAAGATCATGGGTGACGGATTACAGGCAACGGTCACGAATCTGCGGGAGATCCGTGAATACGGAAAGAATACGAATCTGTTGAATCGGCGTCTGACCACGCAGGAGTGGCAGGAAGCAGTCGGACAGCTTAAGACCCATCAGGTGATCGAACTTCCGGGTGCGGTCGCAAATCTCGAGGATGAGACACCGATCTATATCTACAGTACCGTAAATATTTTCTGTTCTTCGGTTGAGATCGCAGAATTAGTCAGACGGTATACCGAAGAGGAAGCAGATGTGGAGATGACAAAGGAGGTTACCGGTGAAACAGGCGAAGAAGATTTTTACCAGAATGTGCCTCAATAACTGGGGCGGAATTACACATAAGGTATTAGAATTTAATGAATATGTGAATCTGTTCAGCGGAAAAAGCGGTTCCGGAAAATCGACCGTCATGGATGCTATTCAGGTCATTTTATATGGAAGCTTTTCTTCAAGCTTTTTGAATAAAGCAGCAGATGATGCCAAAAACAGACGAAATGTGTTTGGCTACCTGCGTGGAGAGCAGAAGGACGGTTCGGCAAACCGTGCCGGTCAGGACTTCTGTTCGAATATCGTCTTAGAGATCTTAGATACCGGAAGCGGTGAAAAGACCTGCGTCGGTATGGCATTTGAGGTGCGTAAGCACGATACCGAGATCAAAAAGTATGTATACTTCAGCCATTCGGGCAGTATGCCGGTGCCGGAGTATCTGACGATGGATGGCTATCCGTATACGAATCAGGAGATCCGTGCACTTGTGGAGGAAAGACAGCGCAGTGCACATGGACGGCTTGGCGTGGAAGCGAACCGTATCTATCCGTCGAAGGAAGCGTATCTGAATACACTGTATGACGGGATCTTAGGCTATATCGATGGTACACGTTTTATGACGATGGAAAAAAGTGCGATCGCACTTAAGATGTCAAACGGAACCGGACAGTTTATCCGGGATTATATGTTTCCGAAAAATACCGGAGATACGATCGAGAAGATCAGCGAGCAGCTTGGAGCATACCGTGACATCAAAGAAAAGATTGAAGATACCAGGAAGCGGATCGAACTGTTGACGGATGTAAAGGAAAAGAACGCGGCGTTATACCGGACGAAGGAAGCAATGGCAAGAACACAGGCACTGATCCGTTATATTGATGTGGCAGAATGTCAGGGCAGGATCGAAGCAGCAAGGGAAGATCAGGAGAAGATCCGTCAGGACTTAGAGCAGCTCGAAGAACAGAAAAATGCACTAATTACGGAATGGGATGGACTTGAGCAGGAACTGATCCGGGTGTCAGCAGATCTTAAGTCGAGTGATCTCGGACAGAAGGAAAGCCAGCTTCACGAGTTAGAGAAGCAGTATGCAATGCTTGCATCCGATGAAAGACAGTGGCAGAAGGTGTTATCCGGCTTAAAGCGGTGGGAAGAGGATTCCTTTGTCAGTGACTATGTCAGTAATCCATTGCTTCAGCGGATCGGACAGTTTACAGAGGGTGAGGTGACAGAGGAGCAGTGCATGCAGCTTCGTGACCGCATCGAAAGTGAACGGGAGAATATCGAAGCAGAGCTTGAGGATCTCTTAGATGAGAACCGCACGACGAAGAAGGAATTAGAGGAAGTGCGGGGACTCGTGGAGGATATGAAAAACGACCGTAAGCCATACCCGGATATGGTAAAAAAAGCGCGTGCAGCTTTAGAGCGTCGTCTCAGTGACATCTATGGACATACCGTCAAGGTTGCGGTCTTTGCCGATCTGTTTGATGTGAGAGAAGAAGAGTGGAAAAATGCGATCGAGGGACGGCTTGGAAGATTAAAGCTTTCTCTTGTAACAGAGCCACGTTATGCAGAAGATGCGGCAAAGGTATTCCGTGAAATGAAGCAGTTTGAAGAGGTAGAACTGATCCATACAAAGGCGGTCGGCGATGGAAATGTCCGTGTGGAAGAAAACACGCTGTACGAAGCGGTAGATACGGACTTCCCTTATGTCGATACATGCTTAAAGCATTATCTTGGACGGATTAAAAAATGCCGTTCCATCGAAGAGTTACAGCAGGTCAGGGATGGCGTCACACCGGACTGCTATTCTTACAGCAATTATATTTTCCGTCATCTGAGAAAACGGGATTATACGAGAAATGCATGTATCGGAAGCCGTGTTTCTAAGGCGAAGCTTGCAGAATACGAAGAAGAACTGACAAAGCTTATGATCCGTTATCAGGAGCAGGAAGAGACGATTCGTGGGCTGCGTGCAGTCCGTGAGTTCGAAAGCCTTGGAAATGAGGATGCATACTATGTCCGTCTGTCAAAGGCAGGAAAGGAATTAGAAGAACTTTCAGAACAAAAGAAGGAGCTGTCCGATGGAATCGAGCTTCTGCGCAGGGGACAGTATCTTGCATTAGAGCAGCAGAAGAAGCAGTTAGAAGCGCAGATGAAGGAGAAAAAGGAAGAACAGCTTGCCCTCGAAAACAACAGAATGGAACAGACTGCACGTTTAAGCCGTGAAGAAGCCAATATCGCCAATTACAATACCCAGTTAAAGGATCTTCTGACCGGTTATGTAGCAAATGCTGCAATGGAAACGGAAGCGCAGGAACTTTTAAAACAAAGCTCCGGTCAGTCTGTGAAAAACAGCATGAAGCGTCAGGCTGAAAAGCTTGTGAAAGAGGAAGAAACACAGACGGAAGCGTTGCAGCAGTCGCGGAACAGCTTTAACCAGCAGTATCCGTCCCTCGGATTTCATGGAATGGAAAAATCGAACGCGTGTTATGAGGAACTGCTGTTGAAGTATCAGAGTGATTATGAATCTACTTACCTGAAGGAATTCGAAAAGCAGTGTGCATTTATCTATAAGAGTCTGCGTGAAAATGTGATCGCGACCATTCATGGAGACATCAATGCGGCGAAACGTCATACTGCTTCGATCAACCGTCTGTTACGGAAGACGAATTTCTCGGACAGTACCTATCAGATCAGGATCGAACCGGCAGAAAACGAAAACGGACAGTTCTATGAGATGCTGACCGCACCGGAGCTTGACAGTAAGAACTTAAGCAATGACGGTTATGAAGGTCAGATCAGCTTTGGAGAAGATGACTTCTATCAAAAGTATGAAGCAAAGATCCAGCTTTTAACGGATAAGTTCATGCCACTGCGGGATGCAGATGACAGACAAAGAGAGCAGAAGCAAAAAGAAATGGAGCAGTATGCGGATTACCGGAACTACCTGTCTTTCCGGATGTATGAACAGGTAACGGATGAAGCAGGGAATGTGATCCGGGAGAACAGTGTCGATGAGATGGCAGGAAGAGATTCCGGTGGAGAAGGTCAGAATCCAAAGTATGTTGCCTTACTTGCCGGGTTTGCCATGCTTTATATGCAGCAGAGCAACCGTGATTCGAAGATTAAGTTAGTGCTTTTAGATGAGGCATTTTCAAAGATGGATCAGGAACGAAGTGCTGTCTGTTTAAAATATGCGAGACAGATGGAACTTCAGATGATCGTCTGTGTGCCGGATGAGCGTTTGCAGTCACTGATACGGAATGTTGACTGTGTCTATGGGTTCAGACGTCATAAAAACCAGATCTCGATGATGCATATCGATAAGGGCAATTATCTCAAGCTGATGGAAGGCAGTGAGACGGAAGCGAATACAAAGTCTTAGCATCGTCTGGGAACGTGTCTTGTGGCATGTTCCGGGATTTGGTATAATAATGTGCAAAAGGCAGCGCACAAACTTGGTATGCACAAAAAAACAGTGCAGAAATGGAGTTAGTGTGAAAAATAAGATTTTTCACACAAGATTTGTGCTTGCACACAAACTTGATATGTGCAGAAAGCAGCACAAGAATGGAGATAAAATGGAAGATTTATTACAGGTAGGCGTTATCACCAGTACCCATGGGGTACGTGGCGAGGTCAAGGTATTCCCGACCACCGATGATGCGAAGCGTTTTAAGAAGTTAAAACAGGTCATCTTAGATACCGGAAAAGAGAATCTTGAGCTTGAGATCACACAGGTGAAGTTTTTTAAAAACATGGTGATCTTAAAGTTCCGTCAGTTCGATAATATCAATGATATCGAGCAGTACAAGGGGAAGAGCCTTTATGTGACAAGGGAAAATGCAGTGAAGTTAAAAAAGAATGAGTACTTTATTGCAGATCTGATCGGGTTATCCGTGGAATCGGATGAAGGAGAAGCACTGGGTGAGATTACGGATGTGCTTCAGACCGGCGCCAATGATGTATATATTGTACAGAAAAAAGGAGAACCGGAGTTAATGATACCGGCGATCAAGGACTGTATCTTAGATGTAGATGTGGAAAACGGCAGTATGCGTGTACATCTGTTAGACGGACTGCGTGAAATGAATCAGAAGTAAGGTGGCAGATGGGATGAATTTTCATATTTTAACATTATTTCCGGAGATGGTGGAGCAGGGACTTCATACGAGTATTATCGGAAGGGCAGTGGAAAAGGGACTTTTATCCATCGAGGCTGTTAATATCCGTGATTATACGTTAGATAAGCATAAGAAGGTTGATGATTACCCATATGGCGGTGGCGCAGGCATGGTGATGCAGGCACAGCCGGTCTATGATGCCTGGAAGTCAGTGGTAGACAGGATCGGATATAAGCCGCGTACGATCTATCTGACCCCGCAGGGACCAACCTTTACGCAGCCGATGGCAAAAGAGTATGCAAAAGAAGAAGATCTGATCCTGCTATGCGGGCATTATGAAGGCATCGATGAGCGTGTCTTAGAAGAAATCGTAACCGATTACGTTTCGATCGGAGATTATGTGCTGACCGGTGGAGAACTTGCAGCCATGGTGCTGACCGATGCAATCTCACGGATGGTGCCGGGCGTATTATCGAATCAGGAGTCCGGTTCGACGGAATCCTTTGAAGGGAATCTGTTAGAGTATCCGCAGTACAGCAGACCGGAGGAGTGGAATGGGAAAAAAGTACCTGCGATCTTACTGTCCGGTGACCATGCGAAGGTAGATGCATGGAGAAGGGAGCAGTCGATCTTACGGACGATCGAGCGGAGACCGGATCTGATGGAGCGGGCAGAGCTTACCGCGAAAGAAAAGAAGAAATACGGTGTTTAGTTCACGATGAGCGTTGCAAATGTTTGCAGAACATATTTTGTGTATTTTGTCAGTTATAAAATTTGAAAATATCTTTTGACACCCAAAGCCGATAAATGCAATCCGGTTATGGACAAAGTATCTCTGAAATGATAAAATGAAATCTGACAGATTCTGCCAGAGGCGGATCGTTAGGGAGGTACAGCGATGGCTGGCATATTAGACAGAATATTCGGCAGGGTGTATCAATACGAGATGAAGCATGATGAGACCGCGAAGCGGAATGCAGAGAGGTCGGTAAAACAGGAAAAGCGCGTCATGGTGCAGACAGCAGAAAAGATACCCGAGACGGATCGTACATATACACAGGTAAGTGCAAAAAAGGAGCAGACAGAGGTGGAAAAAGAAGATTTCTTATTGAAACAGATCGATGAATTCCGTGAGAAGGCAAAGCAGTTACAGGGACTTTTAGCTTCGAAAGAGAGCAAGGTTGCAGAGCTGCAGAGCATTGTCGATGAGAATGAGATACGCGCGAAGCATTTAGAGAATATGGTGAATGAACGGAAGGAAGCAGCCGAGGTACTGCTTACCGGTGTACATACCCAGATGGATGATATGATCACCCAGGTAGAGTCGAAGCTGAACGTCTTAGCAGAGAAGATCGAGAAGAACGTAAACGATACCACCGGACGTACGGCCGAGCAGACTGCTGAGATGAAGACGGCTCTTGATGATGTGTCGAAGCAGTTAGATGCCATGAAGTTAGAGCTGGCAGAGAAGATCCATAATGAGGATGTGAAGTGTTACCGAAATATGGCATCCCTGATCGAAGAACTGACGGCGAAGTTAGAGGCGAATGATTCGCTCGATCAGCAGCTTCATTCGGTGAAGAATTATGTGAAGTTCATGGCGTGGTTTTTAGTCGTGGATTTTGTAGTATTAGTTGCATTTATACTGTATAGCTTGGGAATATTTGGTTAGGAGAAGCAGGCTTCGGAACAATGATAAGTTCCGGAGCTTTTTGCATTCTGAAAAAAAACAAGAAAAAGTTTTGACAGTTTCTGATTATCGTGTAAAATGTAAGTTATGATTTTGATAGAAAAGAAACAAAGGTGTATTTATGAAAGAAACAGTTGAGAACAAGAAAGTATGGGTCATTGGTCATAAGAACCCGGATACCGATTCGATCTGTGCAGCCATTGCATATGCGGACCTGAAGAATCAGACGGAGGGGAACCATTTCGAAGCAAAGCGTGCCGGTCAGATCAATGAAGAGACCAGATATGTACTGGATTATTTTCAGGTAGAAGAGCCGGAGCTTGTCAAGGATGCCGGAGCACAGATCAAGGATATTGAATACAGAAGGACAGAGGGTGTCAGCAGTCATATTTCCATTAAGCGTGCATGGGAGCTTATGAAGACATTAGACGTTGTGTCACTGCCGATCACACGTCCGGATAATACTTTAGATGGAATGATTGTTACCGGAGATATTGCAAAGTCCTATATGGATGTATTAGATAATGATATTTTATCAACGGCAAGAACCCAGTTTAAGAATATCGTAGAGACTTTAAACGGCGTGATGGTGACCGGAAATGAGCATGGTTACTTTATCCGAGGTAAAGTAGTGGTAGCAGCCGCTACCCCGGATCTGATGGAAGAATATATTGATGATGATGATGTGGTAATCCTCGGAGACCGTTATGAGTCACAGTTTTGTGCAGTAGAGATGAATGCGAGCTGTATCATTGTGTGTTCAAATGCGAAGATTACCAAGACGATCATACAGCTTGCAAAGGAAAAGGACTGTATGATCATCAGTACGCCATACGATACCTTTACGGTGGCGCGTCTGATTAATCAGAGTATGCCGATCAAGTATATTATGAAAAAAGAAAACCTGATCACTTTCGAAGTAGATGATTATGTCGACGATGTCAAGGAAGTGATGTCAAAGGTCAGACACCGTGATTTCCCGGTTTTAACAGAGGATGGCTATTATGCGGGTATGATCTCAAGACGTAACCTGCTGAGTATGCAAAAGAAACAGCTGATCTTAGTCGACCACAATGAGAAGTCACAGGCAGTCGATGGAATCGATGGTGCAGAGATACTAGAGATCATTGATCATCACAGACTTGGAAGCTTAGAGACGATCTCACCGGTATTTTTCCGGAACCAGCCGCTTGGCTGCACGTCTACGATCATCTATCAGATGTATCGGGAAAAAGGCGTAGAGGTATCGGAAAAGATCGCAGGACTGCTGCTTGCAGCAATCATCTCCGATACCCTGATGTTCCGTTCCCCGACCTGTACGGAAGTGGACAAGCAGGTGGCAGAGGAACTGGCACGGATTGCAGGAGAAGATATCGAGGCACTTGCCAAGGCAATGTTTGAAGCCGGAAGTGATTTTAAGAATAAGACCAAGGAAGAATTGTTTTATCAGGACTTTAAGACCTTCCATGTCGATGAGTGTACCTTCGGTGTCGCACAGTTAAGTGCCATGAGCCAGCAGGAGTTAAGCCATGTGAAGCGTAAACTGAACCCGTACTTAGAAACTGCCATGGGCGAACAGAAGTTAGATATGGTCTTTGTACTGTTGACAGATATCTTAGCAGAGTCCTCAGAAGTAATCTATGCAGGAGATGAGGCAGAGGAACTTTTAGTAAGCTGTTATGGTGAAAAGAATGCAAAGGGTAAGATGATCTTAAAGGGTGTGGTATCGAGAAAGAAACAGCTCATACCGACTCTGATCGCAGGAATCCAGCAGAAGAACGGGAAATAGGTGAACGATGGGAAAACAACAATGGAAACCAGGCAATATGCTCTATCCGGTTCCGGCAGTTATGGTAAGCTGTGCGCGCACGGGAGAGAAGCCAAATATTATTACGGTAGCATGGGCAGGCACGATCTGTTCTGACCCGGTCATGCTTTCGATTTCGGTGCGGAAGGAACGCTATTCCCACGATATCATAGTAGAAAGCGGTGAATTTGTAGTCAACCTTGTAACAAAGGAATTAACATTTGCAACAGATTACTGCGGTGTCCGGTCGGGCAGGGATGTAGATAAGTTTGCAAAGATGCATCTGACTCCGGTTGCAGTAGATCATGTATCGGCACCTGCCATCGCAGAGAGTCCGGTCAATCTTGCATGCAGGGTGGAAGAGATCAAGGAATTGGGCAGCCACGATCTGTTTCTTGCAGAAGTGGTCGGTGTGACGGTCGATGACCGCTATATGGACGCATCGGGCAAGTTCCACCTTAACAGCACAGGGCTTGTCAGCTATTCCCATGGGGAATACTTTTTACTGGGTGAAAAGCTTGGCAAGTTCGGATATTCGGTACAGAAGAAAAAGCCTAAGGACCGTACAAAGCAGAAGAAGACATCAGACGGGAAAAGAAGATCGTAAAAGGTCATAAAAAAGAGAGAGAGGCATGATATGTTGTGGAAGTGACATATCATGCCTTTTGAATTATTGGGAACTGTAGAGCACATTTACAATTCCTGGTAGAGTATAAATACTAACAAGAAAATTATGCACAAAAACTGCACTTTTGTACAGGAAAAGGTCGTGAAATGTCAATTTTGGGTCGTGAATTATACGGAATAAAATTGTAAAATAGGTGAGGAAGAATTATAATAAATAGAGCAGATGAAGCAGACAGATGATTGAGGTTAGGTACGTGGAATGAAAAGCATTTTCTTATTTTGCATCATGACAGTAGAGAAGTTATTATATTATCAGTTTTTACGAAAACGGATGATGCAGAAGTCACGCATATTACCTGTTATAGGAATAGGAATTATATGCATGATCCAGAGCCTTATTGCCTCCTTCGGATTCGGAGTGGGGGAACAGATTTTTGCAAAGATCATACTTTGTCTATATGTTATTATTCTTTGAAGCACCGGTGTCTCAGAAAGTGATATCAGCCCTGGTGGAACCGATCGTATCCATTGCTTCGAACGGACTTGCATACGGAGTTTTTTATCTCAGTGTCAAAGAGAAGCCGGGTATGATATTAGTGGAGTCGAATGCGGCAGACTGTATCATATCTGTAATCTATCTTATCAATGCAGGGATTATCTATTTTATCTTACGGAAGCTGAAGAACCGTTCCGATTTTCTGCCGGTTTATCTGATTCATGCCATGATTACCATTGTGTTAATTGGAATTTTTATACTGTCCCAGCTTTTTGAAGTAGTATTAGAAGTGCCGATCAAGACGGGGGAACTGTTGTTAGAAATGATCTGTCTTGGAATTTTTCTGATGATCGTACTGACGTTTTATCTCTTTGAAAAGATCGGCAAGGTGGCACAGGAAAAGGCAGAACTTGAGATTACCAACCGGCAGTATAAGATGGAAATAAGGCATATTGAATCCGTCAGTGATTCGATCCGTGCACTGCGGACATGGAAGCATGACTATAAGCAGCATCTGTCCGTAATCCGGCAGCTGCTGCAGGAGGAGAACTACGAGGCATTGCGTGATTACTGTGAACAGATCGATCATACCGGACAGGGCATGGATGAACTGGTTACTACCGGTAATGCAGTGATTGATGCACTGGTATCCGATAAGCTCATGCATGCAAGATCACAGCACATTGATATTCAGTATGAGATTATTCTTTCCACTGCGCTTCAGATACCGGATATGGATCTTTGTATCATATTAGGGAATCTGTTAGACAATGCCATTGAGGCGTGTGCAAAGATCTTAGAAGAAGAGAAGCGGCAGATTCAGATCACCATGAAGCCGAAGCGCAATATGTATTATATCCGTATTGCAAACAGTTCGGATGGTATCTATCATTTCAGTGGAAAACGGGAACTGTTATCGACGAAGACAGGTGAAGATCATGGGATCGGACTAAAGAGAATGGAACAGGTAGTAGAGTCGTATCATGGATTTTATTCCTATGAGGCAAAGGAGGATACCTTTGCTGTTACGGTGATTCTGCCATAATATCCTTGGAGGAAACATGGAAGCTTTTTGTATTGCGATCATTGAGGATCAAAGCAGCTACAGGCAGCAGCTGCATGATAAGATCCGTGGGTGGGCAGCAGCCTATCATGTAGAGACAAATATCTGTGAATTTGTAAACGGAGAGGTATTTTTCCGATTGCCGATCCATTACCATATTATTTTTATTGATATTGAATTAGATAAGGGAATCAATGGCGTAGAGATAGCCAAGAAGCTGCGGAAGAACGGCTATCAGGGTGAGATCATTTTTACAACGAGCCATCGGGAATATATCTTAGAAGGGTATGATGTGCATGCCTACCAGTATCTGTTAAAGCCGATCGATCAGACAAAGCTTCTGCGTGCACTTGAAAATATCTACAGCAGATACAGCGCGGATTTTTATACGATTTTTAACCGGGGAAATGTGATCCGGCTAAAGTACCGGAATATTCTCTATATTACGAGTTCAAATCATAATGTGGATATTCATCTGAATGGGGTAGATAAGACGTATTCCCCCAAGATCAAGTTCAATACGATCGTGAAGTCTTTTCCGAAGAATTTTAAGCAGTGTCACCGGACAATCTTAGTAAATATGGATTATGTGAGTCATATCAGTAAGACAGAATTAAGCCTGCTCGATGGGACAGTGCTGCCGATCAGTGCAACGTATCTGTCGAATATCCAGCAGGCCATGATCCAGGCTTTGAGTGAATAAGCCTATTTTAACAGATAATCCATCAGGCAGGCATAGACCGCGTCACTTTCCTTTTTCCAGTTCTGGCAGATGGCTTCTGCCTGTTCCTTTGTCTTGACGGTGAGTGTCAGGTCAAGGCGGGAGATGCCTTTTTCCTTGATCTGGCACCGTGCAGCATAGGCACGGTCCATAGTCTTATAATAATCTGCAATGATCGAATTTTCATTTTTGATGGTCATCTTCTTATCTGCAAAGTAGGAGAGAACATCTTCTTCAATCGAACTTGATACCTTATCCTGAAAGTACCGGAGAGTTTCGACACCGGCAGGCGTGATCGTATACTGTGTATTTTTGTGGGTGGATTCCATACGGATCAGCTCCGAATCAAGCAGATCGTGGAGTACACGCTGGATCGTAAAGTAATCCGTGTATTCCTTTTCCAGGAAAAAATCGGAGATCTGTGTGTTGGTCAATGGAAAGTCCATTTTCTCAAGCATGTATAAAATAATCAGTTTATAAATGGTATTTGGTTCTGCCATAATCTCACTGCCTTTCTATAGATTCTAAGAGGAAGTCTGGTCACGGTAATACTTCCCCTGCCACAAATTCTGTTCTTTCATGTTCTTATTTATCTGATTGAGTACCCGTTTCTT
>OBLI01002761.1_pt1 | contig 14464 bp, 12 predicted proteins | sample 1519701 | NCBI WGS metagenome assembly OBLI01 (sample SAMEA3663005, study PRJEB22513) | pig gut metagenome | biome: pig gut; feature: pig-associated habitat; material: faeces | place: France | collected 2012 | reverse complement strand
CTGGCACGTCTGGGCGAGGTCCCACGAAACTCATGTTACCAACCAGCACATCCCATAACTCGGGCAGTTCATCCAACTTATAGTGCCTCAACTTAGCCCCCAAAGGCGTGATGCGACTATCGCCTGCCACCGAAACCGACGAGCCACCGTGCTTCACCGTCATGGAGCGAAATTTATGGCAGGTGAACAGCTCACCATTCTTCCCCACCCTCTTCTGACAGAAGAACGCAGGACCACCTGGCATTTTCACACGAATCAATATAGCCACGACCAGCAAAACTGGCCATAGCATCATTAGACCAACTAAAGCAATCAGTCGGTCGAATATCCATTTAAGAATCATAATAATATTATAATATGTCTCTATCTCTTTGGCACATACCGCCATATTCCATACATTTAAATGAAAAGTAAAGTCGCTTATTCCAAACCACAAGATTTGAAGTTATAGGCATACAAGAACAAATCAATACGTTTAAAAGATGTTATGACAGATGCAGTTTATATACTTTTCTATCTGAACAATTTATATGCTATTTTTTTCACCCAAGGAGGTGATACCAGCATACAAAACATCATATATCCAAAGACGGTTGCCCCTAAGCCATAACCTAGCGTCTTATTGATAATCTTTCTATCATGCAACTGCTTCTTTGCAAAAGCCCACCCATTGCGTCGCTTCTTGAAAAGAGAATTGGTAAAGCGAAATCTTAATACCACGTCAGGCAGGTTGGCATGCAGAGTACCAGCCTTCATACCATCAAGCCACAACATAGTATCTTGATTCTGACGATATTCAGGACGATATTTACAACCAGCCTTATCGAAGAAGCTCTTGCGGAACAAGACCGCAGGATGAGCATGAGGATTTCTACGAGAAAAGAACGCATAACATTCCTTGGGACCAGCAGGATAGACAATCGTCTTGCCTCTGCTCTCACCATTCCCATCTATTTCCTCAATAGCACCACCAACAACATCTATATTAGGATTTGCCTGCAAAAAAGACATTTGCTTCTCAATACGGTTTGGCATGGAAATATCATCCGCATCCATACGAGCTATATACTCGTAACCAGCTGCAAAGCAAACATCAAGAAGATCATTCAAAACTATGGCAAGTCCTCTATTTCCAGAGAACCAACTTATAGACACATAACTATCAACTTCATATCTTTGCAAGCAAGCTTTCAAATTTTCCCCCACAGGTCCATCTACACCGACAAATAAATGGACATTCTTATAGGATTGATTCAATATACTATCAATTGCCATTGTTATATAAGATACTTTATCGTTCTTATATACAGGTAAAATTACAGCAACATTTTCCATAAACCTACACAAACCTTACAAAGTGACCAAGAATCTTACACAAAAATCTAGATAGACGGAAATTCAAAGACATCATTATAGCTAAAATCTTACGATTTAAAGACATTGGAGATGACAACAAAAAGACAAGTTCGCCTCTTAATTCTTTCTGTAGTTGGTTAACTAATGATGATTCATCAATACTTGGATCCCCAATTCCCCATATAAGAATTCGAGTAAGCAAAGAAAAAGGAGTACGAGCCTTTTTAACCCTACCATAATAAGCAATTTTTCCATACGTCTCATTTTTTGTAAGTTCAAACAGCTCATCCGCAGCCTCATATAACTGTAAATCTCTAGCCTTCAATTTTCCTGAAGATGTACTATTCCCTTCCTGCCAATAAAAATATTTAACTTGATTAGAAACCACCATACAAGAGCAGTCACTTAAGACCTTATACTTATAGTCAATATCCTCATTGATTTTTCCCTCTCTAAAACGATAGCGCTTTGCCGTAGGTGCCTTGAAAAGGCACCTACACACGGAGTAACTTCCACTCCGTGTGGAGGAATCCATATAATACTCTAAGATGTCCTTACCATTGTATACTTCTATAACTTCCTTGGTTTTCTTTGGTGTTGAAAATTCAGAATGTGTTTGGACAAATCTAAATTCAACGACATCTACTTCGGTATATGAATTCATCAAACCCATGCAATACTCGTATGTGTCTGGGGCTATCCAATCATCACTATCGACAAACGTTATATAATCGCCTGAGGCATATGACAGTCCTGTGTTTCTAGCACAGGACTGTCCACCGTTAGCACGGTGGACTGTCCTAACCCTTGCATCACGCAAGCTCCAATCATCACACATTTTGGGACAATTATCAGGACTGCCATCATCTACCAAGAGTATCTCCAGATTTTTATATGTCTGCTTTACAACAGACTCAACACATCTATTCAAATATTTTTCAACTCCATATACTGGAATAATAACAGAAATTTTCGGATTCATTTTTCTTAACTATTTTACTTCTATCCAACGTGGATTAGTTATAAACTTATCTGAATAATCACCTTGAGGATAAATCACCATCCCATCCTTATTAGGATTTCTGAGCCAATTTCCCCACCAGCTAAAAGTGCTCGGAGACATAATTCCATGTTCACATTCTGCAATAGAAAATAAATCAATCAAAGCTGCATCTGGAGTTTGATTTTCAACAAAGACAACATTTTTTAGGACATTAGAAAATGTTTTTTTGCACCATTCAATATCATCACTAAAAAAGCAGAAAGTTGGATTGTCTAATGCTTGTTTTGCTATTTCAAAAGCCTTCAAATAATACTCATTATCATTCGTTGTTGTTATCTTTCCTTGATTTATTTTGCTAAGATAATCACCACGCCTAATATGTACAGCAACACAACAAGAACTATCTATTGATGAACGCCAAGCTTTTACTTTCTCTTGAACAACAAGAGATGGGGTGAATTGTTCCCGCAATTCTTTCCCAAATTCATCAAAATAAGCATCAGATTGCCAATAGCCATCATAAAAATTAATCAGTTTCTTCTTATATGGAATTTTGTCATAATGCTTATGCAATCTTTCGACCACTAATCGATAAGGATGAATTAAAAGATTACATCCTATTGTGTATCGTAGCAAATGCAAGACATATTTATTTTCTAGAATTTCAATAAGCCAATTACGATTCACTGCTTTTATCTTTACCAACCGTGGAAACTCATTTTGAGAAATAACCTTACGCTTACCAACATGCCCAGGTTGATTATTATAAAAATCAACATCAAAGCACAACTCGTCATTATACTTTCTTGCCAAAGCATAACCAAAAGCATATTGAAACATCTGGTTACACATTCCTCCCCACAACTTTACTAATATCATTTAATGTAATTTTAAAACGTACTTAATTTTCTAATGTTTTAATCGGTCTTGCAGGTATGCCAGCATAGAGCCATCCTTCCTTTTCAAGATCCTTTGAGACTACAGAACCTACCCTACAATAATTGTTGGCACAATTATATCCATTAAGGAATAATATTGTTCTTCCGAATAACCCCGTCGGCTAAATCGAAAAGGTCATAAGGATTCAACTTTAATGTCTCATCAACAGTTATACCATCTTCCGCCAACAACTGGATTAAATCTACTCTATAATACTTCATGATTGGATGCCTTATTATTGAACACTCTTCACCCAAGTATAAATACGCTTTTGCCGCAATAGCATAAAAATACATGGCCGTCCAATATGGCATTTCCTTGAGTACTATCCTGTCATCCGATACCGGTGTATGCCGATTCGTTATCGAAAAGAAATTATAAAGTCGAAGCGTTTCTACTAACTTATCAAATACAGAATCATATTCACCAGCCTGCTCTTCATCCTCAGACAATCGCACATGGACGTTCTCACCCCTCGCCTTACACTCTATATTCAAATGCACATAAGGATAATCAACATGAGGCAAATCCAACCTCAGCAATCTAGGTGAATCATCATTGTCAAGGGTAAAGAAAATCTTGACTCGTGTTGTATTACTTTCAGAGCCTCTGTCAGCCGTATTATTAGCTTGCCGAATAGGGCTAGTCTCAACCACAACGTCATAAACAAAGATGTTGGCATAGTGATCCATCAAGTACTCCATGAGGTTATCATATACTTTTTTATACTTTAGGGGCAGACGAGGAAAAGTTGCCACATCCAAGAGACTCACCCAAAAAGTAAGATACTTGACAAGCATAGCAAATTCTCGCACCATATAGCGGTTGCACAAAGCTACCTTTTTCCCATCAACTTTCAAGAACAATTCAGGCATCAGTTCTCCTCGAAACCGCAAGAAACGCTGCCTGTCAAAGAAACATGGAGAATATTTCTTATTCCAATCAAACTTATCTTCATCCTCTGCCTTCCAAAAGAAATAATAGGAAATGGCATTATTGATAAAGATAAAGGCATGCTCCAAATCATCTGCATCCTCCAATGTAGGCATAAAGTTATTATCCTTTATCTTTTGCAATGAATTTTGCGCAATTTGGAGATAAATATTTGCCTCAATGCTAGATATTTGCCGATTGTTAGCAAGCTTATATTGCAATCTACTAAAGTTTGGAGTTTCGATGTAGAAATAGTAGTACATATACTGTAACCCCTTGGCTTCTATATTCTTCCAATTTCCTTTAGCCTCTATAGGCATCGGACAGTTTATCAAATGCATGTTGTTGCGCCATGGATCTTCCGTTAACAACGCACGAATAGCCTTTGCAGCAAGCTGCACTTCACCAATGGTAAGTGGACATTCATAATGGAACGTAGGACCATCTGAACTCAATAATTGACGTTTTATATTTCCTTCCTTTTCACTCATGACTATTTTTCATTTATGTTCTAGCCGCTCTTTTTTCCATAAAAAACAAAATCTATCATCACTACTGTCCAATAAAAAAGGGCAATTCGATCTTTGAAAACAGTTGAATTATAGTCTTTTATGCAGCATTTCTTAAACAAATCATCAATTAACCTATAAAATATTTCATAAATGCGAACTTATGTTTTACTTTTAAATATACTCCATATTGAATCAAAAACATTTCATTAAATTAGCGCCCTCCAGTAAGAATCTTCCTACATCCAGAAGGGATTATTTTATATAGATAAGCTAGCAAAAGTCCAATGATAACAGGCATACTTAAATATACAAGAATCAATACGAGTTCATTTTGAGGAGCAATCTTTATAGCTACTCTCATGAACAAGATAACAGCATAATAATGACTTGCATAAATAAAGAATGAAGACTTCGAAAACCAGGTACCATTTCTTTTCATTCGACTAGCCAAACAGCTAAACAAATAGATCCAAATAATAACCCCTAAAAGAATATTGACATTGCTCAAAACCTCTGGCGAATCCATCTTATATATCATCTCTATAAGTATCGTTATTACATAGAAAAGCATTGCTAGTTTGCCGTATTTTTTAATATAACGAAAGCCAATTCTTTCTATTCCAAAGTAAGCTCCTATAGAGAAAAAGCATATACCATTTAAACCTATAAACATAACATGCTTAAAAACACACAAAACCCAAAGACCTAGTAGAATCATAATAAAGAACTTACCCAAGCGCTGAATCAAGAACTGAATCAACGGAGCCAAAACTACCAGTATCATCAAATCTCGGATAAACCACAATGGTAAATCTATCGGACCAATCAAAAATGGACGTAAAGAAAAGCCATTGATAACATAATCCATACTAATGAAGCACAAAACAAAGTCCCAAATGCTAAAACTAGCAAGTAACTTTGAATGCCCCATCAAGGTAGGATAGAAATGTTGAGCAAAGGCTAATACCAATAGAAAAATGGTATTCCATATCAAATATGGAACAAACAAGCTTCTAAATCTTGATTTACATTTCTGTTTCCAATTTTCGATACTAATGCCCCCCCCATATTTGAAGAACAGCAAACCCGAAATTAAGAAAAAAGCAGGAACACTTACACTTCCAATTATTTTGGAAATAAGATAATCTACATTCCAAAGAAACGGAGTTGCATCAGGCGATATTAGTGAGGATGAATTTGTTGTCATCAAATCAGCATGTATATACAACACCAATAAGGCTAAAGGAAAGCGCAACAAATCAATCGTCTTTTTATCTTCAGAACTTAAAGTATCAGTCTTCATTGATGTATTCTTTATAGATTCTTTCACCGGCATACTATATAATTTATCTTCCAACAAATAATTTACGCAATACAGGGATTTGATGAATAATGATACTCAAAATCTGCCCCCCCATAAGTAACAGCAATATAGACAAAACATAAGTTGCAAAGAGTCCGAGCTGTCCAAATGTTTTTAAGTGCATCACTAAGAATGCTATAAGCATTTGCGATGGAATTGAGTGATATGCGTACACAACAAAAGTTGATTGATTTAATCTTTTATTGATAGAAACTTTTTTCTTCTCTACTAGAAAATACGCTATTCCAATTACAAGCATAATCCGAAAGATATAAAAATGATCAGAGATATGCTGATTAGCAGATTTGAAATAGATTACATCTACTACTAAAACTATCAGGCTAATGAGAGATGTAAAAGGAAGCATCATTCTGCAAAATTTGAAGAAATCAAATTTATGTACAGCACATGATATTCCGATAGAGAACCAAAGTATCGATAACAAAAATGAGTTTAAGCTAAACTGCGATAAGATTAACAGAATAATCGGCATCCAAAATTTCGTTTTGCTGATTACATAATAAAATAATGGTGCTGCTAGCGTCATGCAAAAAAGATTTCTTATAAACCAAAGTGGACCATCTACTGGTGGACGAACGTATGCTATACATAGAAATTTTCCAATAGACACATTATCAGCAAACATATCAGGAACTGAAGTCAACAGTATATTATCATGCCCTATTAAATAGAAAAGCGCTAAATATAGCGTATTCCAACAAAGATAAGGAACCAATAATGATTTTACACGTTTCTTCATCTTTTTTCCATAAACGCCAGCATTGTACTTTTCAACATTATAGAATAACAAAAATCCCGAAATGATGAAAAAGACTGGTACTGCTACATTAGATATAAAATGACCCAAAATCCATGTTATAACGCAATAGATAGGAAAATTACCATCCAAGTCAGCCAATCCTATTGCAGAGTAATTCATATCATTGATTCCACAATGTAAAACTATCACCATTACAGCCAAAGGAAAGCGTAAGGCAGATATTGTATTTGAGACTGCATCGAAAGCATCTTTATTCATATTACACTTCAAATTCATCACTTAGTATTTATTTAAAATTACACACAATGACCAAAGCAATCTATATTGTAACGGCATTTCTCTAAAGAAAGAACTAAAACATAATCTTAACTTATTAACTAGCCCTTTATTGTAATAAGCAATTAAGCATATAGTCTTATATCGAACATCTTGAGCCCCCAGATGTAAAATATCACTCTCTAATATTTCTTTCCAAAAAACATCTCGCCGAGGATGTTTTTTCCCAAAATACAACTTCAAGCGCTTTGGTATTTTTTTCAAAAAACTAGTAGTATATCCTGAAACATTGTCCCCATGCAATCTATAATCTATGTAGCAATTCTCATCTACAAAAGTAGAGGAAACAATATTTGCTATGGCATTAACCCAAGTATCATGAGGCACAACTTTCTTAGGACGATAGGACTGAATCGTATTATGAAGCTTCCTCGTCCAAACTTGCACGCAGCCATGCAAATTACTTTGCGCATAACGATCCATAAGGAACTGATTATAATCTATATCAGCTTTAGAGAACAAAGGATTGATTTTCGTTAAATTAGAATCAACCATCATTAAATTACAGACAGACAAATCGCAATGATGTTGCTGGATATTCTCTATTGCTGATATGAGTTTCCTCGGATGCCAGACATCATCTTGGTCTGAAAAAGCATAGTAATCCGCCTCTATTCTAAAATGCAACAGCTCCATAAAACTTGGCTCACACCCAATGTTTTCGCCAGCGATTAACAGAACAGAGGAATAGTCTCTGATAATATCTCTCGTCCCATCAGTAGAACCATCATCACGAATCACTAGCTTTAAATCTACATCTTCTTGTGAGAGAATACTATCAATTTGTTGCTTAATGTATTTCTCACCATTATAAGATGACATTAATACACAAACAACAGGTTTTCTTTCTTTCATAATAATCATTTAATCACTTTGCGAATTATTTCTATGGAATTAGCAAAGCACTTTGTTTTGTGGAAAACTAAAAATAACAATAAACTAGGGATACAAACACTACATAATAGCTTCACTATACAATGTGCTATAGAGTTTCCTAGTTCCAGAGAGATACCATACATAGTTATCCCCGAAAAAACAGTACACATCAAAAATACGGCATGATCCAAGAAATACTCTTTTAGTTTACCATTTTTAAAATAATACTTAAACACAATATGACTTCCCAAACCAAAATTAACAATCAGTAGAGAAAAGACAGTTGCTATAACGACTCCAGAAACACCCCAAATATGAATCAGCCATATATTTAAAATAATATTTAAGATAATTTCTCCAATTGCTCTATAACGGTTTTGCCACCATAGCCCTGTAGCTTCTTGATAAATAGCCTTGACATCACCCATCCTCAAAACATAGAAATAGAGAGGAAACAAAAAAGCCACATAATTTGGGAACACCATCTTTTCGCCCACCCATAGATCCATAAATAACTGAATCCCTGAGAATAGGCAAATTGCAACACAACTTGACATCCACATATATATTAAATTAATGGATCTCATCCATTGGTAATTCTTATCTTTTGTTTCTGTAACTACACTGTTTCCTATACTAGGAACCAAAGAAGTTACCATAATTGCACAAATACTAGCAACCGACGAAATGAGCGTATAATAATTACTATATATGGCTGTTGAAGTCAACCCAATAAATGCAGAAACACTAAGAGTCTCTATGGAGTTGCGCATACCGCCACAAAACTTTGTAGCGAACAACCCCATAACATTTTTCTTGATGCCCCTTACTACACCCTGCGAAATAGTACCATAACACCTATATTCTGGGAAAAGCTTTTTAACATAGAAATATAATAATATATTATTAGCTATCGTTGACAGAGGAAGTAAACATAGATAATAATAATAATTATAAGTCAAATACAAAGCCACACCTTGTGCTACAGCAAGGAGGCCTTTTGTTATACTTGCACAATTACTAATAATATCCACTCTTTGGGAAGCATTCAACAAAGCTGTTTTGTAACCAAACAGCAAGTAGCTTACCACAGTATTTAGCAGAAATACCCAATATACTATAACAAGATTTATGTTAGATGGTATATTACCCTTTATCAGATAACTCAAAAACGGAGTCAAACACAAACCTATTACTAGGATAAATAATCCAACATATTTATATATTTTCTTGATGAAATTTAATAGAGCACAAATTGTAGGTTGGTCATTTTCTGCCATTGGCTTATACATACAATAGACCACAGCAGAACTAAATCCCAATTCTGAAAGATTTAGAATCTGTAAAATAGAAACAAAAAGGCTGTCTATTCCCAAATATTCACTTCCAATTGTCTTTATCAAAAATGTTCTTGTCAAGAATGGAATACAAATTGAAAAGAACTTATTTATGAGACCAAATATAATGTTTCTCTTTGCATTTTTAGTTCTATCATTTACCGACATACCTATTTATGACTAACTATTGAAAAATACTCACTATTTCTAGAACAATTACCTAATGACATTACAAAATTACTGCTTAGCCCATTTTTCCATAATGCATAAGTAAAACTCAACTGGTCACGCTTGGTTCTATTATTAATCTCATTCCACCAGGTTTCCATAACCTCAATACACTTTTGATCATTATGAAAACGTACTATGACATTTGTCTCAAACAAGCCAAAATGTCTAGGAAAACCTTCCCGTTTATAACATAAGACTTGGCTTAAAATATCTTTAATTTTAGCTCTTCCTTGCGCCCATATAATACGTGCTTCATCAAATATGCAATCTCTATAGTTATGTCTATGAATTGCTATTTTTTTGTGAGCATCCATCATCGTAAAAATCAATGGTTTTATATCTTTCAAAATTTGAATATTCCCATCAATAAAGATACTAATGTCATAGTCTTTAAAGTAAAGATGTGGATGAGTTTTTACGAATCGTGCTTGCTCTAAAGGTGTCATGTTCTGGCATTCTTGCCCAACATCCAAAACTTTCCACACTGATTTTTGCTTTATCTTTGACTTAGTAAAAACAAAATAATCTATTACTTCATCTACATATTCCGGCTCACGAATTTGATCATACCCACCTGTACTCACCGTATAAACAGCAATTCTCGGCAATTTATACGAATTCTCAGAAGGGATAAAACCATTAGGCTGCTGAAGAGATTTAAGAATGGCTTTTCTTTCGAAAATATAGCCACTTAAAATATAACGAATGATTTTATTTAAATCCATTTTATACATAATATTTTTTAGACAATTTAGAATTTGCTATTATCAAAATAAATATAAGGAGCATTCCGTTTAGATATTTTGAAAAAGGCATATAGGACATCAAAAAGAACATATTGGAAAAGAACAATACCTTGATGGCTAACCATTTTGTACTTGCCATATTATCACTTTCTTTTTTATCTACATAAGCACACATTGCCCCATAGATTAACATATCAAAAATAACTCCTAACATTTTTCCATCACGATAGGCATACCCAAAGCAAGTTGCAAAATAGTTCATCTTTGTTTGTGGTGCAATTACCAAATTGAGTTGTTGTACTTTAATAATAAAATTATTAGCAGAATTTAACACATCTGGTTTTTCTACACCTAATTGACTCAGAATACCAAAGAAAGGTTTTACAAAACCTTGAAAACTAGCCATACCATACAAGTCGTCAGCAAAATAAGAAGATTTTGTCTCTAAGAGTTGCGTAAAATACTGTAAAGATCCACAATAATAGGTATATATTCCATAAAATATTCCACTAAAACCAGATCCTCTCTGCAAAGTTGCCAAGATAGGCATCAATGCTACTACTAGAATAATTTTCTTAAAAGCTGATATAATTTTCTCATCTAGAGATTTACGATAACAGTAGAATAAATAGCAAAACACGAAAAATAAGTCCATAATAAAAGAACGTCCTCCCTCAGAAAAGAAATAGACTATTCCCAATAATGTCATCAAACAAATCTTTGTTTTCTGAATTCTGTACTGAAAGAGAGCGATAATCATTATGAATAAACTAGCTTTTATAAATGGCTTTGCGAAATATGAAATCAAGATTTCCCACGCTCCTGTTAAACGAAGAGTCTGATCTTGCGCCCATTCGTGTCTAGCTATCGCCATTCCTGAACGAAGAATTAATGGCAGAAGCAAAGCTACTTGCATACAAATCAATATTATGGCAAGGCCCAATAACACATAATATGTCGGTTTAAAGCCAATAATACATTCATTGTTCACTTGTTGTTCCCCTCTATTCGCACGAATAAAATACCCAAATAAATAGTAACCAGCTACGAAACAACCACTGCCAACAGTAACTATCAAATAGACATAATCAGATATATGATACAAACCATATAAATGAAAGGCTCCCATAGTCACAACAATCAACCAAAAGTAAGTAAATACATTGATCAATGACAATTTACCCATCTGGAATGAATGCGTACAAAAATTTGCAAAAAAGGCATATAAAGCCAAACAAAAAATACAAATAAGTACCATAAATACTCTTTATAGAAGACTGCGTTATAAAACTAAATTATTTTTCGTAATAATGATGCTCCCTTATGAACCCAATCTGGGAGCATACTCTTATCCCAGGCTAAAATACTTTTTCTTTTAAACATATGCTCTCTATAATACGACACATGAAAACCAACAGACAATCTTTTAGTTGAATCTATTGGGTTCTCAAAGATTTTCTTCATACTCTGCCTATATTGTTCAATACGTTTATGGTTATTAATCAAATGTTCTGAATTCAACCATGGTTGACAAACATAAGAAGCCCACAAGTCATCATCTTCATCAACTTTTTGTATATATGCAACAAGTTCATCTAAAGTTGTAAAGTCATTGGCAGATATGAAAGATTTTACGTTTACATCATCACCAATATGTGGATTGCCAAAATAAATAGGTACAGTATGCGCCTCTAAAGAAGTAAATAACTTCTCAGATGTATAGCCAGGATATGCAGCATTTTCTGCTGCAATCGAAAATTTATACATTGATTTTATATCTTTGCATTCATGCGCATGCCCCCCCAACCGGTTCCTTTTCGGTTTACATTATTTAAATGTTTTCCCAAAGAATCTACTCTTTTATACTTGCTGATGGCATAAAACAATTGGTCTCTCATCGGGTGAGCATTAGGGTTTGAATACAAGAAATTACAAAAGCCTTTTTTATTTTTCAATTCTTGCAATGCCTCCTCCTTTGTTTTAATTTCATTCTCCCTATTAAAGATGAAGTTTGGCCATAATTCTTGAGGTGGTACAAGACGGATAAAACGATCACCAAAGATTAAATTATCATCAAATCCAACAGCATAATCAAAAAAATTAAAATCTGGCTCAACGGCCTCTCTGCCAAACATTACTTTTATTTGTGCCTTAGGATATAATTTACAAAACTTGTTATAATACTTTAGCTGAAAGTTGATAAGCTCTGTTGCAAATAATATTTCGGGATTTTCTTCATCCCAAATCAGTTCCTCATCAATTTGCCCCTTCATATTAATAAACTCTAAAAAAGAGGACACATCCCAACAACGAGGATGCAAACAATAAATACGCTTCATCTATATTGAAATCTTAGTTGTTATTATTTTAACACAAATTCAAATGGACTATCAAAGTCCTTCAACTTATCATGCTTCATATCTTTCTCTGAGAGTATAGCCTGCTCAGTTGGTATCTTCCAATCAATACCTAAGCTATCATCAAGAATACTGATACCTCCATCTGCTTCTGGATGATAAAACTCGTCACACTTATATTGAAACACTGCCGTCTCACTCAATACAGCAAAGCCATGAGCAAAACCTTTTGGGATGAAGAACTGGCGATGATTATTCTCCGTTAGTTCCACAGCTACATGCTTACCATAGGTAGGTGAACCCTTGCGTATATCCACAGCTACATCCAGTACTCTGCCCTTCACGCAGCGCACCAGTTTGCTTTGAGTAAAAGGTGGACGCTGGAAATGCAAGCCCCGCATCACACCATAACTACTCATACTTTCATTATCTTGGCAGAATTCAATATGACCTACCTTCTCATCAAACTCCCGCTGAGAAAAACTCTCGAAAAAATAGCCACGAGAGTCCTTGAAGAGGCGTGGTTCTAGAATGCATACCCCTTCTATTTCCGTTTTTATTACGTTCATTGGTAATTTAAAAACAACTTCTTATCAATGCCTATGACAATGATTTTATCAAACTGATTTTTTATTTTACTCCATAATATCCCTTATACCACTGCGCAAAGACTCTTAATCCATCTCGCAATGATGTATTAGGTCTATACCCGAAATCTTGCTCTAATGGTGTAGTATCAGCATAAGTAACAGGCACATCACCAGGCTGCATTGGCACAAGTTCCTTATGCGCCTCGAAGTCATAATCCTTAGGAAGCACACCAGCACGCACCAACTCCTCTTGCAGGATCGTGACGAAATCCAGAAGATTCTCCGGGTGACTATTACCTATATTATATACCTTGTATGGAGGGAGTGGCAAGCCGTCCTCGCCTACTCTCTTCTCAGGCGCATGCTGCATCACTCTTACGATGCCCTCTACAATATCATCCACATAGGTGAAATCGCGCTTACAATTACCATAGTTGAAAATCTTGATGGTTTCACCCTTTACCAGTTTATTGGTAAAACCGAAATATGCCATATCTGGACGACCAGCAGGACCATAAACGGTGAAGAAACGCAAACCTGTGCTAGGAATATTATAAAGCTTAGAGTATGCATGAGCCATCAGCTCGTTGCTCTTCTTGGTAGCTGCATACAGACTTACAGGATTATCCACCTTATCATCAGTGGAATAAGGTACCTTCTTGTTACTACCATAAACTGATGAAGAGGAAGCATAAACCAAATGCTCTACCTCATGATGACGGCAAGCCTCCAGGATGTTATAGAATCCTATCAGATTGCTCTGGATATAAGCATCAGGATTCGTAATACTATAACGTACGCCTGCCTGAGCTGCCAAGTTAACTACTACAGAAATTCTATTCTCTGAGAAAATCTTCTCAACAACTTCTTTATTAGCAATGGAATCATGAACAAACGTCCAATCTCTACTCAATGCCTCAATTTCTTTCAATCGCTCATACTTGATGTTCACATCATAGTAATCAGTAATACTGTCAATACCTATTACCTTGATGTTCTTTGCATCATTAAAAAGGCGCTTTACAAGATTGCTGCCGATGAATCCGGCAGCACCTGTCACCAAGATGGTCTTACCATCTAGACTAATATTATAATCTACCATAA
>OBLI01002757.1_pt1 | contig 14486 bp, 15 predicted proteins | sample 1519701 | NCBI WGS metagenome assembly OBLI01 (sample SAMEA3663005, study PRJEB22513) | pig gut metagenome | biome: pig gut; feature: pig-associated habitat; material: faeces | place: France | collected 2012 | reverse complement strand
CTCGACCAGCAGCTGAAGTATGCACAGAAGAACAAGTTCGGCGACAAATGCCAGCAGTTTCGCAAGGACAAGGACAAAGAGGAAGATGCCGACTGAGAGTATGAGAAGGGTAGAGTTGACGGTACGGACGGAACAATAAGCACCAAGTCAAGTCTCCGACCATCAGAATTACATGGCTCATGCGATGGCCAAGTTTTCCAACTCAGCCAATCGCGGCGATAAAGCAGCCTTGCCCTTCTGGGATGACATGCCACTTTTCTACATATCTAATAGACAACATAGCTGAGCGAACCATCCGTAAATTCACAACTCAACGAAACAACTCCCTCCATTATGGCAGCGATGAAGGAGTTGGGATGGCTGTCGCATACCATAGTGTTATATCAACAGTCAGACTTCACGGCATGTCGTGCTGGAATTACCTCGGTGCTTTTTTCAAAAAGATCTTTAACGGATGTCGTGATTTTCTAAGCTTGACACCCGGGAATATAGGTATGGCTTATGCCAATCGTTAAATAAAACGCCTAAACTTTAACATATCCCATTTAAGGCACTGGAAAAGTGCCTTAAAATGATGGTATGCCCTAAATTGAGTACTTACCAACCAGCCCGAAAACCTCCTCGACTTCGTCACCATTCTCCAAGAGGAGCTCCTCCGCGCCGAAGTCCTCCCGTCCGACTACAACTTTGAGGCCCACAAGGAACTCGTCCCCATGCAGCCCGGCGATGTCCCCGTAACCTACGCCGACACCACACCCCTCGAACAAGACTTCGGCTTCAAGCCCGCCCCCCTGCGCGAAGGCCTCCGGCGGTTTGCGGAATGGTACCGGGGGTATCAGGTGGAAATGCAATAAAGAGTACGCATTTTACAATTGTTGCAAGAACTTATCAGCATAACATGGAAATAATCAGAACAGAATTGGAAGGCGTGCTTATCATTGAGCCACGCGTGTTTAAGGACGGAAGAGGCTACTTTTTCGAGAGCTTCTCCCAACGAGAATTTGACGAGAAAGTAACGCCCATTCTTGGGCATAGCATAAACTTTGTGCAGGACAATGAATCCATGTCTTCCTATGGTGTGATGCGAGGATTGCATTATCAACGTATGCCCTATACACAGAGCAAGTTAGTGCGTTGTGTCAAAGGAGCGGTGCTCGATGTGGCTGTGGATATTCGGAAAGGCTCACCCACTTTCGGGCAGCATGTGGCCGTGGAACTGACCGAAGACAACCATCGTCAGTTCTTTGTACCTAGAGGCTTTGCACATGGCTTTGCTGTCCTCTCTGAAACGGCCGTATTCCAATACAAGTGCGACAACTTTTATCATCCAGCAGCAGACGGTGGAATCAACATCCAGGACGAGTCGCTGGGCATTGACTGGCGAATTCCTGTCGGAAAGGCCATTCTCAGCGAGAAGGACTTGAAGCATGCCTGCTTGAAAGATGCTGTGCTGGATTTTGATATAAACGACAAGCTGTATTAAAAGAAAAAGATATATGAAGGGTATCGTATTAGCAGGTGGCAGCGGTACACGCTTGTATCCCATCACCAAAGGAATCAGCAAACAGCTCATGCCTATCTATGACAAACCGATGGTGTATTACCCCATCTCCGTTTTGATGCTTGCAGGCATCAAGGACATCCTTATTATCTCTACACCCTACGACTTGCCCGGTTTCAAGCGTCTGCTTGGAGACGGTAGTGATTATGGAGTACACTTCACATACGCTGAACAGCCTTCACCCGATGGCCTCGCACAGGCATTTACCATTGGCAAGGACTTCATTGGCGATGATTCCGCTTGCCTTGTGCTGGGTGATAATATCTTCCAGGGCAATGGTTTCACAAAGATGCTCAAAGAGGCTGTTCGAACAGCCGATGAAGAGAAGAAGGCAACGGTATTCGGTTATTGGGTGAATGATCCTGAACGTTATGGTGTAGCCGAATTTGACAAGGAAGGTAACTGCCTCAGCATTGAGGAGAAACCAGCAAACCCCAAGAGCAATTATGCGGTTGTGGGCCTTTATTTTTATCCAAATAAGGTGGTTGATGTTGCTGCCCATATCCAGCCATCAGCCCGTGGCGAATATGAGATTACCACTGTCAACCAGAAGTTCCTCGAAGATGGAGAATTGAAGGTACAGACTCTTGGTCGTGGTTTTGCTTGGTTGGATACTGGCACACATGATTCATTGAGCGAGGCATCCACTTATATTGAAGTGCTGGAGAAACGCCAAGGTCTTAAGGTTGCATGTTTAGAAGGCATAGCCTATCGCCAAGGCTGGATTACAGAAGAGCGTATGCGTGAGCTTGCCCAGCCAATGTTAAAGAATCAGTACGGACAATATCTGTTGAAGGTCATTGATGAAGTTAAAGAAACAGGTAATCCCAATCTATAATAAGATGAATATTCTTGTAACAGGTGCTAATGGGCAACTCGGCAACGAGATGCGCATCATTAGCAAAGGATCAAATGACAACTATATCTTCACGGATGTCAATCAGGTGGAAGGAGTTGATACGCTTTATCTCGACATCACCGATTTAGAGGCTATCCGCAAGATAGTGCAAGAGATGGAGGTGCGTGCCATCGTTAACTGTGCCGCCTGGACAAATGTAGATGCTTGCGAAACAGATGAGAAACTGGCAGCTCTTGCAGAGAGACTCAATGCAGAAGCTCCCAAGAACCTTGCCTTGGCAATGAAGGAGGTCAAAGGTGTGTTGTTCCATATCTCTACCGATTATGTGTTTGGCCAAGAACCCTACAATACTCCATGTAGTCCCAACCAGAAAGGAACACCGACTGGAGTTTATGGAGCAACGAAAAAACGGGGAGAGGAAAATATCATAGCCTCAGGATGTGAATACATCATCCTCCGTACCGCATGGCTCTATTCTGAGTTTGGCAAGAACTTCTGTAAGACCATGCTGGACCTGACAGCTACAAAGCCCGTTCTCAAAGTAGTCTTTGACCAATGCGGCACACCTACATACGCATACGATCTTGCAGCAGCCATCTATGACATCATCAGTCATCGCAAGTTCGAGGGGCATACAGGAGTCTATCATTATTCCAATGAAGGAGTTACAAGCTGGTATGATTTCACGCAGATGATAGCTCGCATAGCGGGTCATACGGAGTGTGACATTCTACCTTGTTATTCTTCTGAATATCCCTCACCTGTCAAGCGTCCTTCCTATAGTGTATTGGACAAAAAGACATTCAAGGAAACATTCGGCGTCCAAGTCCCTTACTGGGTGGATTCGCTCGAAAAATGTGTTAATAACCTAAGACAGCAAACCAAATGAAAAGAAATATTGTCATCACAGGAGGTGCTGGCTTCATCGGCTCGCATGTTGTACGCCTTTTCGTGAATAAATATCCAGAGTATAACATCATCAACCTCGACAAGTTGACGTACGCAGGTAATCTCGCCAACCTCACGGACATTGAGAACAAGCCCAACTATAAGTTCGTGAAGATGGATATCTGCGACTTCGATGCCTTCTATAAGCTGATGCAAGATGAGCACATCGATGGCATCATCCACTTGGCAGCGGAGAGCCATGTAGATCGAAGCATCAAGGACCCATTCACCTTTGCACGCACCAACGTGATGGGAACCCTCTCCCTCCTACAGGCAGCAAAACTCTATTGGGAGAGCCTTCCAGAGAAGTACGAGGACAAGCGCTTCTACCATATCTCTACCGATGAGGTATATGGTGCACTCGAAATGACACACCCTGAGGGTATTCCTGCTCCTTTTGCCACCAAGGCATCTTCTGAGGCTCAGCATGAGGCATACGGAGAGGATTTCTTTGTTGAAACGACAAAGTACAACCCTCACTCTCCTTATTCAGCATCCAAGGCAAGTTCCGACCATTTTGTTCGTGCCTTCCATGACACCTACGGCATGCCTACCATCGTGACCAACTGCTCCAACAACTATGGTCCTTATCAGTTCCCGGAGAAGCTGATACCACTCTTCATCAACAATATCCGCCACCGCAAACCGCTGCCTGTCTATGGTAAAGGCGAAAACGTGCGCGACTGGCTCTTTGTAGAAGACCATGCCCGTGCCATCGACCTCATCTTCCATAAGGGTAAAATAGCAGAAACCTACAACATCGGTGGCTTTAACGAGTGGAAGAACATCGACATAATCAAGGTTGTCATCAATACCGTTGACAGACTCCTTGGTCGCAAAGAAGGCGAAGGCCTCAACCTCATCACATACGTTACCGACCGCCTTGGTCATGATGCACGTTACGCTATCGACTCTCGCAAGCTTCAGGCAGAGCTCGGCTGGGAACCAAGCCTGCAATTTGAGGAGGGTATAGAGAAAACAGTAAAGTGGTATCTCGAGAATCAGGAGTGGCTCGACAATGTAACCTCTGGTGACTATCAAGCCTACTACGAAAAGATGTACAGCAAGCGTTAAGCAGTAAGTATAATTAGAATGTTTTAGACAACAAATATATGATAACATCAAAATCAGACTTAACGGAATTTATCGAAGCTGACAAAAAGTTCTAACGAACCTAATATAGTTCTTGCCGGAATCCCTGCAAGAAAGATTTCTGACAAAGGGATGAACTCAGGTAGGAAAAAGGTTTAGACCTTATAGTATAAATTAAGATGTCAATAAAAGCAGAAAATAGTAGAATTGTCAAAAATACGCTATCGCTATATATACGGACGGTCATTGTTATGTTCGTATCTCTGTACACCTCTCGCTTGGTGCTACAAGCCTTGGGTGAGACGGATTTGGGAATTTACAATCTTGTGGGAGGCATCGTCTCGCTTATGGCTTTCCTTCAGGCAGCACAGACTAAATCAACAAGCCGGTTTATAACGTATGAACTTGGTTTAGGAGGCGAACCGTATAAATTGTCGAGGATATACTCAATCTGCATGACGATACATATATTATTAGCCATAATTATTGTCGTTATAGCAGAGACTGTAGGATTGTTCATCATTAATGAATACACTCAAATTCCAGCATCCAGAATGGTTGCAGCCAATTTGGTTTACCAGTTTTCTATTCTCACCTTTGTAATGCACTTCATCAGATGTCCATTGGATTCTGTAATTATAGCACACGAGAATATGACAGTGTATGCCTACATGTCTATACTGGAAGTGTCTCTTCAATTGGGGCTTGTCTTTGCTGTACTTCACTATTCAGGTGACAACCTTATTCTATATGGGTTCTTGGTTTTTTCAGTGTCTGTTGTTTTGTTCATCTGTTATTTGATTTATCGAAGAAAGACATATCCTGTCTATCGGTATCGATTTATATGGGACAAGAAGGAAAGTGTTAGGGTATTGTCTTTTTCAGGTTGGACATTGTTGGGGAGCTCTGCAAACACATTTACCCAGCAGGGAGTGGCACTGTTGTTCAATAACTTTGTCGGGCTTGTTGCCAATACCGCATTAGGGTTTGCCAATCAGGTTAATGCAGCAGTGGGCAGATTTGTTTCAAGCTTTACAACGGCATTCAATCCTCAGATAATAAAGTTACAGGCACAGGATGACAGAAACTCTCTAATCATTCTGATGAATCGTGCGTCTAGATTCAGTTTCGCACTATGTTATGTAATGGCATTGCCCATTATTACCAATATGGAATTCATATTGAGCTTATGGTTAGGAAGAGTACCTGAATATACGACTGAATTTTGTCAGTTGATACTGATATGCTCGATAATAGATGCAACCACAGGCGTATTTAATACATCTATCACTGCAACTGGAGAAATAAAGAATTATCAAATAGGCATAGCTCTTTCTTTCCTTCTTGATTTGACATGTGCCTCTATATTCTTGTATTTCGGAATCCATCCCGCAGTAGTTTTCGGTTCTCGAATCATTACCAGGGGTTTTATGAATATGCTTATAGGGTTTCACTATTCAAAAAAACTCCTTGCCTTTCCTCTGCGGAAATATCTTGTAGAAGTGATGGTTCCAATAGGAATAACCATCCTGATTACCATTCCAATTTCAATGATAAAGATGGCTGAAGGATGGCTGTCATTTATTCTAAACTCAATACTAACAGTTGTTGCGGTGTCTCTGTGTACTTTATATATTATTATGAAGAAACACGAACGTACAACTATAATTAAAGCGATAAGAAACAGATTTTATGCAGGAAAAATTTAATTACAATTATGTGATTTGTGGTGCCGGAGGGTTTTATAATATTGGATATAGGGATATAATGAACTTGCCCAATGTAAATTACTATGAATCCTACAAACAAGGTATTCAAACAACATGGATACAAAGGCTTGTCAGGCTAACCTTCTCCAAAAAGGCTAATCAATATGTCAGAACACCTTTTTCAAAAATAACGTATCCAAGAATATACAAACCGAAGTTTGAAGATAACAAACCATTGTGTTTCCTTTTTTTCGGGAATGTGCAATACGTGTATCAAACCTCCTACCTGTCATATTTGAGAGATACCTATCCCAATGTGAAAATCGTATTATACATGCAGGACCTAATTTGTAGAAATCCTGATCTTAATTTCGAGGGATGCAGAAACGCATTTGACATGATTCTTTCTTATGACAAAGGAGACGCGGACAGGTATGGCCTGCATTTTCATCCTACACCTATGTCACGCGTGCATGTGGAGCAAGACGCACACCTAGAAAAAAGTGACGTTTATTTCTGCGGTTACGCAAAGACACGCTATCCGCTTATCCATGAGTTGTATAGGAAATATACAGCCATGGGACTGAAATGTGATTTTCATATAATGAAATTCCCTAAAGGAGAGGAAAAGATAGATGGCATACATTATGAAGATGAATTCTTTACTTACGAACAAAACATTCAGCATGTTTTGAACGCTAAATCTGTGCTGGAGATTATGCAGGAGGGAGCAGATGGTTTTACTCCAAGAGTATGGGAAAGCATCATCTACGATAGGCATTTGCTCACAAACAATGAAAGTCTCCGCCACTCAGAATACTATAATCCTGAATTTATGCATGATGCAAACGATTCAAACATTGTTCATGCATTGAAACGCCAAGTGGCTTATGACACCAACCAAAAGGACAAGCTATCACCAATTCATCTATTAACATTCATAGACCAATTGTTATCATGTTAATGACATATATCCCATTAGTATATTTCGGTTGTTTGTCCGTATTCATATATCAAAGGAACAAACAGATAGACATTGCCTTTATTAGTTCATTGATATTTGCAGTGTCTGGATTGTTCAGCGTCTTGATTGATATCAACAGATATCGAGCCTATGGTACTGATAACTACGAAATATCAATAGAGGCTGCCGCATTGTACTGCATATTATTGACTTTGTGTATATTGCCTCTGGCTAAATGCAGTAATTTCAATAGGATTCAAATTAAGCCTGCGCGTAATGTCAAATTGATAAAATTGTTGTCGGTTGTTTCTATAATCTGGTTTATATTGACAGTTTTCTTTTCATGGGATAGATTTCTATTTATCCTAATGAGTGGCGATATGGCGGAAATCAGAGGAGATCTGTATAAAGGAATTGCCGAAGATTCATGGATGCTCAGTTTGCCAGGGCCCGTTCGTTTTACGTTCGCACTATTAAATCTGCTGTTTGGCTGTCCGTGGGTGCTCATATTTTTGGGATTCTTTTCCATGATTGGCAATCGAGTACCATTGTTGTATTCCTATTTTTTCTTGATAGCGTCTTTGTCGGGTCCATACAATGGCATATTAGGAGTAGACCGAAGTTCTTCTGCTTATTGGATTATGTCGGCAGTAACGCTTTTTGTCCTATTTCGTAATCAGTTGCCGTCTAAAGTTAAAAGGCAACTATCAGTTCTGGGTCTCGTTGCTTTTGTCGGTGTTATAGCTTATTTGGCTGCTATGACCATCGCCAGATTCGGTGAAAGAGATTCCAGTGGCGGTGCATTAGGCTCGCTGATATCTTATTTTGGCCAGTCGTATATAAACTTCTGCTATTTCTTTGATAAATATGATTTGCCTTATCATCATTTTGGAATAGTCTTTCCATTTACATCTCAATACATATTTGGCATACCGTCTGGAGGTGTAACTATTCAACAGGAAATGACTTGGTTAAGCCATAAGGAAACAGGTGTCTTCTACACATTTATTGGCCAGATGATAATAGGTATCGGACAGGTCTGGGCAATAATTATGACAATGGCCTATTCTTTCTTCTCATTCAAAACACTGGGCAATATCAACAGGAAAAATGAGCTTGACATAGTGTCTCTTTATCTGTATTTTGCTTTTGCATCAGTAGTGCTGCTTGGAATATTTGTGCATTATTACGCAGGTCCTGCAAAAACATTCTCGCTTGTGGCGATGTATTTTGTGATGAGGATTTTGAGAAAATGAAGATAGGAGATTATAAAATTAAAATAAATTATTTATGAAACTAAAGGTTCGAAACAAAGAATAGGAATTAAAAAAACTTGTTTGCCTGATGCTGTACTATGGCTTTGCCCAATACCTCCCCAAATCAAACACTTATGGCAATGTGGGGGTAATTCGTTATGCCCTCTGTAAGCATTTATTTAAGAAGTGTGGCAAACATGTGAATATAGAGCGTAAAGCACATTTTGCATCTGGGCTAGATATTGAGATAGATGATTATTCCGGCATTGGTATAAATGCGCATATCCCCAATGGAACAATTATCGGTGACTATGTGATGATGGGTCCGAATTGTTTTATTCTCGATGTGAATCATGGCATATCAGACACTACACGACCTATGTGCCAGCAGGGAATGACTGAAAAGAAAATCACAAGAATAGGCAACGATGTGTGGATTGGTAGAGATGTACACATGACACCGGGTAGAACTATTTCAGATGGTTCTGTTATAGCCATGAGGTCTGTCCTTACAAAAGACTTTCCTCCTTATTCAATAGTAGGAGGCAATCCGGCAAAACTAATAAGATATAGAAAATGAAAAATAAAATACTTGTGCTAACAACAGGAAGTATCTATGAACGCAGAGGCTTCTTTAATGCTGTTATAAGCAGGACAAAACATTTGAAAGAAATTTGCGATTATGAAGTAGAAGTGCTTCTTCTTTCTACTTATGAACCATGGTTGGTAAGAAAACTACGTAAGACATTCAAACGAGCAAGACCTGAAGAATTGGAGATAGATGGAATTCGGATGAAAATCGATTGGTGCAGTTTCTCTTTGTTTGATTATGTGATGAACGTAAAATTACATAAAGGTATTTTCTTTAAGAAACTTCATAATCGTTCAATCGTTAGCAAATTAAAGGGCTATGATTTCATCATTGCCCATTCTAAAGAATGTGGAGAATTGGCAAAAGCAGCAAAGGAAAAGTATGGCACACCTTATTCGGTGACTTGGCATGGATCTGACATTCATTCAGCACCTTTCAACAATCCTTCCGCATTTGGACCTACAAAAGCAATCATAGAAGATGCCGATATAAACTTTTTTGTCAGCAAAGCACTGTTGAATACGTCTGAACGTATTACTTCAAAAGGTAACAAACAAGTGTTGTATAATGGCTACAACACAGCATTCAGAAAATTTTCAGACGAAGATCGTTTGAAACTACGTCAGAAGCATGGTGTTATTGACAAAAAAGTCGTTGTTTTTGCAGGCGGTTTCTTGGCTGTTAAGAATATCCTCACAATCCCTGCGATATTCAGAGCTATTGCGAACAAAATGAAGAATGTGGAATGCTGGATGATTGGTGGAGGAAAGTATTTCAATCAAGTAAAGGAAATGGTAAAAGACCTACCTGTGCGATTATGGGGAAATCAGGAACCAGAAATGATGCCTGATTTTCTGAATGCGGCAGATGTGCTCATTCTCCCGAGCATAAACGAAGGACTTCCTTTGACTGTTGTCGAAGGGCTGGCTTGTGGTTGCAATGTGGTTGGTTCACTGGTTGGAGGCATTCCAGAGGTTATAGGTGAAGATAATTGTGTTGACCTTAATGACCCACAATTTGTGGATAAGTTCGCAGATAGGGTTGTTGCTTACCTTCAGGCAGAACCTCGTATTGAGCAGCCTTTGAAACCTGAATTTGATTGGAATTTAACAGCAAAGCATGAATTGGATGTCATAAAATCATTAATAGAGTTTTAATGAACAACCAACTAACCCACCTCATACCTTTTTCAGGTTCATGCCACTCCTTTCCTCCGCTCTTCCACTATGATTTGTAATCCTCACTCAAATGACGATGGGGCGGTTCCTATACTCCGATGCAAAAAAATATGATGGCGACAGATTATTATATTGTAGGTAATCTCAGAAAGGGTTACGAGGAGTCGTATTCGAAGTTGGGGCATCGATGGAAGGATTATGCTCAACGAAAGTATGATATCATTGATAAGGTGCAGAAGGACGGACTTTTATTGGTGGGCATCAATCCATCGTTTGATGAAAGCTTCGAAGGTCCTTGCGAAGGTGAAGTTCGTGATTCGGAGAATGGAGGGTATCAGCATCCATATTTCACGAAGCCCAAGAAGCTGAATGAAGAAATTGGCATAAGCCGTTTTTCGCATGTCGATATGTTCTCTCTCAGGTCGCGCCCTCAGCATGTGGTTCAAGATATTGTCAATGATCCAGATTCTCAAGGGTTCGTTAAGGCGCAGTTGAGGCTGTTTCGTATGATAGTCGATGGAGCCAGTCCGAAAGCGATTGTGGTTGTTAATGCTTTGGCCAGCCACCTAATAAGAACGGGTCGCGCCTTAGATGATTTGGATTATGACGAGGAATTGGGAGTAGCTATGTATAAGATTGGCGAGAAGCGAGTGCCCGTCTTCTATTCGGGGATGTTGTCTGGAGCGCATACTATTGATAATGGCTCTTTCGATAGACTGATCTGGCATATCAAGTATGTGTTGAATATGCAAGGTGAAAAAACATCGCAGTATCGCGTTAACTGTTAATACTCACAAGTAATATAAAAAATATGAAAACAGTAATGCTCGTCTTCGGCACTCGTCCCGAAGCTATTAAGATGTGTCCGCTGGTGAAGGAATTCCAGAAACGGGCAGAAGAGTTCAAAACGATTGTGTGCGTCACAGGTCAACATCGTGAAATGCTCGACCAAGTGCTGAAAATCTTTGATGTCAAGCCAGATATTGACTTGAACATCATGAAGCAAGGACAAGACTTGACCGATGTGACAGTACGTATCCTCAACGGTATGCGTGACGTATTCAAGGAGTGCAAACCTGATGTGGTGCTCGTACATGGTGATACTACCACCTCCACTGCTGCAGCCCTTGCTGCCTTCTACGCACAGATTCCTGTGGGACACGTTGAGGCAGGTCTTCGCACACATAATATATATAGTCCTTGGCCGGAGGAGATGAACCGCCAGATTACCGGACGCATTGCCACCTATAATTTTTCTCCTACTCCTCTGTCTGAAAAGAATCTACAACAGGAAAAGATTCAAGGCTACATCTACGTGACAGGAAACACGGTCATTGATGCCCTCCACATGGTAGTCGATAAACTTAGAACGGATGCAAATCTCGCAGAGGAGCAAAATAAAGTCCTTCTCAACGCTGGTTATGATGTCACCCGTTTAGCTGACGGCAGGAGACTCGTGCTCATTACAGGTCATAGACGTGAAAACTTTGGGAATGGATTTATCCGAATGGTTACAGCCATGAAGGATTTGTCCGAGAAATTTCCAGAAGTGGATTTTGTATACCCTATGCACCTGAACCCTAATGTACGCAAACCTATCCATCTGGTATTTGGCGAAGACCTCACCCGTCCGAACTTCTTTTTCATTGAACCTCTTCAGTATTTGGAGTTCGTCCACCTTATGAGCAAAGCAACCATTGTGCTTACAGATTCTGGCGGCATACAGGAAGAAGCCCCCGGTCTTGGCAAGCCTGTACTAGTCATGCGCGATACTACCGAACGTCCTGAGGCTCTGGCAAGCGGTACAGTACATTTGGTTGGAACAGACTATGAGAAAATCGTAAATGAAGTCAGCATTCTGCTGGATAATCCCGAAGCATACGATGCTATGAGTAAAGCGGTCAACCCCTACGGTGACGGACAAGCTTGCCGCCGTATCGCAGATATTCTGGCTGGAAACACAACAGACAGATACGAAGTAAAGTGATAAACAACAAAAACACAAAGAAATGATTAACGTAATTGGATTGGGCTACATCGGATTGCCCACAGCCCTTATGATGGCTTCTCACGGAGTGGAAGTGGTTGGAACCGACTACAACAAGAAATTGGTAGATACCCTCAATGCAGGCCACACTACCTTCAAGGAGGATGGTCTTGACGAACTCTTCAATGATGCAGTCAAGGCTGGTATCAAGTTTACTACGGAGTATCAGCACACAGACATGTATATCGTCTCTGTACCAACTCCGTATGACAAGTTCTCCAAGAAGGTGGATGCTTGCTATGTAGTGGCTGCCATCAAGGAGGTGATGAAGGTATGTCCTAAGGGAGCAACCGTAGTAGTGGAATCAACCGTGAGCCCAGGTACCATGGACAATTTTGTTCGTCCTGTGGTTGAGGCTAATGGCTTCAAGATTGGAGAAGACCTTCATCTTGTGCATGCTCCTGAGCGTATCATTCCCGGAAACATGGTGTATGAACTCCTTCATAACAACCGCACCATTGGAGCAGATTCCAAGGAAATCGGTGAAAAGGTAAAAGAATACTATGCAAGTTTCTGCCAAGGCGAAATCGTGGTTACTGACATTCGTAGTGCGGAGATGACCAAGGTGGTGGAGAATACTTTCCGCGCCGTAAACATTGCTTTTGCCAACGAGTTGGCCCGCATCTGCCGCCATGATAATATGGATGTGTATGAGATTATCCGCATCTGCAACATGCACCCACGTGTCAACATTCTCCAGCCAGGGCCTGGCGTAGGTGGTCACTGTATCTCCGTTGACCCCTGGTTCCTTGTAGGAGACTATCCACGTTTGGCAAAGGTGATTGATGAGTCTATGAAGACTAACGACTCTCAGCCTGAGTTTGTCCTCAACCGCATCCATGAGATTATGAAGGAGAACCATATCACGGACAACCGCAAGGTAGGTCTCTACGGCCTCACCTACAAGGAGAATGTGGATGACTACCGCGAATCGCCCACCCTCCAGATGCTTGAGCTTCAGGAGCGTCACCTGGCCCGTCCGCTGAAATGTTACGACCCTTTCTTGGAGAACCACAAGATAGCCGAGAACCAGTTCAGCAACTTCGACGAGTTCCTGGACGATGTGGACATGGTGGTCATCATGGTGAAGCACGACCACATCAAGCAGAACTGGGACAAGCTGAAGGACAAGGTCATCCTTGACTGCTTCAATATCTGCCCGCTGGAGGGTGTGTATCATATTTAAGAATCACAATCAATGGATAGTTTCCTGATGACAACTGAAGACGCAGTCGCATATCTCAAAAGCTGTTGTAAAGATAGCAAAGGGCTGATTCCGAGGACATTTCATTCGTACTACTGCGGTATTACAAATAATGTTGAACGTAGAGAAGGCGAACACAAAGCAGATTATCTGGGTTATGTAAAAGCAAAAGACGCGGAAGCTGCCAAACGATTGGAGGCCAGAATGCATGATGAGGGTTTTGACACAGGAGCCCAACTTGGTAATGGTCAAGATTATTCTGTATTCGTATACGTTTATAAGAAAAATAAGAATACAGAGGAATAATCATAACGGAACTCTGACTGCACAGGTGAAACCGGAAGGTTTATGGTTCGATACCATCAGTCAGATCAAGGCAAAACTTTTCGTATGAAAATACTAATCATCACACCGGATTATCCTGACAGTAAGAAAAGTGCATACCCTTTTGTGAAGCAATTAGTAGATGAATGGGCAGATGAAGGGAATGAATGTACTGTTCTTTCGACATTCAGTGTTACTCAAAATTTTCGTTTTACACCATTCAGGTCAAAACATGTGTTTAATAGTGGGGGGAGTGTTACTGTTATTCGACCCAATATTATAACCTTGTCTGAGTGGAAAATCTTTGGATTTAAACCATCGGACTATTTCCAGAAGAAAGGTGTTGAAAGAGGGATGAAAGCATTGGAGGGTAAACCAGATGTTATTTATTGCCATTTCTGGCATACTGCCAAAGATGTGATAGGCTATGCAGAGAAGAACAAGATTCCTTGTTATGTGGCAACAGGAGAAAGCGAAATTGGCAGATTCTTGAAAGGAATTGATACATCCTATACTAAGCTGGTTTCAGGCGTTGTCTGTGTATCTTCAAAAAATATGGAAGAGAGTATCGGACTTGGACTTACAACCAGAGAAAAATGCAAGGTGTTGCCCAATGCAGTGAATGCCGATTTGTTCTATAAAATGGACAGAAATGAATGCCGAGAAAAGTTGGGCTTTCCTCAGGGTGCTTTTATCGGTTCGCCCGACATGGGCATAATCTAATGGGTGAAAGTCCCGAGCGCGCCCCGATA
>OBLI01002756.1_pt1 | contig 14491 bp, 17 predicted proteins | sample 1519701 | NCBI WGS metagenome assembly OBLI01 (sample SAMEA3663005, study PRJEB22513) | pig gut metagenome | biome: pig gut; feature: pig-associated habitat; material: faeces | place: France | collected 2012 | reverse complement strand
AGAACAAGCGCTATTCCCTGAAATCACTTACGAAGAAGTCGATTTAGTTAAGGGTATGAACGTTTCAGTTATCACAACCGCTGAAACAGATGATGAGGCAAGAGAATTGTTAAGACTTCTCGGAATGCCTTTCAAAGGTAGTAAACATTAATAAGTAACAAAGGAGAAATTCATGGCTAAGAAAGCGATGATTAACAAAGAACTTAGACGAGAAAAACTTGCTGCTGCCGGAAAATACCCAACAGTAAGACTTCACAACAGATGCAGCATCTGTGGAAGACCTCACGGATATCACAGAGATTTCGGTTTGTGCAGAATTTGTTTAAGAAAAATGGCTCACCAAGGTTTGTTACCAGGTGTTACAAAAGCAAGCTGGTAGTTTGTTAGCCAAAATTTGTTAATAGAATTAAAAGGAGCGACAGCAATGTCGCTTTTTTTATGTTATGTCATTACGAGAAACAACAGGCTGAGCAGGGTGCGAAATGAAGTGAAGTTATGTTTAGTGCGATTGCTGAATTTTAGGGCTTTTTCCATAGTTAATATTTATCAAATATATGTTAGTGTTGAGGAATATTGATTATTGAAAGAATTCCGAAACGAGTTTGGAATGACAGTTTATTATTGTTATGCTGAACTTGTTTTAGTATCTCAAAATGAGCACAATTATTTCAGACTTGTAATATTTAAGACCCTGAAATAGCTTAGCAGGCTTACATACAGTCTCACTCATTTTGCTCTAGTTCAATGGTTCGTTTTGTAAAGTTCAGGGTGACCAATTAGTGATGTGATAATCTCTTACAAACAAAACCAATTATTAAGAAAAATTAAGAAGGGTCTGATATGGCTGAAATTCAGCTATAATGTCGTTTATAATATCATATTATATGTTTTTTGTCTAAAGATTTGTTGAGTGGTGACCGATATATTCTATATAGGCGAGTAGAATTAAAGGCTCTTAATGACAAATCAGTATAATGTAACTCAAAGACAAGCAATAGCTCAATATAGAACTGCAAATAAAATCGGTAAAAATGTTTCAGATGCTCAGGTCGTGAAACAAATGCAGGCAAAAGGTAATTTGCCAAAGTGTTTTTCTTCACTTGCGCAAGCTCCAAAGGCTATTACTAAGCAAAATTCTATAATGACTTCTCAAAACCAAAAAGCTTTAAATAACAAAGAGCTTTCTGCTTTGGGTTTGAAAAGTAACAAAGGTGCCGGAACAAAGATAAAAGACAAGTCAGGGAACCTTTACACAGTGATTGGCGAGGGTGCTAACGGTCGGAAAATCGTTCGCGATAAAAATGGGCAGATTCAGGTTGTAGCCCATGATGGAACTTTGCTCAAAAAAAGTTATGTGCAAAAAACTCCAAATGGTGCAAAGCCGAAAAGTGCCTCTCAAACGACTTTGAATAGTTTGAGACGTAATTTAAATTCAGCCAAAACATCTTTTAAAAAACAACTTGATGACGATGGTTGGGCAGGAGACTTGGCCGATGGTGTAAGTGCTCTGTGGGGTTCAAAAAATCGCGCATCAAAAGTTAGAAAAGATATAGCGGCAGAAGAAGACAGGTTGAGACAGTTGACTGTTGCTGCTCAAAAAGGTGATGCAGGTTTTAAAGCAAAATTCAAACAGTTATATGGCGTAGATTATAATCAGACTGCTATAGATAATTATAATAAAAAGCCGACTGCCGAAAATTATAAAAAGGCTTACGGCTCAAAATACCCTGATATCAGAAACCGAGTAAAAGAATATAATAAATCCCAACAAACTGGTGCAGAGGTTGTTAAAACCTCTGCAAAAGTCGCTGCAGGTGTGGCGGTTGGTGTTGCAACAGGTGGAACTGGCTTGGTTGCAATGGGTGTTGCTGCAGGAGCAACAACTTTAGCATCTGTTGCAATTGAAGAAAGTGATCGTTACCGCGTAACATCAGGCGGAGGTTTTAGAAAAGGTACAAATCACAAGAAAATTTTGAAAAGTGCTTTATGGGATGGTGCTTCTGTATTGGCAGGTGGTGCTGTTGGTAAAGTTGCCGCAAAAGCAGTTACAGGTACAACAAAAGCTGCTATAGCAAGTCGTGCCGCAATAAATGCTACAGGTGATGTTGCAATGGGTGCAGCTCAAGAATATGCCGAAACAGGCAAGGTTACGACAACAGGAGTTTTGACAAATGCGGCTATGAGCGGTGTCGGTTCTGCAATTTCTAGTGGTGCTTTGAAAAGTTTGAAAGGCAAAATTACCAGAAACTTTAAAAAGAAAACCACAGCGCCAAATGTTGCAACAAATACAAAAACAACTGCAACCTCATTTTTAAATCCAAAAGTTTCTACAACTCCAAAAATTGAACATTCTAATGCTGAACCTGTAGCCGGCGGATTCTTTGGCGATTCATCAAGTGGGAGTATGCTTGGCAAATTGAAATCAAAACTAGGTTTTAAGACAGCAATAGAACCTGATTTGAAAAAGAAATTGCAAAATAATTATTTGAATGATGTAGTTGAATCAGTCGAGGCAAATGGAAATATGCGCGTGAGCCAACGACTGAATGAAACTCTTAACGGAAAACAATTGGTTACTGATTTAGATAGCCCTGCAGCACTGAAAAATATTTCATCTCATGTTGGAAATGGAGATGTTTGTGCTGTTGGTACAGGTAAAAATCAGAAATTGTATGTTAATGATAACGGCACGCCAATTGAATTGAAAATCTCCAGAGAAAAACTTGAGGAACTGTTCCCACCGCTAGAAACTTCGACATTCAATCAACCTGGTGGAACTCAAGTTTGTACAATTTTGTCTAAAATAAATACAATGCTTGATACTCCTAAAGGAAGAACTGCAATCTATACTATGTTAGAGCAAGATGGCAACGATGTTATTGTTCATCTTAGAGGTAAAGATAGAGCGCCTGTAAGATTTACAGGAGGAAAACCTGCTAATATAAATCTGAAAGATAATGGATTTAGTATGCTATCCGGTAATGCTCAAGGGGTAGAAATGCTTGAGCAGGCGGTTCTTGTCGATAGAATAAGACAGGCTGAACATGCTGTTGATTCTTCTATCGATATGCAAAAGCCGGCTAATATTACAGATTTTAGTGTTGCAAAAATAAGAAAACAAGTTATAGCTCAAGCTGCAGATAATACCGCTAGTATTCCGCTAGTTGGAAAAGCAGGTGAGTTAAAAAGAACACCGCAAGGTATTGCAAAGACTATTGAAACTGAGTATAAATCTGGTGTAGATATGATGACAGCCTTGTGGGAAGGTCATGCTCGTTCAGTTGTTGGGTATGATGCCACAACAAGAACAATTACCTATCATGACCCAATGAAGGGTGGAGTTGATATTCAAGAACCGCTAGAGACATTTTTAAGTCATAGTGGACTAAGTATAAATTTGAATAAGGCAAGTTCTGTTTCTACAAGTGCAGGTGCCAATATCAATACTCAAGTCGCTTCTTCTACAAGTCCATCCCCTTCGCAATCGGTTATTGAACATCAAAATGTGTCTGAGCCTCAACTCCAACCAGAAGTCGTTCAACCAAAACCGGAAGTTGCTCAACTGAAAAATCAAGAAGTTTCAACATCTCAGTTTACCCCAAGAACAACTGATTTGGTTCAAGGTAAAACTTTTGTTGTTACTCGTACGGTTGACGATGTTCCTATTGGGGCAACCGTAACTCAATCAAGTGTTGTAATTAAGAAATTAGGAAAGTCTGTTGCTATTGCTATTCCTCCAAAAGGTGGCTATGAGGCAGTGCTAGAGAGCAGTTCCAATACATTCTTAATTGTTAAAACTGACAATAATGGAAAAGTTTCTATAGTAACAAGTGAGACTCCAGAACTCCCAAATGTAAAACAATTAGAGCCGGAAGTTGTAATGCCAAAATCTCGTTTTACGATTGGTGCAGATAAACATACAGTTCAAAACCCATCTGCAAAGCCTCAACTAGAAATCCCTGCAGGTGCAAAACTTTTTGACAATCCTGTCATCATGGGCAAACCTCGTCGAAGGATTCAAATGTCTGACGGTACTTTTATGGTTGAAATAAACGGTAAATGGAAAAAAATGTGATGCTGTGGTATAATTTAAACCGTTTAGGAGTAAATTATGCAAAATCAAAATGAAGATATAAACTATTTAGAATATAAAATAAAGCAAGCTCAAGACAATAATGAGCCGATTGATAAGTATGTCTTGCGTGAAATTGATTGGCTGAAACAGCAGTTAGAACAATTCTTGGCAGAAGAAAAAGAGCAAGGAATAGATATTGAAAATGATTTTAGTATTGCAGAGGTTAAAATTAAGCAATATGCAATGATGAAACAACTTGCGCAAAAAATAAATTATTCTACAGAAGAATTTGAGGAAGAAATTACCAAAATAAAGAAAAATCTTTTTGGTGAAGAAAATTATAATAATTTCTTTGACGAAGATAAATCGGTCTCTGAAATTTAGCATTTTGTTACATAGTTATTGATTTTTATTGCTTTTCATGGTAAATTACTCTTGTCAGACTGTTGAAAGAAGCCTGCATTTGTTGGGCACAGTTAATTCAATAAGTGACGAGTAGATGGAAACTCCGAGAGGATTCGGAAATGTGATAAATGAGTGTCGCTCATTTTTATTTCAAGGAATTTCGGAAGTCCGCAATCAGTAAAGGAAGAAAATTATGGCAATGACAGATCCTATAGCAGATATGCTAACAAGAATCAGAAACGCTAACACAGTTAAGCACGAAACAGTTAATGTACCGGCTTCAAAATTGAAAGTTGAATTAGCAAAACTTTTGAAATCAGAAGGTTTTATTGCTGATTACGAAGTTAAAGAAGAAGGCAAATTCAAAGTTATCACTATCACTTTGAAATACGATGCTGCCGGTAAACCTGTAATTACAAAATTAGAAAGAATTTCTAAGCCAGGTTTGAGACATTACTCAAAAGCTAAAAACTTGCAAAAAGTTTTGGGCGGTATGGGTGTTGCAATTGTTTCAACTCCAAAAGGCTTGCTAACTGACAGAAAAGCTAGAAAAGAAAATGTTGGTGGCGAAGTTCTTTGCTACGTATACTAATCAGATGGCAAGAAGGCTGGAGGGCTTGAGGTCAGGCTTTTTAATTTTAAATGGCTTGCCTTCCTGACATCCTGACGAATTGTCTTCATTCTTGAGTGTAATTGGTAGAAAGGCTCAAGGTAGTTCACAATATACCATAAGGAGAAATTAAAAATGTCAAGAATTGGTAAAAAACCTATAGAAATTCCTCAAGGTGTTGAGGTTAAAATCGAAGGACAAGTTGTTACAGCAAAAGGACCTTTGGGTACAGAAGTTGTAAGTGTACGTCCTGAAATTACAGTGAAAATTGAAGATAACCATGTTGTATTATCAAAAGTTGGTACAACTCGTGAAACAGATGCTTTGTATGGTTTGTCAAGAACTTTAGTTGCAAATGCTATCCACGGTGTTAAAGAAGGATTTGTGAAAAAACTTGAAATCAACGGTGTTGGTTACAGAGCACAAATGCAAGGTACTACTTTGAATATGGCTTTGGGTTATTCTCACCCTGTTGATATCGTTCCTCCAGAAGGTATCACAATTTCTGTAGAAGCTAACACAAAAATCACTGTTAAAGGTTCTAACAAACAAACAGTTGGTGATGTTGCAGCATTGATTCGTTCTAAACGTAAACCTGAAGTATACAAAGGTAAGGGTGTTAAATACGAAGGCGAATACATTAGACGTAAAGCTGGTAAAGCCGGCAAAAAATAGGGCGCTAAGCCGATGTGACGTCCGGAGTCGGTTTGCGGGAGCAAAGCGAGCAGGGACGGAACATAATAATATCGTCGTTACGAACGGAGCGAAAGCGAAGAGAGTGGAGCAATCTATGATTGCACAGACGATGAAGGTAGTTGTTAGCGAACGAAGTGAGCGTTACAAATACCTTATGCCAAAAATATGTTGGCAACCAAGGGCACTATGTGCCTAAAAATACAAAAATAAGCCCATATAAACTCTTAAAGTGGTTCTTTAAGCAAGTTTGGGTGATGAAAGGATAATTAAAATGATTAAACAAAAAGAAAGAAAACCATTAGTACAAAAAAGACACAAATCTATCAGAGTTAAAGTTTCTGGTACTGCTGAATTCCCTAGATTGGCTGTATACAGAAGTACAAAACACATCTATGCTCAATTGATTGATGATGAAAATCATGTAACATTGGCATCAGCATCTTCAAATGATAAAGATTTGAAAGAAAAATTAGCTCACGGTGGTAACATTGAAGCTGCTAAAGTTGTTGGTGAAGCTATCGCTCAAAAGGCTAAAAAAGCTGGTGTTGAATGTGTTGTATTCGATAGAGGCGGATTCTTGTATCATGGTAGAATTGCAGCTTTGGCTGACGCAGCTAGAGAAGCTGGTTTGATGTTCTAATTTTTAGAACAAGAAATTCTAAATAATAGTCGCCGATTACATTTTGTAATCGGCGACTATATATTATAAATACTATTTGTTAATAAGATAACTTTTAAGAGACTCAAGAGCCCTATTTGCCATCAATTCACCTTTAAGCTTTTTGTTTTTTCTCTCTTTTTTCGGTAATTCTACAGGCGGAACAATTCCCCAATTTGAATTTATTGGCTGGAAGTTGGTGTGTTCAGGATTTGTAATGTAGTGAGTCAATGCTCCAAGCATTGTGTCGGTTGGTAGTGCCAATAATGGTTCATTGTTTAATAATCTTGCCATATTTAATCCTGCCAAAAGTCCTGAGGCAATAGATTCGGTGTAACCTTCAGTTCCGGTGATTTGACCTGCAAAGAATAAATCTTTTCTCTCACGAGTTTGTAAAGTTGGATTAAGCAAATTTGGCGAATTTATGAATGTGTTTCTGTGCATAACTCCATATCTTACGATATTTACGTTTTCTAATCCAGGAATAGATTGCAATAATTCTTTTTGAGCTCCCCATTTCAAGTTTGTTTGGAAACCGACAAGGTTAAATAGTGTTTTTGCAGAATTATCTTGGCGAAGTTGCACAACTGCATAGTTTTTTTCGTCTGTACGTTTGTCGATTAACCCTACAGGTTTCATTGGTCCAAAACGTAATGTATCCACCCCACGCGAAGCCAGAACTTCAATAGGTAAACAACTTTCAAAGAATTTTGCACCTTTTTCAAAATCATGTTGCTCTATTCTAGGAGCATTTATCAAAATATTGTAAAAATTTTCATACTGTTCTTGATTCATTGGGCAATTGATGTATGAGGCTTCTCCTTTGTCATAGCGACTAGCCCAAAACGCAATATCAAAATTTATGCTGTCTTTTTCCACTATTGGGGCAATTGCATCAAAGAAATGGAGGTATTCACTTTTGGTAAATTTCTTAATTGCATCAGTGAATTTAGAGCTGGTTAATGGACCTGATGCGATAATGGTTGGAGTTTGTGGAATTTCTGTGACTTCTTCTCTTATCAGAGTAATATTTGGGTTTTGCTCAATCTTTTCCGTTACGGTTTGAGAAAACTTGTGTCTATCAATTGCTAAAGCATTTCCTGCCGGAACTTGACACTCTTTTGCAATTTCAATCAGTTCTCCGCCAAGCAGCTCCATTTCATGTTTTAACAGACCGCTGCCATTTGTGATGTCATAAGAGCCAAGACTATTTGAACATACAAACTCCGCACAATCCTCTGTTGTATGTGCTCCAGTTTTTGTAACCGGTCTCATTTCGTACAAATTAACTTTAAAACCTTGTTTTGCAAGTTGTAATGCTGCCTCTGATCCGGCAAGCCCTGCACCGATAATATTTACTTCCATTTCTGTAGTTTACCTGAGATATAAAAGGGTGTCAAATATCGATTATGTATTTATGTTACAAAATTGTTATGATTGTAGTAAAAACTATTGATATTATTTTCATGATTAAGTATAATAAGTACACTTGTTCAAGGCTTTTTTTATAGTGTACAATGTAAAAGTTTTGAAACATTACCCAAAAAAATGGCAATTAAATGCGGATTGTTGTTTTTTTTATTGTGTAGAAGATTTAGAAATTTAGTAGGGAAAATGTCAGTAAAACCAATAATACCAAGCATAAATTCAAATAATAATAATGCGAATAATTTAAAGATGCGCTCCTCCTCGCGCATGTCTATGCCGCAGAATCAGATGCAAAATCGTGCAAATTCGAATTCTGTATCGTTTCAAGGTGGCGTAAACCCAATTGTTGGGTTCATGGATTTCATTGATGCAGGCGGTTATGCCGCATCATTTATTATTCAAGATGGTTTAGGTTTTATTGCTCCACGTGTAGGAAAAGGTTTGGTGCGTGGTGCTCATGACAAAAAAGATGAAAATGGTAATGTTGTATTAGGTAAAGATGGTAAACCCCAACGTGAATTAAATTGGGCTTTGGCAAGAAAAGAATTTTTAAGAGAAATTATTACCGGTCCTAGTGCATTCTTAATTCCTTTAGGAATGTTACATGTTATTAAAAAGAATTTTGGTAGAGGTAATAATGTAAAATTAAATTATATTGATGGTTTTCAAAAACCGTTCACCGATTTTGCTACAAAATATTCAGATGAAATCGCAAGCGGTAATGCCGATAAAGGTAAGTTCTATAAGAGAATTTTTAAAGATACTATTGAAAGAAGTGTAAATGGTAGCCTTCCTGATGCAGAAAAAATGTCAGCAGAAGAGGTTGCAAAATACGCTGAAAGTTTCACTGAAAAACAAATTAAAATCGAAGACATAATGGCTGACAAATCATTGTCTAAAACTCAACGTAAAGCTAAATTGGCTGAGGTTGGTTCAATTGTTGACGATTTTATGAAACTTAAAAAAGGCAAAATTGGTGGTGCAGTTGATGAAATGGCTGTTCAGTTCTCAGCATCAAATGGAAAAATGAAACATGGTACAATTGGTGAATTGGTTAATGCCATGTCAGATTACTTTGATGATGCCGTTAAAACTGCCCATAAAGCTATTAAAGATAAAGCTTCAGTTGAGGAACTTGAAAAGGTTATCAAATCTTACACTAACCGTAAAATGGGTTCAAGAATTTTGACCAATTTGGGTATTTTCGGTACTGTAGCTGCTTTCTATACTCAAATTCCTAAATTGTACAATATGGGTCAAAAAAAGGGTAATCCTGTGACTGCTGGTACAGAACAAAAAGACGCGGTAACTCAACAAACAGGCAATGGTGCAAGTGCTGATAAAACTCAAGCAAAAGCTAATGAGGGCAAAAATGGTGTTGCGTTTACCGGATTATCTGGCTTCTTAGAAAAGACAGGTGAAAAAGTATTCAATGGCTCTAAAGCTAAAAAAGTTTCAGATATCTTTGAATTAAATGGACCAGTGATGTCAGCAAATGCTATGACAACTTTGTTATTCGGTTTTTGTATTCCGCCAAGATTATCTAATGCTAATGATAAATATGAGTACGGTGAAGTTGTAGTTCGTGATATGACGGCATTTACTGCATTGTTGTTTGGAGCAAAAGCTCTAGCAAGGTTATGTTCAGACGGATTTACAAAAATAACCGGTTTGGCATTGAATAAAAAGAATATGGAAGGTCATAACGGATTCCATAAAGTAATTGATTATTTGAATCCAAATGATACTCACCATAGTGTACTTTCAACAAAACAATTGATATCTAAATACACTAACATCGAAGATTACAAAGGCGGTGTAAACGGCTTTATGGACTTTATTGAGGCTAGTGGTGGTGATGTTAAAAAAGCCATGAACTGTGATAAGAATGTTCGTGGTGCGGTTGAAGAAATCTTGAAGAAATTCAATAGCAAGACATTTGCTGATGCAACTTCAAAAGAAATTAAAGCTGCATTGAAGTCTGCTCACACTGAAAATGGTGATTTAATCAAGAAATTCTACAAATTATTTGATGCAAATAACGGATTGTTGAATAAAGCAAGAACATGTAACTCTACATTTGGTTTCGTTTCAACAATTCTGTTAATCCCAGGTTTGATTATCGCACTTGGAGAATTTTGTGAAAGAATGACTGATAAACGTTCTAAAAAAGATTTGGCAGCTGCAGAAAAAGCTGGAAATACTAAAAAAGCCAATGAGGCAGAAAAATATTTAGAACGCAGATTCCAAACAAACGCTCCATCTATGGCAGGTTTTTTGGGTAATGGCATAAGATAATTTGAAGAGGTTTTAAATACAAACGAAGACGGCGGAGAAATAAATTTCTCCGCCGTCTTCTAAAATCCTATTAAATTTTTAGAAACTAACCTTCTACAGCTTCAATCAATTTGTTGATATCATCAACCATTGCATCAGGGTCGTAACCGTGAACTTTAGCACCTGCTTCAAGGTTTTCAAATCTTGCAGCAGCGCAACCTAGACAACCTAAACCATATCTGTGGAAAACTTCGATACTTTCAGGGTGTTTTTGTGCGATTTCCATAATATTCATTTCTTTAGTAACTTTTTCAGCCATGTCATTATCTCCTTTTTGACTTTTTCCTATTTTCCATTAAGAACATTATACACAAAAAAGAAGGAAGTGTATAATTATGGAATTGTTAAAATTTTTTATTAAAGATGAAGTTCCTGCAGTGGGACTCAAGAGATTTAGAGATAAAAAAGATTTGTACAATAGCTATGAGCAGCCAAGATTGAATTTTCAACGTAAGATTTTTAAACCGAATTACAGTAATAATTTCTTTTTGTTGTAATTTGAATTAATATTTCTTAACAACCCCCTGTAAATTAATCAATTTTTGTCTGAAAATATACTTAAATATATTGTAAGGGAAAAATGAGGACGACTATGGGCGTTGATTTAGGGAAAAATTTATTAGCATTATTAGGCTCAACAGCACGTACACAGGCTGTTACTGGTCATACCGTTGCACGCACTCAAGCTCCAAAAGCTGCGTTTAAAACTGCGGGTTATGCTTCAATTCCTTATGAAAGAGCGCCACAAGTTTTGGATACCGTTCCTACAGAGGGTTTGCTTGCAGGTTATTCTACTCCGAAACATGTTTGGGTAGCTTAGCACATTAGGTCAAGTTTGTTTCCTTTTGAGGTGTTTGAAATATCAGGATGAAACGGATTATTCCCTGATTTTTGCATTTGGTTAATAAAATCAAAGGAACTTTTCTGTGCTGCTTGAGAGTTTCTTGTCTCAAACAGTTTTACAGGTTGAACTGCATAAGTATATTGTCTTTTGACTTCTTCAATTGCGTTAAACATAGTTAATCTCTCTCTAGTTTAATAAAGTTTTAGAAAATGTCAAAATTTCATATTGCAGAATATTTGTTACAAACTTAACGTCTTTTTTAGAGTTTGTTAAATTAAAACTGATTTTTATCAGTTCGTTTAATGTCTCTTTTGGTATTTTGTTTACCAAAACTTTGCACCAGTGCTTTTTATTCATGTGCCAAGCCGGTTTTATTGCAGGAAACTGTTCTTTTAAAATAGGAATCAAATCCGGTGGACACTTTAGGTTTAGACATAATTCACCATCCATTTCAAAAATCAGGGCAAACCACTTGTTGTTGCATTTGTGGCGCATTACAACAGTGCTTTTGTAAATGTCTTGTTCAAAAGGGTAAGTCTCAGCCGCATCGTCAGAAATTAAACAATATTTTATGAGTGCAACCCTGTCCATTTTTATTGGTCGCTTTCGTGATGGTCGTTGTCTTTCATCAGTTTTGCAAAATCTGAAGGCTTGATACTTTGTACAAAATTTTTGAATTCTTGTGCTTCTTGTTCGTCTTTTGCGCTGTCTGTAGAAACCGAACCGTTAGAAAGTACATTTGCTGTTACATAGATAGGTGCATCAATCCTTATAGAAACGGCGATAGCATCAGATGGACGAGAATCAATTTCAATGATTTTACCTTCGTCATTTTCTAAAAATATTGTTGCAAAATAGGTTTCTTTTTCAACATCGTTAATTTCGACTTTAGAAACTTTGTAACCTACTTTGTCTATTATGCTGATAATCAAATCATGAGTCATAGGGCGGGTTACAGATAAATTTTCTATCTTACGGATAATGGAACTTGCTTCAGCAGAACCAATCCAAATTGGCAAAGCTCTTCTGTTTTCTGTATCGTGAAGAACTACGATAGGAGAACCTGTTCTTGTATCAAGGGCAATGCCCATAACTTTCATTTCAATCATAACTCACCTCTTAGTATTTGATAATATTATACATTATAAAAAAAAATTTTAAACTCTTTTCAAAAAAAGATGTTTGTGTTATAATAGATAACGTAATCAAATTGGCAGGCAAAAGCTATTGATTGCGCCGCAAAAAGGAAAAGTGGCCGAGTGGCTTAAGGCGGCACCCTGCTAAGGTGTTGTATGGGGTAACCTGTACCGAGGGTTCAAATCCCTCCTTTTCCGTTTTTTAGTCTATATAGCACATAGGGGTGCAAGTTATAATCAAAAAACGTCCATGTTGTGGACGTTTTTTGTGTGTAATTTTTCCTATAACAAAAATTTCTTGTGCGCTATTTTATCATTTTTACAACTTTTTTAAAATAATCACTATCAGAAATGGCTTTTTGTGTGCAAGTCATACCTACTTGATTTGGTTCACTCAATTTACAATCATTGTTTTCTCGATACGATGTGGTCGGTCCGCCGACAGGATATAGCGTTCCCTCTTGAGATTCAAATGCGAAAAAGTCGTATCCAAGACGATTTGGTTTCTCAATTCCATTTATGTCAATCATTATGCGACATCCTCTCCAATTTTCATATGCAGGGCAATCATCAAAAAATATCAACGCTCCGCTAGGAAGCATGAGTTGCCCATCATTGAACGCGCCTTCGCTTAATGTTCCACTTTTGCTCAAATATTTGTAATCATCTGATTTTGAAGAATTGTCATAAAAATCATGGCATCCAGCAGGTGTTTTGGTTGGGGTTCCTGAAACATTGTTGCTGCAAATTGTTACGTTAGTCATATATTTTGCTAATGTTGTGTGGCGTGTGCTCATTGCGTAAGCTCTAAAATCAGTTGAAACATCATCTGCTTCCATTAAACGAATAGCTTGTTGAACTATGGAATAGGATTTTGTAAACTGAGTTTTTAATTTTTTTGCTTTCATTTCGGTCATCAAGTTTGGAATCGTAATCGCTGCAACCACCCCAATTATACCAAGAGTAATTAAAACTTCTGCTAATGTAAAACCAAACAGAGCTTTTGTTTGTGACAAATTTTGGTTTGGTATCTTTCCCATTTGAAAAATGTTAAAATTTGAATTTTTTGATAATTGTTGTGTTGATTCTGAATTGGAATTGTTCGTATTTATATTTGATTTGAAATCTAGCATAAAGTCCTCCTTATTGTGCATAATATCATTAATTACGTACAGTAAGTACGTATAATTTACAAAAATTTACGTATACACTATACGTATATGCACGAAGATTTTTATAAAAATTTAGGGATAAAAATAAAACAGCGTCGCAAAGCCTTGAAACTGACACAACAGGAATTGGCGGATAAGCTTGGAATATCTTTGAATTTTATGGGAAAAATCGAAGTTGCATTCTCAAAACCTGCACTTGATACTCTAATCGAAATTGCCGAAAAACTCGAAACCTCTGTCAGTGACCTGACAAGATTCTAACATTTGCGGATTTGAACTAAGTGAAAGGTGATTTTTTATATAATAATTAACAAGTTGTAGAATATAGACATTCAAAATTGTTTATAATATTTAAATACTTAGATTTTCTAGTTTCATCATTATCATCTGACCCATATTTTATTTGATATTCTAAAATTTTATTTTTTTCTTCTGTTATCGCATTTTTTATTAATTGAAGATTTTGTGTTATTGAAGAATGTTAGGTATATTCAGTTTCCGATATCGATAAATCTGTTTCAATAGTATTAAAAAAAGGGATAATTTCTGCATACTTAAATTTTATAGCTATTATATTGTTCTTTCTGTTTTGATAATAGTTTTTTATTAAAAGCTTTTTTATTTGTTGGCAATATTACAAAAAGCCCTTCTATTTCAAAAAATGTTTTACCCATCCCATAATCAGCTGATAATAATAAAGAATGTGGCGTCTCTTTAGTATCAATATCATTTTTTAAGGCTTTTGCAAAAACTTTTGTACTTTCAAAGCAATCTAAAAAAGGGTCGTTTGGGTACTTTGTTAGTTCATTATCATTAGGTTTAAATATATTAGCTTTATCTAATCCCATAACATAAACTCCTTACATAGATAAGGAGCATAAAAAATATTCTCGGTAACTTTATGTGTACAATACAATAAAAGGACAATATGGGTGGAGCTGGTGAAATATTAAAATTCCCAATATAATTAATTATGTGGGTAAAAGTTTTTAAAATAAAATTTCAAGGTACTTGATTTTTTATTTTTACGGAGCATAATATAGATGTTGAGTGTATTTGCTCAATGTACAAATTAAATATCGCGGGATGGAGCAGTCTGGTAGCTCGTCGGGCTCATAACCCGAAGGTCG
>OBLI01002754.1_pt1 | contig 14495 bp, 9 predicted proteins | sample 1519701 | NCBI WGS metagenome assembly OBLI01 (sample SAMEA3663005, study PRJEB22513) | pig gut metagenome | biome: pig gut; feature: pig-associated habitat; material: faeces | place: France | collected 2012 | reverse complement strand
TGATAAGTTCAGCAAGGCATATTTTAACGCTAACGAATCACAATCAACAGATACTCCCAAGCTGATAGATGAGGATTAACCTGACTGATAACAACATCGGACAGCCAGATGCCGGAACATTCTGGCGGCATGATGTCGCTTCATTGTTTCCCATTGCCGATAAGACGATAGCCGAGCTGTGCAGGGAAAATGAGAACTTGCTCATCTTCCCTTATAGCATTGAGTCGTCTGATGACAGGATTGGGGAGTCTTCTGTCATGAGCATTCTGAATACCGATGACCCGGAGAAGGTGCGGATAAGCACAGGCAATGTGATGGGGTTCATAGGTGTTGGCAATCTTCAGATAAAGATTAAGTCCAGGTTCGACAAAGGACGTGATGATTTTCTCCTTCATTACATGCTTCAGAAGGTACTTTCCTTCAATCTCTTTGACCTCAGTCATAACAATGAGCAAGAAGATGTATTCGACTTCATCATGTTCATGTTCCCTTATTTCCTGAAGGCAGCTATGCGACAGGGAGTATATCGGGAATATCAGAACTTCCGGCATAATGACGCAAATCTGAAGGGAACCATCGATGTCGGAAGACATATTGCAAGAAACATCCCTTTCGTGGGAACCATAGCTTACTCTACTCGTGAGTATAGCCACGACAACAATATGACAGAACTCATCCGTCATACTATAGAGTATATGAAAACAAAGAAGTATGGACAAGCTGTTCTCAATATTGACCGCGAGACCATCGAGAATGTCAATGCTATCGTTGAGCATACACCGCTGTACAACAAAAGCGACCGAAATAGCGTCATCAGTAAGAACCTTCGGTTGAAGACACATCCATACTATACAGAATATCGCCCACTGCAAACTCTTTGCCTCCAGATATTACGTATGGAAGAGGTGAAGTATGGTGAAAGTGATGAAGAAATCTGCGGTATCCTCTTTGACGGAGCATGGCTTTGGGAGGAGTACGTCAATACGATTCTGAGCAAACAAGGCTTTACCCACCCTGAGAACAAACGTCACAAAGGGGGTATCTATTTGTTTGAAGGACATAGTGGTATTCGTTACCCTGACTTTTATAAAGATGACATAGTGCTGGATGCCAAATACAAAAGACTTGGAAGCTATAATAAGGTCTCGATGGTAGATCCTGATGACGTTCATCAAGTGATGGCATATATGTCTGCTCTCCATGTGAATAAAGGAGGCTTCATTGCTCCACTAGAAAATAAACAAGATAAAATTCCAACATCTCAAATTTATGGTACAACCTCAAATCTCTATATATTCGGCATAGAAGTAAGCCGATCATCGACTTCATATGTTGACTTTTGCGAACAGATGAAAGAGAAGGAAGAGGTATTTATAAAATCAATAATGATATAACAACTTAAATCCAATGTTCTTATGAATAGCGATACCAAACTTCAGCCCAAGGATGCCTATAAGGTAGGCGAAATATATGAGTTTAAGGTGAAAAGACCTTATGCCACTTATTGTGAGTTGATTGACGAGTCTAATGATATAACGACTTATCTGCAAGGCACCGCCAAACTAAAACTCTTCAAGGGCCAAAGTGTCAAGTGTCGAGTCACAGCAGTTAGTGAAAAACATCCTAAGATTGAGTTGGTTGATATTACTGAGTTTGAGCAGAGTACCGACAACCTTACTGAAGAAAAGCTATCTGGGCTGTTATCTGAACGGGATTTGTCCTGGAATACCAAAGACTTTGTTAAGTTGCTGTTAACGGAAGAAAAAGAGAAATCCTTTGAATCACAAAGTCATAAATGGATTCAGAGCTTACTGAACAAAAAGATAGATTTGAAGGTGGTTCGGAGGGAATGCTCTGACCTTTTGGAACTTTCAGACCTACTTAATTTATGTGGTACAGCAGAAAGAGAGTTTTATCAAGATAGACTGACGCTGTTAATAGAGCAACTTGGTTACTATATCAGGGCAGCTGAGCTTATAGAGAATGAAGGTATTGAAGGTTCGACCGATACCCCGATGTTATTTATTGATAATCTGTTTAACAAGTTAAAAGTCTCAGGTTTCGTATATCATCCGGGGAAGAATTTTAATATACTTTCGAGTTTGTTCCTCCGTCGTCCAGACTTGATGAACAGTCGGATTAAGGAGCTTCTGGACATCATAAAAGGTAAAGACATCAACATTTGGGAGAAAGAACCGTTCAAGAGTGCCCTTATTAAGCTTCTTGAATTATATATCCGCGAGTGTGATGGTCGAATAGACAAGACCAAGGATAACCAGGAGCTTATTATGAACAACATGGTTGCTTTGGCAATACAGTTATTGCTGTTGGAAAACAGCAAGGACACCTCTATTGCCGACTACAGATTAAATACAGCCAGATTGTGTACGATATCATCATATCTGCATAATATCTCACCTGTTCATCTTGTGGATATGGCATATTATTGCCTGTTTCACTCTGTAGGAAAGAGAATAGCCTATGGTTTTGATTCGATAGGTATGATTCCGCATTATGTTGCCAGCATGTACCCATGCGGGAAAATAGATACCGTCAACTCATTTGTGCAGAACAATACTAAATTATTGATTTCCTCAGATGGAATAAGTCTTCAGCCATTGAAGGGAGGGGCTAATACATATCCAGTATTTCCAAAGGAACTTAGCTTATGGCAAGGTTTGCAGGTTTACCTCAATTCAAAGCCGGAAACCAGCCTATCGTCTGTGAAGGCAAATGATATTAGGCCATATTTGGAAGTCTGGAAAGAAATTGAAGGTGAACTGTTTAATACGCAAGTCAAGAAACCTACGGTGACTTCTGTTAAGAAAAAGAAACAGCACCGAATAGACGAATACGTCAATATAACTTTCGTCAGTCAGGACTTGAATGACAAAAACAAATACTATTGTCAGATTGAGGATGAAATTGGTGGTCAGGGATTTATCTATGTGAAGGATATTGTTCCTTACCCCATATCGACATCTTTACGTCATTTCTTTGCCAATGATGGAAGTCGTTTTGTTTTTGAAGCTCAGATTATTGACAAGGAAGATGATTATTTCCACTTCTCGATGTTAGAGACAATTAAGGATGCCCTTGATGATTATTACTCTTACGATGAAGAAATCATTTGCTCCGTGGGTTCAGTTCCCAATGCACATGGGGAGGCACCTGCTATATCCAAGGAAGGTGTCAGCGTCACTCTTAGGAATGCGTCCGAGTTTATAGGAATTGGAAAGAACAATATCGTTTCCTGTCATCTAATTGGTAAAGCCGCAGGATTGTTCCATATTCAATGTGACATCAATGAGCTGACTTCCTATGATTATGACCTGAACTCAGCATTCAAGATTCTCATGGAAGACATGTCTATCGGAAGAATCCCTGAGGCATTTGAAGACCAGGAGGATGAGCAGATACTCGAAACGGACAAGGTGCTTGATGAATCCTATGTGCGCGAAGTCATTTATTTCATTGACAGGATAGCTATTCTTGACAAGGATTATATCAAGGCATATAATTATCTGGCCTTTGCACGAGTTCTATGTATGCTGATAGGATGGGAATCTCAGGCTGCCTATTATCAAGGCCGTATGGACATTATCACGATGCTTCATGATTTTGCCAAGAACGAGAAGGTCGATGAAGAAAGACTGAGCAATCTGGAAAATGCAAATTCGGAATTGTTCAGCAATAATGTCCTGATGCGTGAACGTTTCATGCAACTTCAGACTGTCAGCTATTTGGGCAATCCGAGCCATAATGATGACCTTTACAAGCTGGCTTCGGAAAATCCTTGGCTGAAGAACCTTGCACTCCTATGCCTGGCATACAACATCACCCAACAAGACGGTATGGAAAAGACTGCTGTCAACATCCATAACAGAATCAAGCAGCAGCTTAATCTGAAAGGGTTCGAAAGCGGTCTGAAACAATATGGTACTGGCGAAGAAGGTATTGATGAAGAATACAAGAGCAGTATCGTCTTCCCTGCTGATGAACAATCGAAAGGTCCTAATCAGGAAAAGCAGATGAATGAGATTATGAAGGTCATCAACTCCTTCTTGAACACCGTTGGAGGTACACTTTATATCGGTGTCAACAATTTCGGACTGGGTGTCGGTGTTGAAGAAGACCTCAATACACCTCTGTATTATGGAGATAAAGACAAATATCTTCTCACAATATCCAACGCCGTGTCACTTAAATGGGGCAATAAAATAGCCACCTATATAGAGAGCATAGCCTTTGATGCTGAAAATAAAGACAAAGATGTCGTTGTAGTGAAGATAAAGCCCCTTGCTCAGGGTGTTGACTATGACGGTTATTGGTATGTTCGCGTCGGTAGTACGAAGCGAAAATTGACAAAAGAGGATTTTGAGGAATATCAGAAGTTTAATCGTAATCTAACTCAGATAAAGGTTAATGATTTGCCAGAAGAGGTTGTACCAGTGGAACCAGAACAGTCTGTTGAACGCCCTCTCACAACACAACTTGTCACATCTAAGGATGACGAAATAAAGACAAGCCGGATAAGGAAGAATGTCTTGGCAGAATGGGATGACCCAGAAAACTATGTCGAACCCATAGGCTTCTTCAAGTTCCTTAGCAACGGTAAATTCAAGAAGATAGATACGTATGATTACGATACAGAATCATTATTGACATTGGTCGTAAAGGAAAGTGAGGAAAAGGGGTATCTCATTTTAGGCTATGAGAATGGCTGCATAGTAAAGGTTTCGGTAGAAGAATTACTTGAATACCAAAACAGAGACTATTCCAGAAATACAGAGAGCAAGTTGATTTTCGCTTCATTAGCGAATGATGATGCAGCAGTCCTTACTATTTCAAAGGAAGACAAGACAAAGCCGAAAACCCTTATGCGTCTGGATCGCGTGTCTAACTTCAGGGAAGGAAGACTAATGGATAGTGGAGAACTCCCTTACAATGAAGGACTGTTGAGTGAGGTCTTAGCCTTTGATGTCATTCCAAGTGAATACATAGAAGATTTCAAAGGAATTTTGGAAAGGCCGAAGACTTCACTGGGTTATCCTGAAAACACTGTAACAAGAGGTATGGTGAATAAACTTCGTCTTTGGGGTATAACAGAGATTTGAAAATATGGCGAACGATATAACTAAGGCGAATCAGAATGTGCCTGCAACAATCTACAAGCCGTCTGAGATAATTGGCATCTTTAATTCCATCTTGGCAAAACAATCCGTTAATGCTCAGGTGGTCTATCTCCGTGGTGTATATCTCGCAAGCGGCAGACAAAGCTACAATGGCTACTTCTATGATACATTGCGGGACGAAGATCGCCAGGAAGAGATAACCATGTATGTTACTCAACAGCAACGCGAGAACTTGAAGAATGGCAACCTCGTTAATGTTGGTGGCGTACTTGGTAGAAATGTCAACAACAGAGGACAAATACAGATTATCTTGAATGTCAGCCGTATAGAGATTGTCCAGGAACAGGCCATCGACGAAGATGAGATTAAGAGGATGGAACTCAGACAGAAGAAATCATCTGTTGGTTTCAAAAATGTGGATTCTGTCCTTGAACAATTGCTCTTTACAGACCAACGCCCTCGTGTAGCATTGCTGTTTGCAACCAGTTCTATCACGATGAGCGACTTTGAAGCCGGTATCAATGCAGCCAAATCTGCCATAGATTTCATGGAATATCGTGCCAACTTCTCAAATGCGAAAGAATTTATCAGCACGTTACAGTCTCTCGAAAGAGGGAACTTCGATGTGATAGCATTGGTACGTGGTGGTGGAGCAAGGATAGAAAGCCTTGATGATGTTTCCGTATTGGAACAGATTGTGTCTATGAATACCCCAACAATAGGAGCCATCGGTCATGTCGAAGAGAAAATCTTTATCAAGCAGCTTGTAGATAAATGTGCGCCAACTCCTAATGGCCTTGGGCAATACTTCTCCGAGATGGTTGAGAATGTCAGCGAAAAGAAGACAAGGTCTCGTGCCGCATTGACTGAAAAGATAAAGAAACAGTTCAAAGACCAGCTTGAAGCGAGCCAGAAGCAGAACAAGGAACTTCAGGAAAAGCTGAAAGTCCTGACCAAAGCGCAAGAAGATTCCGTTAAGGCACAACAAGAGGCAACAAAAAAGCATAATGAGCAAGTTCAAGCAGCTCAGAAGCAGAACAAGGAACTCCAGGAGCAGCTGAAAGGTATTCAAAAGAGTCATCAGGAGCAAATAACCAAATTAACCGAGGCTCAAAAGCAACAACAAGAGCAGCAGAAGAAACAGCAAGAAGAGTTGAACAAGAGCCTTGGTAAGATGCAAGAATCGAATGCCCAATTACAGAAGAACCTTGCTGCGATTACGACTCAGAATACGGAATCTCTGAAGCAATTGGCTCAGGCAAAGGAACACGCCAAAGATTTGGAGCATAAGTTGAGTGAGGCTCTTAATAAAAAGGGGGACAACAGCAGCTTGTGGATGATAATTGCAATCATAGCTATAATTCTTTTAATCGTATCTTTCTTTTTTAGATAAAATGGAAAAAATAACATCAAGAAACTTTATCACTGACAATACGGCAAATAAGGTCTTTATATCGAGCTTAATTGATAGAGAGAGCGGCGGACTTGATAAGAAAGTCCGTGAGAAGGTGAAATCATGTATTGAAGAATTCGCTGGTAAGGACAATTGTGAACTTTTAATTAACACCAAGGATGTTTGGGCAAGAGATTATATGCCTATCCAGTTGACAAAAGAGGCCTATTTGGGTTATACTTATAAGCCAGATTATCTTGATAGTGGTTCCGGGTATGAGAAGTGTGTTACGAATTGGAGATTGCATAATGTTCATGCAGAGAAGTTTAATTTCAAAAAAATAAAGTGTGTTCAGATGCCTCTTGTCCTTGATGGCGGCAATGTGGTGAAGGCTGTTTTGAATGACAAACCATGTATGATTATGTGCGAGAAGGTTCTGAAGGAGAACAATGTTGATAGCAAGAATGGCACTGAAGTTGATGGCTTCCGTAATTGGTGGAAAGAATGGTGGAAGGAGAATTTTGATGGAACAGAGATGGAACTGGTGCTTTTGCCATGGGAAGGCCGAGAATTGAATCCTATAGGTCATGCTGACGGCATGGTTCGATATATCGGGAATAATAGTGTGTTGATGACTAATTATAAGGATTTTGATAAGAGTTACGAAGATTACAGCGGAGAAAAAGATGATTTCTGGAAGAAAATGAGGTCTGCTCTTGTCAATGCGGGTTTTAAGGATAAGGATATAAAGGAATTAGAATTCTGGGATAAGTTTAAGGAAGATAAAATGTTTAATCTTTTGTTTGATCGTTCTTGGTGTTATATCAATTTCTTGCAATTAGAAAATCGAATACTTGTTCCAAGGCTCGGTTATGACAAGTTAGATAATGAAGCTCTAAAGCAGATTAAAGATGCTTTTAAGCTTTCCAAAGAATCATATGAAATTGAATTGATTGGAGTGGATATGACTTCTATTGTTGAGAATATGAATGACGAAAATAATTCAGGTGGGGCATTGAATTGTCTGACTTGGACTATTGATAATTGTAAGGCGGAGTCGGGTTTGCATAATTGTCAAACGATACAACGAACATGAGCAATATGGATAAGGATAAGATATTGAAAGCCTTGAAAGACAAGGTATATTATGCGGAACTACCCTCAAAGATGAATATGAGCATAATGGGTAGCACTCTCTATATAAAGCTTGACAGGGATGGTGTCATTCAGAATATGCAAAATGATGCATCGGCTTTTGAAGGGTGGGTATTCTGTCTAAGAATGTTTTTCTGTGACATCAACAATGTTATCATTGATTGGGATAATCCCACATTTTCCTCAGACGAGAAAGTAAGTAATAATCAGCAGAAACATTATAACAGATTTTTGCTGAGAGTCCTTTGGTTTATAGAGAATTATTCTTGGGTAGCTTTATCAGCTGAAAAAATACGTGTAATCGATGACTTCAAGCACTCAATTAGTCAGCTTACACTCAATTATCCTCTTCAAAGCAGCAAAGATAAAAGTGAGAAGGGCGATACCGATCGGAGAATGAAGTACGAGGCTATGCTTGAAACTGCCATTTATCAATATCTCTTAAAGAAAGGCTATGCCAATCATCAGTTGCCAATGGGCTTGTTTGATGGTGTGGTCAGCAAAACTTCTGCAATTACGCCTGGTGGCGCAAGCCAGGCAGACCTTTGGAATATTGATGAATCTGAATTCTGTATCTATGAACTGAAAGACTGTATCAATACGGACAATACCCATGTAGGCATCATTACAGAGCTTATGTTCTACGCTAACGTATTACACCGTCTGCTTATTACGCAAGAAATTCAATATCCTAAAGAGGCAGACAAATTCCGCACATATAAAAGAGACGATGCATCCCGTGGCTTTGAGAACATCCTCGATGCAATCTATCATCATTCCATCACTGGTATCAAAGCAGTACTGCTTACAGATAGACTACATCCACTTATCGAGTATGCAAAAGAACGACTCTTGCAGGATATGAGCAGGAGTAAGATAAACATAAAGTACGAGCATTCTACCGTGCTCCAGCTGATGCCTCCTGACTTGATTCCAGCTCCTACCTATAAGGAGATACAAGGTTCACAACAGATAAGGGTGCTTCAAACTTCACCTTTTTTTGATAGTGTTTGTGGTGGAGGTAAGTGGAAGGCAGGTTTGCAGTACATTCAGCTGCCTTACATCATCGAGGAGGGAAAGGAAATACAAAATCTATATCCTTCAATTCGTGAGGATGCAATAGCATATTTTCAGCAAAATGGAATTGGTTGGTGGAAAAGCAATAATGCGTCTAACTGTCCTACTGGTCACATGCTTTCATCGCAAATAAGCTGTGTAAACCATCTTTTCCCGCTGATGAAGGTTGATGAATCTGCATCTTTGTTGTTGATACTAAATTCTGTTCAGGATAGGTATCGCTTTACAAGGATTCTTCCAAACCCGTTAGACAAGTATTGTGCAGGAAACATCTGTTTTGAGTTTATTTGGAAGAACCGTACTCTGCTTGGCGAGAGTAGAGAAATACGAGGTGCTAAGTGTACTTCTATCGATGCTGTCGTGTATGCTGAAACTGATGAACATAGACGAATACTAATTCCAATAGAATGGAAATATACAGAGACTTACAAACACAGACGGGCTCTTCAGTCCTCTATTGACCGTTATACATCACGCCTTGATGATAACTCCAATATAAAGGAATGGAAAGAGGAATACGAATTTGATCCGCTTTATGAACTAGTGCGACAAACCATGTTGGTTGAGAGTGTCATCAAATCTAAAGATGACAAGTTACTCGCCGATGATTACTTGCATATCAATGTGATTCCAGAATGTAATATTGAGTTGCGCTCTGATATCGGTCATTATTCAGAAGGCTTGAAAGACAACGGTAAGTTTGTCCTCGTGAGTCCCAAGCAATTGATGCAGCCCATAAAAGAAACACATCAAGATTTATATAACTATCTTGAAACAAGATACTGGCAATAACAATGGCTGACTCACCTTTGAAAGATAACTTGAAAATGTAGATGGTTGGTTATAGACGTGAAGGATTCTGTTTTGCAAGTCTTGCAAAATGTTTTTTCTTGGCGTGGTGGTAAAAGCTATGTAACTTTGCACTGTCAAACGACAAGAAGTTCAACATTTTAAATTCACAAGTATGGAAACTCAGAAGATTTTCAACCTCGTTATCCTTGACGCTTCAGGGTCAATGGAAACCATCTACACCCAGGCACTCACCGGTGTAAACGAAACCCTTGCCACCATTCGTATGGCACAGAAGGAACATCCAGAGTTGCAGCAGTTTGTCACGCTGGCTTCGTTCAGTGCTGGAGAGCACTTCCTCAACCGCATCTATTCTGCAAAGCCTATTGCTGAAGCACGTAACATCACCAAAGAAGACTATCCCCTACTTGGATGTACAGCACTCTATGACGCTATGGGTACATGCATCAGCGAACTTCAGCAGAAGGTCACTCACGGCGACCGTGTTCTAGTCACAGTCATCACCGATGGCTATGAGAATTCGTCACGCACATGGAGCGGTCATCAGATAAAGTCACTCGTCCAGGAACTCCGTCAGATGGGATGGACATTCACCTACATCGGTGCAGATCAGGATGTGGAGAAAGTAGCTGGAGAAATTGGCGTACAGAACTCGCTCCGTTTTTCTGCAAATGCAGAAGAGACGCAAGCCATGTTCGAGAAGGAACGCCGTAGCCGTAGCAAGTTCTACAGTAAGGTCTGCTGTGATATGGCATCCCCATGTGCGTCAATGGTTGAGACAAACGACTATTTTGCAGATGACGACGAGCCTGTTGCACCTTCCCATGCACCAGAACCAAAGAAGGAAGGTTTGCTTGGCAAACTGTTTGGAAAAAAATAACGAATAATCGTGCTGGCAGGTCTCACTTGCCAGCACACAATAAAATAAAGTATGGCAGTAAACGAAATACTATTCAAGGAATTACCATTCCGACCAGATCACAATCAAGTGTTCTACATCGAGAATGGCTATGATGTGGATGCGAATGACTTCATCCGCAGGAACTATTTTGATTTGAAATCCATGTTTGCCCATATAGGAATGGATTTCTACTATCTGCCATACTTGCTACGGGAACATGATATTGAGGCAAAGGTCAGATACTACGCTCCTTACCTATCCCCAAAACTCCTTGTTACAGAAGTTCGGAGTAATGCGTTCGTTCCGTACATATCAGATGATGACATTCGGAAGAACCTGAAGCCATCATTTGTTTTTGAGGGGATGCAGGATGGATATGGTGGAGAGACCAAGTTCTTGCAAGTGCTACTGTCGGATATTGACCTCACCAAATCAGAATCCATTGAAGGCTTGATACGCTTAGTTGCGGAGAGTCGTGAGGCGTATTACTATGAATTGTTGCGCAGTCAGGCTCAAACCTATAAGATGCAAAGTTCTTCACCATGTCTGGATATTGATGAAGATTCCAATGCCTGTCGGAGACAGATGTCTTGTCCGTCCGCTGCACCTTCTGTTTTTGAAGAAGAGCGTTCTGAGAAAGAAAGAAGGGTTATACGCAAACCCAAAGAATCCAGTAGTAAGACAGGAATGCTGGGCCGCATATTAAGACGGTTCGGCTTGGACGAAGACAATAGTCTCGTAGAATCTGATGACTATCAAGCTCCAGAGAAGACTGAAGAAGAATTAGCCGAGGAACAGAGCCTAATAGAGACTGCAAAAGTCCTGCGTGAGCTTCGCATGACTGTTCAGAAACTCAGACTTGAAGGCGTTTCGTTGATGGCGATACATGAGTTCATCGACAAGCAGGAACCACTCTCTCGTATGGTCATCACTCCCGACTATCGCATTTTCCTTCCTGACTATAATGATATGGAGATAGAAATGGGTGCTTTGCCGAAAGCCATCTATTTCCTGTATTTACGCTATCCCGAAGGGATTGTCTACAAGCACATGCAGGATTATTACAACGAGCTTCTTAACATCTATAGGCAGCTGCGCCCCAATACAGACGAAGCCCGACTTAACCTTACCATAACAAAAGTTGTCAACCCTTTAGGAAATGCACTGAACGAGAATATCGCCCGTATAAGAAAGGCATTCGTTGAAAAGTTTGACGAGCATCTTGCAAATAACTACATCATAACAGGAGAGCGTGGTTCCCAGTATTCCATTCCGCTTGATCGGGAATTGATAACTTGGGAGGAATAGTTAGGTTTCTTCAGCTTCCCCAGTAATTTCCTGAAATATTCAATGAGGATGGTCGGGTAAAAAGCCTTTCCATCCTTTTTTGTGCCTCTTAGTGGAGGAAGAAAAAATACAATTAAAATTTAATTTTTTTGTTTGTGAAGATACGCTGCACAATAGCCAATTACCTTTGTGCCGTAATTTTAACAAGACTGTCGTTATGGGATTCTTAGATTTCTTATTTATGAGCTTGGTTATGACTAACAGTAGTAAAAGGAAAAACTGCTCATCAAGCCAATGTTCTCACAGTAGAACCTCATCATACGATGCAGGGTATGATGACGGTTGTGAAGATAGCTGTATTGAGCATGATTGTGATTCCTTCGGTAGGAGTTGCGATTGTGATTGCGAATACCATAATTGGTAAACTAAAAACAAAACGGTATGCTTAGAATAGATACAATACTGAAGCTACAAGACATTAGTACGCAGGAACTGGCTTCAAGAATGGGTGTCAGTCCTCAGTATGTAAGTGAGGTCGTAAATGAAAAGAAGAACATCACCATATCGGGGCTCAAAAAATTTGCGGAAGCCCTCCAAGTACCAGTAGCTGCACTTTTCGACGACTATAAAGACGAACTTTTGTAAATGGTCAGTTTCATTGTCCTAAATGTGGAACTACTCTAAGAGTAGAACTGGCAAATTAATGAGGTTAATCTGGAAAATGAAACTTAACCTCTGGGGTTAAAATCGTCTTGTCTCCTAATATAATAATGTAATTGGGTTCAAATTTTGTTATGAAAGTCACTAATTTTGCATATTAAATATTTAGCTTAAAAAATATTGCAACAATGAAAAAACTAATTATTCTCCTGGCCTTGGTAATGCCAGTTGTTTCTTTTGCTCAGGAATTGGACAAGAAAGAACAAACCACTTTCGAGAAGTTCACTTCATCGATAGGCTCTATCGTAAAGTTCTATGACTACGCTATGCCCAAGCTGTCAGGATCATATCAGGCAGCTACTGTCGAGGTGCGTAAGGTCATTTCAGGCTCACAGTCAAACTGTTTCCTTCACATTGAGTTTACGCCATATCAGAGAAGCACTCAGTCTGCATTTATTGCCGCAGATGACCTTATAGAAATGAAGAAGGCACTTGAGGAGCTTATAACATTAGCTTCTACCGATAGTACAGGTGAGGCAGATTATATGGAAAACAAATTCCGTATTAAAGATGGATCTTACATCGGCTATTATATCCAGAAGAATAAGTCTGGTGACAAAGAGCCAACATGGTACTTCAACATCAACGGATATAGTGGAGGAACGATATTCTTCAAAACGCCTGACGCTCTTTTAGAGTGCTTTGCAGGAGCTATTACGAAAATCGACGCTATAAAATAATAGTTAAATATAGGTTGTCCATAATTGCTTTTAATATAATACAGCTGTATGAGATATTTCTTAACGTTAATCCTTGGGATGGTGGCGATTATTTCTACCTATGCCCAGAATGACAGGTTTACGTCTGTTCAGGATGTACCAGGAAAGCAAATTTATGTGATGCCTGGTAATATTGTTCCATGCACATACGTTCTGATTGATGGTAAACTAAAACTTGTTCAAAAAGATAAGAAACACACATATACGATTACTGATAGAAGTTATATGGTTGATACTGAACTTTATCAGTACAAAAAGGATAAATACTTGGTATTGAAAGGAGGGCAGGACATCTTCTTCCTGAAAGAAACCGATAGCCCTTTATTTCTTTCTTTGCTAAAGAATGAAACTATATGGATTGATTATGTCAGAGACTTAAACAACTCCTATACGTTCCTTGATATTGAACAAGGAAGAATGTTTCATAAAAGTAGCGAAACAGAGTGTTATGACAAACTCTCGCGTCTTAATTGGGTTGGATTTACCTTCTCAGAGAATGATGTCAATTTGAAGGCTGATGAAGTAACAGAGTCTGGTCTTAGCAAGAGTAATTTTGTTATTTCAAACACTCAGTTTAAATCACTGAAGGATGTCGCCTTTGTCCATAAGAATAATATTCAACCATACGTTACAAAGTATGAAGAACGATTGGCGAGAGAGAAGAGGGAAAAAGATATACAAGATTCCATCTACAACTGCAAATTGCGTCTTGCCACAGCAAAGAAAAACATGACATTTGGAGGAGATGATGATGAGATTAATGTTTATGAAGGTGACACCATTGCAATTTTCAACTACAATGATACCATTAGTATGTTCATAGGACGTTATCATTTCAACAATCTCAGATTAGATGAAAATGATATTAAGTTTGTTGATTCTCAAAATTCTGGAACTACATATAACCCTAAATGGACTTCTGTTGATAAGAGCTTCTTGATGTCTAAGAAAAGCGAAGGTCGAGAAGATAGGTTTGTTATTGCCTACGATTATGACACAGAAAGAACACACAGATGGCTTGATGAGTTACGTGGTAAGATACAGGCTTATCAAGATAAAGTTTCCTATATGAAGAAGAACCAGATATTTATTACTAAGGCTGGATATAATTACGATGGTGATCAGTTTGGTATGGACTATGACATATACAACTGCTTTGGTAAGACGATAAAATATGTTGAAATTACATTGACTTGCTACAATACTGTAGGAGATGTGCAGAGGGATTATTTCGGTAATTCGACAAAGAAAGTGCGTGGCATCGGCCCTATAGAGCCAAATGACGGAGGTTCTTATAG
>OBLI01002753.1_pt1 | contig 14496 bp, 20 predicted proteins | sample 1519701 | NCBI WGS metagenome assembly OBLI01 (sample SAMEA3663005, study PRJEB22513) | pig gut metagenome | biome: pig gut; feature: pig-associated habitat; material: faeces | place: France | collected 2012 | reverse complement strand
CAGAGTGCATCAAAACTTATGGCATTATTAGACCAGGTCTTAGTATGCCGATTCCTGCCATAAGAGATTGCTAAATCCCGCATGATTCCACCATCCTCTCATCAAAATACCTGATAGCAATACCGGCATTTTCAGCCCATCTGATTTCCTGCTCCATTCCTTCAGATATGACATTGCCAAATACCCAAACCTCAGAACACTCAAGAAGCAGCACCTTGTTCATCACCATTGCAAGTTCCCGCTCTTCTGGGATATGGTCACGCAGGAACTGAGTAAAGTAGATATGGGGCGTAACCGGAATTACGCCCTGCTCTGCTACAAATCTTGAATACCATCTGGCTTTTTCAAGATTGACTGCCTCATTGCCCCTATACGGACTGCTGATATAAACTTTGTCCATTACTTTTTTCCTTTCATTAATTTCTTGGTGCAGTCATCGCAGTATACGGCCATGCCATACAGATCAAGGCCGTCATCGGCAGCAGACAGATCTTCAAGGTTTACCTGCACCTCGTCACCACAGCCAGGACATATGCCGTACACATTATCGCTTCCTACTTCAATACGAACTTCCATTACTTCATTGATTTTTTCCTTAACATAAAACATAATTGTTTACTCCTTGATTTAATAAGATGATTAAAATTCAACACAATTCAGGGCACTCTCCCCTGTAATTCATCAGGCTCCATTGCAGCAGTCTCTTACGCTGGTTGAAATCCGATACTGCTACTAAAAGGCCAATATCCACATCCTGCAAATACTCCAAAGCTGCAATCTGCTCCTCGCTAAGATACGGCCTTATGGACTCTCCCTTCTCAAGCCCGTTTGCTGTCCTGAACTGCTTTGCACTCATGCCAAGCACAATGCGGTTTAGGAGGTCGCACTCGTTGGAATAGTGGTATGGCCTTGGATTCTCATGTATTGCCTTGACCATTCTGGTAAGTTTTGGAAACTGCTGACGGGCATTAACCAAAGCTTTAATCTGGGCTTCCATTTTGTTAAAGCGTTTAATGTAGAATTCCTTGAACTGAGCTGCTTTTTTGCCTGTATAGCCCATAACCAAAAATACAAAACCATCTCTAGTCATCTGGCAGCATGGCATCTTATGCCCCTGTTTATTCACATATTTTGCCTGCGCAAAATTGCGCAGCCGAAATTCCTCAGAACAATCAAGGTTGCGGATGCTTCTCAGTACATCCCGATGCTCCTTTTCAAAGAACCTTGCTACATACAGGCTGTCTACCCGTGCGGTGTCATTGCCATCTACAAATAATCCATAATCGTCCATAGGGACTAAAGCCTTCATAAAATCCTCGCTTTCTGGCACCAGGTACGTGCCCCTATAATTGCCTTCTTACATATACAAGGACTGCAACACCGCTTTTTAGAACTTTTTTCAAAAAAAAGCGCTTACCTTTTTTAGATAAGCGCCTATGCGGTGTTTATCTCCTATTCATTACTGGAGATGAACACAGCTTTTGTGCAGATTTATTTTTGATAAAATTTTCCTTCATAGCCCTCTGCCTTTAAAGTAAGCCCCTCTGCCCAATCAGGTGTCTTTGACATAAGCTGGCATATACTATCAACGCTTACATCTTCCGGGCATTCCACGATTACCTCGTCATGCACATGGGCAACTATCCGATAATCCTTCATATTCCTAATAGCAAACATCAGAATATCTCTTGCCATGGCCTGTGTGCAGTTACTCACTATTCTTAGTTTGTCATTATCTAATACTGTGAATCTGTGCCTCGGACCACAATTCCTGATGTCGTATACTGATTCCGATAATCCGGTCTCAGAAACAGTGATTCTATCGGCCATCCGCGGTTTAGCCGGTACAGCAAAGTAGTTTGCTTCAGTCCCGTCATTTCCACAACTACAGAAAGGGGAATCTCCCAATACTTTGTTTTCAAAATCCTTGAAGTTCTTCTGTTGCTGCAATTTATTTTCCTTGTTGTCCATCGACAATTCTCTGGTGAATATCCTTTCTCGTTGTCTATTCTGTCCAAATCCAATCCTTTGATCCAAGTAGGTCCCATATCCTCCCAGAAATTCTCGAAACTTTCCAGCCATCTTGGACAAACAGTTATGCCACGCCCGCCATAATTTCTGTAGGCATGATGATTCGAATCGGTGCAACGCTGCTTCATTGAATGCCATACACCCCAAGCTGGGTGCTTTGACATTCCATGAGTTCTCTTCTTCTCTGCGATAAATTGCCTTCTCTTGCAACCACAGGAGCGAATTCCTCTCTTTAGATCTCTCCCCGCATAAACAACCTCTTTTCCACATACGCACCTGCATTTCCAACGTGTTTTCCCACTTCTGCTGTTCTCCGCCCGTTCTAAAACGGTCAGGCAGCCGAACTTCTGCCCAGTTAAATCCTTCAGCCTTGCCACACTCAATCCATCCTTTCTCTGTCAGTATCTTGTGATTATTTGTCATATGCAATGAGCCAACAGTTACAGTAGTTTTAATACCCTGATAAGCAATTCCATCATGTGTCACCCATTCAATTCCATCCCAAATCAAATCACTTTGCTTTATCATTTGAATTGGGATGTACCCTCTATCAGTTAACACTAATGTCCCTTCAGCTAAACAATTCTCAACCAGCTTGCCACCGAAGGTTTCCAGCCTTTCCCATTTCTTGGTAGTGCCATTAGTACCTTCATAGGTAATAGACTCACCGCCAAATCTGTTTTCACCCATCTTGGGCTTAACATAAGCCAGCCTCCTGCCACTGGGTAGCTCTATGAACAACATACCGCTTTTATATATAAACCTTATCCCGTGTGTTGATGTGGTGGTTCTACCTATAACAGCTTCCTTTGCAGCTCCATCTACAGACCACCAGAAATTTACAATGTGGGGATTAGCCTTTCGCCATGCATCCACCAATGGCTGAAGCTCACTTTCTTCCATGCCTGACTCCAATGCCCCCATAGCTATGAGAGCACCTACACTGCCGCCATAACCACAGTTATGTACTAGCTTTCCCGATACCGTAAAACGGTGATGTCTTCCGGCATTTCGTATATCATAAAGTCTAGCCTTGCACTGATTACTCTCCACCGCTTCCGTTTTTCCGATACAGCCTTTTCGGCTTCCTTTATAATTTCCTCCCGACTTAAACCCTTTGATAACTTTCTGACTACTACATTTTGACAATAAGGCCAATACTTCTGCTCGAATCTGGACAATACATTTCTTCTCTGATTTGCACAGTTTTCCGCTCTCGTTACAAAATGCAGATTCCCAGGAGCATAATGGCCATTCGTGTCTATCCTGTCTATATCCAGAGATTTGTCCAGCGGGGAAAATTGATCCATCAAATACTTCCCGGCAGCTATTACAGATGCAAACATAAATCTTATCCCCCGCCCTCCGTAATTTAAATACTCTGGTGCATTTGGATTTTCGCACCTTGATTTTGCGGCAGCCAGTCTTTTTTCCAGCCACATGGGTATCTGACGTGGCTGCGAGCACTGTTGACAACCTTTTGATATACCTCTGGTCAGATTGTTGTATAACTGCCACTGAACACTCCCACATCTGGTACAGCGTGTCAAAACATAGCAATGATTCCATTGTTTCTTCCATCGTTTCTCCGCACTGATTATCTCTACCCAACCATAACGCTCTCCTACCATCTCCTGTTTGTAGGAGATGTGCGCCGCAGGCGGCGGCGATTCCAAGGTGTATCGGCCTCTGTGCCCCTTCGACCCACACAAGATGGTCTGGCGTTGCTGTAAGTCCTTCATAAGTAATTACCTCTCGTTCTCCTTTATATATAACACCATCATGATGTACCCAAGATTCCCCATCCCACAGGAGCATATCTGTAGTGACTCTCTCAATTGGCACAAGCCCTATATTGGTTAAAACAAGACTGCCCTCTGCAATACAGCTCAAAGTCGCCTGCTTGCCTTTTTGCCTAAGCTCCCCGTTTTCTCCATTTTTCTCCACATTGCAGTGAAACATCTTGGAAGCCGTGGCACAGTAAATATCCTTGCCAGCAGCAAAGGTATCAAGCACCCACTGCTCTTTGGCTAAATAGGCAAGTACCCTTGCTTCTATGGCACTGAAGTCAGCAACCACAAATTTATATCCCTTTCTTGGCACGAAGGCTGTGCGGATAAGCTGGGATAAAGTGTCTGGCACATCATCATAGAGCATAGACACAGCTTCAAAGCTGCCTGCTTTTACAAGAGCTCTTGCCTCTGCCAGGTCGCTGATGTGATTTTGAGGAAGATTTTGCAATTGAATGCTCTTTCCAGACCACCTACCGGTACGGGAAGCTCCATAAAACCTGAACATTCCTCTTGCCCGGCTGTCATTGCAGACTGTATTCTCCATGGCCTGATACTTTTTTACTGATGACTTGGCCAGCTTCTGTCTAATCCTAAGTACTCTCTGTACCACAGGCGGAGCAGTTGGCAATATGGCTGCCACAGCCTTTTTGTCAAGGCTGTCAAATTCCAATCCCTGTCCATGCAGCCATTCCTTAAGCTGTATGACACTGTTTGGATTTTCAAGCCCTGTCAAATTCCTGACCTCTTCCATGAGGGATTCTCTTGAAATCTTATCCAGCTCTATGGCATTTCTGGCAAATTCCATATCCACCTCAATGCCTCTGTCATTTATCCTCTGGTCTATCCAGAATTCCTCCCAGATATTTTCCGGCACAGGAAAATGCGACAGCTTAACCTGTATGGACATCTCGACCTCTACATCCCTTTTGTTATAACGCACAAAATTCTCCCACTTTGCAGTGTCGTGCTCTGGAAGATTCCTGATTCTACCGCCATTGGCTTTAGTAGGTTTGCAGGGAATACAGAAATAACGTATCAGTTCTTTTCCTTCTGTGAGCTTCTGCTGCTCTAAGCCAAGTACAGCACCAGCCCCGGCTAAAGACATGGGAAATCCCATATAAGCGCACCAAATCATGCTACACCGCCAGCCTTCAGGCTCTAAATAATTTCCTTGCATAAGCTCCGGGCGGTGCTTCTTAAAATACATGGATAGGCATATTCTCTCGAATTGGCTGTTGAATGCCCATTTGGTTATATTCCTATCTGTAATAGCATTTATGATATTCTCTGGGATTTTCTCTCCCTGTGCCATATCCACAACCACTACCTCACCGCCATCTACGGCATAGGCGAATAGCAGTATTTCAAAATTATCTGATTCTGCATATCTGTAGACACCGCCTTTGCTAATATCCACATCAGAAAATGTTTCTAGATCAATTGAGATATTCATAAAATCCTCCACATATGCTGGCAAGGCGGCAAAGGTTACCCCCTGCCGCCAGCCTTGATTACTTCTTAGATTTTCCCTGAATTATATTCAGCAAAATGTCAAAACCCTTGGTACTTACCAACACGATGACCATAGCCAAAAAGCAGGAAAATAACGTGGTGGTCAATATTTCTATGCATTCCATATTTTTTCTCCTTAGCTCAAGAAATCGTTAACCGGCTCGCTGCCAAAGTCACTTTCTGCACTGGCACGCCCACCCAGAGGTTCGCCATCACGAATCTTCTGAAGATTATTCAGGCCACAGGCGATACCACGATTTCCATTCTTGTTATATGCGTAGAAGGAAATGCTGGCACGGCCATATACACCACTGTAGACCTCGCTACGCTCGATAATAGGCTGGCAGTCAGCATCTACAATACCCGGTGGATTAGCACTGTTGGCATTTACAAAGTAGCTGTTAGCATAGGCTTCATCATCCGGACGCTCAGTATCACCATCACGGAGAGGTGTCTTGATAGCGCTGAGTGCTGGAACACTCTTGCCGTTGCCCTTCAGCTTATTGCTTCCCTCGGCATAGGCTGCCTTGATTGCTTCCTCAATCTTCTTTACAGTTTCCACATCATCCTTTGGAATGATAAGGCTCACAGAGCATTTTGGAGTGCTGCCCTGAATAGACTTTGGCTCCCACACATTTGCATAGCTCCAGCGAGTGTTAATACCGGTAATTACTTTCAATGGATTGTTTGTCATTTTATTTTTCCTCCTTAAATTCACAGCCTATTGGCTCTCTTTTATCACTTTCCGGCACCAGGGTTGGTTTCCCGGCCGGCTTTATAACATATGGTCCTACTATTTCAGTAAATTTGGCTTTACCCAGCAGCTTTTCAAGGGCTGTAACCCCCAAAAGCTTCTTCTCATAAGGATCTTTTCCTTCATTGCTTACAGCCTCAGCCACGGCAGCTTCATTAGAAATTTTCCTATTTGACCTGCCTTCCACCAGCTTCCAGCCAGGCAGCTGCTTTCCAGATAGTGCCATCTTCGTAGCATATTCCTTCACATCACTAGCCCATGCCGTAAGCTCGTCTATCTTATCTAAAACTGCAGCTACCTCTGAATCTGACAGCGTAGGCGGAAGCTGAAATTCATGCCTTGCCAGCATAAGGTTTGCTTCTGCTCTTGCCCTGCAGTTATATCTGGCCTTGCAAAATCTGCACCACTGACCGCAGGCAAATTCACCTTCACCCTTATAAGCCAGTTCGGCCTTGGGCTTAAGCTCATCTTCAGCCCATTTGTAAAGGTCTGCTTTTTTCATATCCTCTGTGCTGAAGTTCTCCCGCCTTGGCTGGTAAATTATCATAGTGACTGTGTCAATATCGTAGATACCATCAAACATAGCCAAGGCCCCTAATGCATAACACCTGAGCTGTGCATTATCCTGGGCGGATACGGCTACTCCCTTGCCGTGCTTATAATCACAGATAGTAAGATTTCCGTCAGTTACAATGAGGGCATCTGCTGTGCCGAATCCCTCCTGCACCCATCTGGAAAAATCCACTCTCTGCTCTATAAGCACCTGTGGATCCTCGCAGGTTGCCCCGGCTGACATGACAAGCTCAAGTACCATATCCTTATAGCCATCTGTGCATTCGTCCATCTCTTCTGAGAAGTATTTCAGCTTCTTAGTTGGATTCACAGCCCTGCGTTTTAAGGCCCTTAGAATTTTATACTCACCTAGAGCATGGGCTTCAGTGCCCTCTGCGGCATATTCACTTGGCTTATCCTCATAGTTTTCCCCCAGCCTAGCCGATGGCGGGCAGTGAAGCCACCTTGAAGCAGATGAAGCAGACAGTAGTGCGTGTTTAACCGGCATTGCCAATCGCCTCCGCTTCCTTTAACAGCTTTCCATAATCATCTGGATTAATATCAGACAGCTTCTTAGCATTAAACTTACCTAAAAGCTCCTTGACCTCATCCTGAAAACCTGATGCAGCCTTTTTTGCCAGGACTGCCCTTACATCTTCTAAACTGTACTGCTTAACAGGCTCTTCCAGCTTTGGCTCCTGTGTGGTTTCATTTTGGGCTGCTGCCAGCACTTCTGCTATATAAACCAAGGTTTCACCACATTTTTTAAGCTCTGCTGCCAATTTTGACATATCTTTTGCCATTTTGTATTTCTCCTTCCTGCTTTTCAATCCTGTCTGCCATTTGTTTGGAAACCACGCTGATGGCAATGAGCACATCACGCAGTTCCCGGTCAATATCTTCACTCATGTCGGGTACCTCCTTTCCAAAGAGCCTCTCGTGCCCTTTTCATTAGTACAATGACATCAAGAGGCATCTTTAGAACCAAATCAACGAATTTTTTTCAAAATTTCTCTGAGCTTTATAAAAATAGCTTTTTTCCGTTTATTTACTCCACGCTGACTCATCCCTATTTTTTTGCCGATCTCAGCATCTACATATTGGTTTGAGAAAAGCTCCATGATTTCTCTATCCCGTTCAGTCAACGTGCCCAGTGCTGCCTGGAGCTCTGCGAGTAATTCATTTTTACAAATAACTTTTTCTGGATCATCTCCCAAACCAGGTTTATACTGAGCACTGTCATAGTAGTCACCAACCAACTGCACTGCTATTTTACGTGTTACCTTTTTGTTCTTAGTTTTCCCACATGATTTGTCTGTAATCTTTTTATCTCCTGCATTATCGTAGGATTCCTCAATTGCCTTTTTGTTACGCTCTTCTCTCTTAGCCTCACGCCATTCATCCTTTTTTATAGTGAAGTAAATTTCCTTTTTTACAATACAGTAAACATTACCTAAACCAATCTTCCTATCGCCCTTAACATATACAACTTTCTTGCCTGCTGAATCTGCCAATCTGTACATCTCATCCTTGGTTATCTCCCCAACTGGTATATTTCCTATATACACCTGGCACTTCTTGTCTCCATTGTTGCTACGCTGGTATTTGCCCTCTTTTTCTCTTTTTAACATATTTTGTCCTCACTTTCTGTCCAGGTCATAGGACGGACAAGAGGACACAGCTGGCAGTAGTAACAGTTTATAGACACAAAAATTGCGCACTAAATAACGGCCAGCCTATAGCACTTCCCTACTTGCCTGCTGGCATGATGGGAAATCGCTATATGCCTCCGCCGTCCTGTGCGCACATGAACAACGAAATTAATATTTTAGAGCTAGTTGCTCCTGTCAGAGGTCAATAATCTTGGCCTCTGATAGCAACATCTGGCTAGTTATTTTTCCAATAAGAGGAGTGATAAATATCTTCTCTTATAAAAGGTAAAATTATTTATTGTTTTTTATACAAATGGTAACTTGCCGTCAAAAAAAATATCATTAATGTCCTTTAAACTTAGCCTAAATTCTCGTGCTATAGTAATAATCTCATCGAAAGTAAAACGGTTCCTGTTATCACACTCCTTAATGCACATGGTTTTTGTAGAAATCCCCAATACTTTCGCCAAATCTTTCTGGCTCAAACCAAATTCAACCCTCTTTGCTTTCAGCTTTCTCACATTCATATACAATTCTCCTTTTAGTTTATATATACATAATTCTATTAAACAAATGGTAATCTGTCAAGTATACTATTTTTACCTTTTGTTTAATTTTATTAGCATAACACTCCTATTTTATCTACCACTTGTTTAAATTATTGACACAAATGGTAATTTGTGGTATATTTTTGGTAACAGAAACCCCCTCTATTTTTTTCCGAAAGCTCGCAGCTGCAAGGTATTATTATCGAGTAACTACGTGCCAATATTTTAATATCTATTATCTATTATCTAATTATTTAATCAAACTTTATATTGTCAGCTTCATACCACAGTATGATAATCAGCTGACTTAGAAAGAGGTATGCTAATGAAAAACATTTTAGGCGAGAGGATTTCTGAATTAATTTCACAGAAAGGAATAACTCAACGAGAGCTCGCCAGCATGGTACATGTCACTGATGTTTCTATGTCTCGCTATGTAAAGGGAGAGCGTATCCCCAAGGGCCCGATAATTGCTAATATTGCCAAGGCACTGAATACAACTTCTGATTATTTGCTTGGTCAGGATACTACTCAGGATTCTGAATTAGATTATTATCAGGTTCAGCGAATGATAGCTCGCAACTCAAAAGATTGGTCCCAAAAACAAAAAAATGACCTTATCGCCGCCCTCGTTAAGCCTTAGAAAGGAGCTCCATGGATAATCATAGAACATTAAAATATGACCGATATGAAAAAATAAAACACGAGGTATGTTATCTTTTAGAGGAATGTCCGGGGGTAAGCTACCCTCTAGACGTAATGAATGTAGCAAAAATGCTAGACTATGTTGTAATTCCATACTCAAAATTTGATTACTTAAACCTTGTGAGAGCACTGGCTATCAGCGATGATGCTTATTCAACAGTTGAAAAAGAACCAGATACAGGTATGTACCGCTATGTTATATACTTTAATGATAGGTGCCCTACCCCAGAACGAATAGCATGGAGTTTGGCACATGAAATAGGTCATATTTATTTAGGTCATCACGATGAGGAACCAAAAGAGGAGCATGAGTTGGAGGCTAACTTTTTTGCTAAATATCTAATGGCTCCACCGCCTCTTATCCACAAAGCAGAATGCCGCAATTATTTTGATGTTGCAGTCTGCTTTAATTTATCTATGCAAGCAGCTCATTATGCATATAAGTCATATGAAAAATGGCTCCACTATGGGCCGAAAGACTATCAAGACTTTGAACTGAAAATGATTGAAAATTATCCAGTCCATTCAGGTTTTGGATTCAGCGAAAGTTTTGTGGTATAATGGTGCTGTACATATTTTTTGCTACACTTAAAAGGAAGTGAAAAAATGGGCATTAAAGTTGACTTGTTCAGCGGTTATAAAATGAAAGGGGATGATTACTACAAGATTGTAGCCGCGATTGCCAGAAAAATACTACGAGAGTTCTATAAAAAAGCACATGAATTGCTTGGGGACATTGCCGTAACTAATGCGTTAACCTGGTTAAAAATCCGCACAGCTATTTATTTTCGTAGTCTTTTGGCTTTGAGACGTTATCTAGGGTTAATAGCTGACTTGGCACTCCGCTATAGACATACGCATAACATTTTAAACATACTTTCTGCCGAGCTTATGACTATGATAGCAGCCGTTTATCATCCAAATTCACGCTTTTTCTCCAATAGGCTTGTAATTTTTGCTTAAAATTTATTGGAGGTATAATGTGTTATGGATAATTTAGATGAATTTATGATGGCTATCGCCGAAACTGAAGAATACAATGATATCAGAAAAAAGAATGACAGACTCATAAACGAGCTCAAGGATAAGCTGCCAAAAGAGCTTTTACCTAAATTTATAGAAGTAATTGACTCATTGACTGATGAAAGTGTCTATATGCAAACTGAGATATATAGACGGGCAGTAGAATAAACAAAAATAAGCCATAATAACTGATTGTTACATAATTAAAAGCGAAAAAAAGCAGTGTTCTAACTGCATAAAAATAGCAGCCCTCCTGGGCTGCTATTTTGGTTATATTATTTTGATAAATTTTATAAAATTGCATTGATTCTCATTACTACCCCAATAACCAGATGTGGTTCATAATTATCGTGATATATCTTACAAGGCTTTCTAGAATTCTTACGATGTTCCTCATAAGCTTTTTCCCCATGCTTTGCGGTATACTTTAGAACACGGCTGCGACTCTCCTTTTTCTCCGATGTACCACGCCAGGGCTCATAAAAGACCGTCGCGTGAGCACATACAACTTCTGCAGCAATCCTGCGAAGCAAATAGCCTTGACGATGAAGAGCCTGAATCATACCACACTCTTCCAATGAAAGTTGACTTCCTACTTTACGTACATCCTCGACTGTGTTAAAATTTTATTAATACATAGGATTACTCCTTTATTTGTGATTTCATTCAACGCCATTTTAGCACAGGAAGCCACTATGGATTTTTAATTTTTGATTCACTGCTCAAGTTCATTATACAACCAACCACAAATTCAAAATCTTCGAAGTTGATGATTATGTTAGAAACGGGAAAATATCTGAATAGACATCAACTTAGCGGAGGCAAACATGAGAATAAGTTACAACAGGCTATGGAAGCTTCTGATTGGCAAGGGCATGAATCGGCAAGACCTCCGGCGCGTGACGGGCATCAGCCCCGCTTCTATCGCCAAATTGGGCAAAGGCGAAAATATAACCACGGATATTTTGCTGAAGATATGTGTGGCTCTCGACTGCAACCTTGAGGATATCATGCTTGATGATATCATGAAATCGGTGAAAGAGTAACTTCTTAGGAGGGAAAAATATGGTTCATAAATTCAATGAAAACGACATTCTCAAATTCATTAAGAACAAGAATGATAATCGTGCACTCATTCCATATACATTTGAGCAATTTACCAGTAGCATATTGCCGGAATTGAAATTACTCCAAGATACGGCTTGTAAAAAGAATGAGAACATATATCAGTTATCTGGAGCATCAAATTTAAGTGCGGCTAACGCCATAACGAGAACGTACAGCACCAAGCTCGGTTTATTATGGGAACGTATAGCTGACTTGGCACCTAATGTTGTTTCCCCTGAATTAGATTTCGGATTTAAGATACCAGAGGTTGATGTTATCGTTTTATACGAATCATCGCTCTACTATACGCAATTGAAAACGCAAAAGAATACTCTTACTGGTTCTCAGGGTAATCGTACGGTAAACGGGTTAAAAGCATTTGAGAATCATTGGTTTGTCGCTTGCATAGAAACGGATGCCTCTTGGACTGCCCCCAAAGAGTTGAATCGCCTATTGGGACATCAGTTTTGGTCAAAAATTGGGATAGATTATGACAGAGACATTATACCTAATTTGAGGAAGTCCGTTTCTAATGTAGAGGCACTTCTAACAAATGGTAACTGAACCATTTATTGTAATCAACCAAACAATGACCCTTGATTGCCATCGTTAGCGTTCATTTCCTTTTTAATAGCTTTATCCATAGCAATTTGCCACGAAACATCACTCGTTTTTTTGTATCTCGAAAATTGGAATCCTTGATAGATTGGTAGTTTTTTTCCTTCCATATCGGCTAAAATCGTTCGTGCAATAGCCTCGCCTAATTTTATCGGCACAGCATTTCCTATTTGCTTATACTTCTCTAAAATAGGACCACAAATATCACACTCCTTTGGAAATTCTTGAATAGATTTATATTCCTCAACGCTCAAAGGGCGATTCTCCGTAGGATGGCATAAATCTGTTGCTGGCATAGTAGGATTTGTAACTAAAGTCGGAGAAGGTCGGCTATAGGTTAGCTTTCTGAAGAATCCTGTTTTACCTCCACTTAACTGAAGTTTATCGCCCATAGCCTCGACTTGAATTTCTGGCGGTAAATCTTTCCAATATTGTCCCTCTCCAAGCATTCTATAATATTTCAAACGCTTTTCAGGAAAATTGATGTGGTGATGCTCAGACTCTGGTATATCAATCTGCTCAAATGCATCTTGTAATGTACGCCATTTTTTTAATCCATACATTCCGCTTTCTGAATGCGTTGGAGATAAATATGGAACTTTCTCTTTACCCAATTTTCCTATCATTACCACACGTTCACGGATTTGCGGAGCACCAAAATTTGCTGCGTTATATAATTCAAACGAAACTGTATAGCCAGCAGATTTCAAACGGTCTAAAATAATGCATAACGCCCCACCCTTGATTGGTGACTGTATATCCTTATATGGATAAGACACAGATAGTAGCCCTCGTACATTTTCAATTACTACATAAGTTGGCTTGATTTTTTCTACGATATCAATGTAGCGTAGAAATACATTTCCGCGTTCATCATCTAATGCTCGTCTTGTGCCTGCTGTACTAAAAGCCTGACATGGTGGACCGCCAAAAATGATATCTACTTTTCTGCCCTTTGGTATTTTTGCCATTCTCAATATTTCGTCAGCATTATAATCATTGATATCCCCAATAAGTGCGGCATTCGGATTGTTTTTCTGAATAGTCATTCTGCAATATTTGTTGCTCTCACACGCTAACAATGCATTTATACCACCATTTGACATTCCAATATCCAAGCCTAACGCCCCAGAGAAAAAACTCAATGCGACGATGTTGGGAACATCAGAGGACAGTCGTTCATGGTCATCCGGTTCTATGCAAATATCGTTCTTAACCAAATAACCTTCTAAATCGCTATCCTTAACGAGCCATTGCCTTCCTACTCTTTTGGCAGAAAGCCTTTCATCGCGAATTATCTTCCGCACATACTGCGGAGAAACTTTTAACATCCCCGCTACATCGGAGACTGTGTATAAATTAGCGGTTGTTTCCATTGGTCTAAAAATCCTTTCGCTTGCGATTTTTTTATAGACCTTATATTATCATGCTTCATTGTGGATGTCAAGAATGTTAATTGATACCCTCTTAACGATTGCCATACTCGATTAACGATACCCCAAGGAAATCGTTAAAAGGTTATGCAATGTTAAAAGGTGAAATCCGTGACGGATAAGCTTAAGACGCAGCTAAAAATCATGATGCTCAGCAACATCAAACCTAATTTTTCAGAATTGGCCAGACAATACGGAATAGATCGCCACACTGTCAAAAAGTATTATGACGGATACGAAGGTAAACATAAGCATCGATCTAACCCCAGCAAACTAGATAAATATCTGGACACTATAAAACAAAAACTTAGTATTAGATGTACCAATATTAAACCAGGATACGAATACATTATTTCAGAAATTGACTCTAATATCGGAACGTACTCTAATTTTAACAAATATGTAAAGGCCAACGGTCTCAGACCTCAAAAAACCTTAAAAGGTCATCCAAGATTTGAGACAATGCCTGGAAAACAGGCACAAGTAGACTGGAAAGAGAATATTTCTATTAAAAATAAATTCAATGAAACATTCACTATTCAGATATTTACATACAAATTGGGTAATTCTAGATACACCCATTTCACATATAAACTATATAAGACTAGACAGGATGTTTTCGATTGTCTGATTGCCTCCTTTAAGGCAACCGGTTGAGTTCCAAAGGAAATCCTCTTTGACAATATGTCCTCTGTAGTTGATCGTGATGGCAATTATAATGGATACCAGAATCTGGACCATATTTTGAAAATTTAAGCGTGCATGTTA
>OBLI01002752.1_pt1 | contig 14496 bp, 13 predicted proteins | sample 1519701 | NCBI WGS metagenome assembly OBLI01 (sample SAMEA3663005, study PRJEB22513) | pig gut metagenome | biome: pig gut; feature: pig-associated habitat; material: faeces | place: France | collected 2012 | reverse complement strand
GACGTAACCGCGCACGTCAGTGCCCTCGGCGTCGGCAACAACATCGCCCAAGGGACCATCACCCTTAAGGCGCAGACTGATGCGCTCGCCATCCTTCATGGTAGCGGCAAGGAGCAGCGCACCGTTCATAGCACGACCGAGAGCAGCGCTGGCCAAATGCGAGCAGCCGTGCCTTTTAGCAGCCTCACGCACTAAATTCGTCGTACACAAAGCATAAATACGCACACCCTCAGCGGTAGCTTTAGTTAAAACATCTTCCATATTTTATTACCTCGTTTACTTAGAAAAACAAGCCCACTAAAAAAATTAGCAGGCTTGTCGTTTTCACTTTTGCGAGCAACACATAAAAGCTTTGCTCGTCTCCTATTATATAGCAGTTTGATGAAAAAAGCAATTAAAATGGTTTTTATTTTAGACAATAGCCTCGATTAACAGCTTATTGCCCAGCACCATTTCATAAACACCCGGCTTTTTTTTCTTGTTAAAAGCAAAACTAATCATATACCCAGTGTCTTTATGGTAATAGTCCAGATACTCTGTTAGCTGTTGTTCTCCACAAGCATTATATTCCTGCCCACGCCATATTTTCAACTCGATAACAAATTGTTCACCGTGATAATCTACAATAACATCGGTTCTGCGGTTATTACGAGTTTGAGCTTCGATATAATAATTACCAGTACCATTAATGATGGGCCTTAGATAAAGCAGGAAATATCTTCTACCCTCTTCCTCCAAAAACCTTTCATCCTTATCACCATATAGCTCATTAAAGTGCTCCACAAACTTACTCAGTACCAGCTTCATGTCTAATTGACCATTTTTTACAAATTGGTTTTTATCCTGAGAAGCAGCATCAAAGAGCTTGTTAGATTGGGCCTTAGGTGTAGAGAGGAAATAATTATAGAGCCGCATTTCAAAAATACGATTACTAATGGCAACAACGCCCTGCCTATTATAGATGAATCCATACATAGTAAGCAGGTTCATAATGTGATTATCGGTGTTATAGGCAATGCTTTTGCCATCAAAAAGAATTTCTTCCAGCATTTTACTGAGCATTGCGCTATTAATAACCTTGCCCATCAAGGACTCAAAAAGTGTGTTGTTTTCGTTGACAATTATCTTAATCGCTTCGGCAACCCCAGTACATGACCATGCCGATTTCTTATCCCACTTCCCCGAATTCGGCAATACTTCATCAATTAGCTTACAAATGCGGGAAACAAGAAATGGATAACCAGATGTGTAATCATAAATCAATTGGCTTATCAGTGCATTATCCATACCCGTATGATGGTCGTTTTCGTAAGCAGCGAGCATACCTTCAATATCCTTGGTATCAAAGCTCATGCTGATATTAAAATCAGTGGCAATGTTCCACGGACTATTAATTCTATGTTCATCATCCGGGCGCATTTTTATCCGGATATTTTTGATGTCATAGACTCCTGCCAGAATAACAGATTTGAAGGTAGGCCTTGTATCGCGCACAAGATAATATGCCCTAAGTTGGGCAAGAAAATCTGTAAACACCTGGCTATTAGAAGCATTGTCCACTTCATCTATCATTAAAACAATAGGTTTATCTGATTGGGCACAGAGCTTGCTTAATGCCTTAAAGAAGTTATAGAGATACTGTTTTTTACTACTATCAGCGTAAAATTGGGCAATACTATTTTTGATTGCTTCAGGAATGGCCGCAAAGCCTTCTAGCTCTTCGACCAAGGCTTCTGCGAGCACGTTAACAAACTCTGTTTCCGTTGCAAGGCTAGCAAAGCTAATCATTTGAAAATCTAGGCTAATCACATTATATGTATTTCTAAGATATTCCTTGAGAGCCCTTAATGTGGTCGTCTTGCCATATTGTCTTGCTCTATTGATAACAAAATAGTCACCATTGTCGACGAGTTCTTTAATTTGGGCCAGACGAGCACTCAGATTAACCATGTAGTGTTTAGAAGGAATACACGCTCCCGTTGTATTGAAAACTCTACCCAATTAGTTCACCACCTTACGGATTAGTAGCTATCTACGTATATCTTAACACACTTTAAGCAAGAAGTATCTATATTTTTCAATAAGATGGGAATTCTTACATTTCCTTAAACAAATTTACCATTTCCATAGCGGCCATAGCGCAGTCCACGCCCTTATTACCAGCCTTAGTACCAGCGCGCTCTACGGCTTGTTGAATAGTCTCAGTGGTCAGTACGCCAAAGGCCACGGGCACACCAGTCTGCAGGCTTACTTGGGCAATACCCTTGGAAGCCTCAGCGCAAACGTAATCAAAATGCGGAGTAGCGCCACGAATAACGGTACCCAAGCAAATCACAGCATCATATTTGCCGCTTTCAGCCATCTTTTTTGCAGCCATAGGAATTTCAAACGCACCGGGAACCCAAGCCACCGTCAAATCTTCGTCAGCAGCTTCATGGCGCAGCAAGCAATCCACGCAGCCACTCAACAATTTGCTAGTAATAAACTCATTAAAACGAGCCACCACGATACCAATCTTCATACCTCTAGCAGTTAATTTACCTTCTAAAACGTTCATTATGTGTACCTCCAAAATTAAATAATAAGTTTCTCAATTTATAATTATAATATATTTACACTCAAAAGGAATTTCTTAACGCCCATTTCGTGGGGTATAACCAAGCCCCTGCGGAGTACTATTTGCGTGAAGAACAATTCACTATACTCAACCCTTGGGGCGGTTATACCAGCCACTCATGTGCTAAAATTCCTATTCGCTCCAATATATTATAATTATAAAATTTCACGTCAGCTCTACTTTTCGGAAGAATAAATGTCCAAGGATTGCTATTTCCTCGATTTGTTATTCCTCCTGAGTGCCGAATATATCATGATTATTATTCTATAAAACCAATAATTCAAGAAACCAATCAGCTCAACACACTAATCAATGACACCCACAGCCACAATCATGCAGCTTATGTCCCATCTTCTCCTCTTTAACATCCAAATAATGCTCATTAAACTCATTCGGCTCCATAATAATCGGCACGCGGTCAGTAATCGTAATACCATAGCCGCTCAAGCCAATGCGCTTCGCTGGATTATTAGTAATCAAGCGAATGCTGGTAAGGCCAAGGTCGGCCAAAATCTGCGCGCCTAGGCCGTAATCCCGCAAATCAGGCGCAAAGCCCAAGCGTACATTGGCTTCCACAGTATCAAGACCTGTATCCTGCAACGCATAGGCACGAATCTTATTCGCCAAGCCAATGCCACGCCCCTCCTGCCGCATGTAAACAACCGCGCCGCAGCCTTCCTTCTCAATCATGCGCAAAGCAGTAGCTAATTGGTCGCCACAATCACAGCGCAGGCTGCCAAACGCATCACCTGTCAAACACTCGCTGTGCACGCGCACCAAAACGTCCTTCTTACCGGCCACATCACCCTTCACAATTGCCACATGACACAAATCATCAAGATCATTTTCGTAGGCAATAATGCGGAAGGTGCCGTACTTTGAGGGCAGTGCTGCCTCAGCCACGCGGTGCACCATTTTCTCGTGGGACTTGCGATAAGCCACCAAATCGGCTACAGTGATGAATACTAAATCGTGCTTTTTGGCAAACTCGATTAAATCGGGAGTGCGCGCCATGTGACCATCATCATTCATAATCTCACAGCAAATACCCACCGGCTTTAACCCCGCCAGCTTGCACAAATCCACCGTGGTTTCGGTGTGACCGGTGCGCACCAAAACGCCACCCTCGCGAGCACGCAGGGGGAAAACATGGCCCGGACGGCGAAAATCGCTGGGCTGCGCCCCCTCGTCAGCGCATTTTTGCATAGTATAGGCACGCTCGTAAGCGGAAATACCGGTAGTGGTATCCACATGGTCGATAGAAACAGAGAAGGCAGTCTCGTGATTATCAGTATTCTTGCTAACCATGGCCCCAAACTGCAGCTTGTCCATAATCTCGCCAGAGGCAGGCATACAAATCAGGCCTCTAGCCTCCTTAGCCATAAAATTGATAGCCTCAGGAGTGCACAGCTCCGCTGCCATAATCAAATCGCCCTCATTTTCGCGATCCTCATCATCGGTAACCAGCACCATTTTACCAGCCTTAATGGCCTCAATGGCCTCTTCAATAGTGTTATATTTAAAATCCATTTACTTCACCTCACACAAAGCCGTTTTCCAACAGCGTCTTCATATTTAAAGTGTCCGCCTTGCCTTCTGGCTTTTGCTGCCAAGTAAGCATGCGCTCCACATATTTACCCAAGATATCCGTTTCCAAATTAACGCTGTCGCCCACTTTTTTAAAGCCAAGGGTCGTTTCCTTGGCCGTGTGGGGAATCAGCGATACAGAAAAGCTCGTATCCGTAACATCCGTTACGGTCAGGCTAATGCCGTCGATGGCAATGCTGCCCTTTTTTATGATATATTTTAAGAGCTCCGGCGGCGTAGCTATAGTAACTACCACAGCAATGCCCTCGGGACGCTGCTCACTAATAGTGCCCAGCCCCTCCACATGGCCGCTGACAATGTGCCCATCCAGACCATCGCACAGCCGCAAGGTACGCTCTAAATTAACCTTGGAGCCCGGCTGCAGGCTGCCAATATTCGTTAGACGCACGGTCTCCGGCATCACATCGGCAGTGAAGCCGCTATCATCCCTACGTACCACGGTTAGGCAAGCGCCGTTCACAGCCACACTATCGCCGATTTTGAGATTTTGCAGCACCTTCTGCGCGCCCACAGTGAGGTGATAGGAGTTACCCTGCCGCGCCAAACGCTGCACCGTCCCCAGCTCGGCTACCAAACCAGTAAACATTAGGCATCCTCCTTCCGCACAAGTCCAGTAATCATTAAGTCTTGGCCTAGCAGCTTATACTCAACCTCGTCCAGCATCCAGCTGTCCTCGATATAATCGCAGCCCACGCCGCCGATGGGCGTAAAGCCTTGGCTACCGCCAACAAGCTTAGGCGCGATGAACGCGTACACTCTGTCGCCAAAGCCTGCGTCCTTAAAAGCGCCGAGCACCGCACTGCCGCCCTCTACCAAAAGGCTCGTAATGCCGCGCTGGGCTAGCACGGTTACTATTAAATCGATGGGCAGGCGCCCTTTTTCCAAGGGCAAGCGCACCACCTCCACATTAGGCAGCGCAGCTAGGGCTTCGCCCTTCACAGCATCCGCCTCAAGGCTGGTAATAATAAGCGTATCCGCAGCAGGATTAAGCACCGTGGCCATTAGCGAGATTCGCAGCTGGCTATCCAGCACCACTCGCACGGGGTTCTTGCCCTGCACCATGCGACAGGTCAGCTCCGGGTCATCGGCTAGCACTGTACCAATGCCAACTAAAATGGCGTCATGCTGGCGCCGCAGCCTGTGGGCAAAGGTGCGAGCCTCCTCGCCTGTAATCCACTTGCTATCACCGGTGCGCGCCGCAATTTTTCCATCCAAAGTCATGGCGTATTTGAGCGTAATAAAGGGGCGCTCCTTGCTAATCCATGTAAAGAAACGCTCATTTAAACGCAGTGCCTCTGCCTCGCACACGCCTGTCACGACCTCGATGCCCTGCAGGCGCAGGTACTCCAAGCCTTGGCCTGCTACCTTGGGATTGGGGTCCGTACAGGCCACGACCACCTTTTTGATGCCTGCTCTAGCCAAGGCTACGCAGCAGGGACCTGTGCGACCAAAGTGTGCGCAGGGTTCGAGGGTAACGTAGGCGGTGGCGCCGCGGGCCAAATGCTTAGCCTCGGCCAGCGCGTTCACCTCCGCATGGGGCTCACCGGCCTTGTGGTGATAGCCCTCGCCCACGATATTGCCCTCGTCATCCACGATGACACAGCCCACCATGGGGTTGGGACTAGTATTGCCTTCTGCCTCGAGTGCCAGCGCTAAGGCGCGCTGCATATATTGTTCATCCGTCAAATAAATCACCTTCTAACTTCAATTTAAGGGACTAAATCACAATAAAAAACCGCATCAGACCTAAGGAGCCCGTGCGGTTAGATACAAATTAGCCACCTTTTCTCATCCAGACTATACTGTCGGTGCAGGAATCGCACCTGCTCATGCCCAAAGGCTCGCGGACTTTACCGCCGGTAGGGAATTGCACCCTGCCCCAAAGGTTCACCTTATGAAGTTATTTTAATTATAGAACTTTAGTAGGGATTCGTCAAGCATTAGAATATGGCAAATTTTAAAACTCTAGTTCAATGCTCACCGGGCAATGGTCGCTGCCGAAGACGTCGTTATGAATCTCGGCACTCTTCACCTTGTCCTTAATGCGCTCGGAGACCATAAAATAGTCAATACGCCAACCAGCGTTCTTCTCACGAGCCTTGAACATATAGCTCCACCAGCTATACTTCACCTCTTCAGGATGCAGATAGCGGAAGGTATCCACAAAGCCTGCGGCCTTAAAAATGCGGAACTTTTCCCGCTCCTGGTCCGTAAAGCCGGCGTTCATGCGATTGGTTTTGGGGTTCTTCAGGTCGATTTCCTCCGCTGCTACATTGAGGTCACCGCACACCACCACGGGCTTCACCGCATCCAGCTTTTGCAAATACGCCAAAAAGACCTCCTCCCACTCCATGCGATAGTCCAAGCGTGCCAGCTCACGCTGGGAGTTAGGGGTATATACCGTCACTAAGAAAAAGTCGGGATACTCCGCAGTAATCACACGGCCCTCCTTATCGTGCTCCTCAATGCCCAGGTCATAGGTCACATTTAAGGGCGCTTGCTTGGAAAAAATAGCAGTGCCGCTGTAGCCCTTTTTTTCAGCGCTATTCCAATATTCCTCATAGCCCGGGAAGTCAAAGGTCGCCTGCTCCCGCTGCATTTTTGTTTCCTGCAAGCAAATCACGTCCGGGTCCGCAGCTGCCAAAAAATCGGCAAAGCCCTTATTCATGCAGGCTCTCAGGCCGTTCACATTCCAAGAATATAATTTCATAAGTCACCTCGTTATTTTTCTGCTGCCACCTTCACTGTTTCGTAAATCCAGCGGGCAGTATCATATAAATCGCTTTCCTCCAAATATTCTTCCGTAGTGTGCACATTGCTCATGCCCGTAGCGAGTAAGCCGCAGGGCAGGCCGTAGCCGCACAAATAGTTGCCATCACTGCAGCCACCGGTGGTCTTAAGCTCCACCTTAAAGCCCAAGCGCTCGGCAGAACGCTTAGCCAGCTCGATGCAGGGATGGTCCTTGCTCAGCTCCACAGCGGGGCAGCCCTCCACCACTTCAAACTCCACCTGTCCCTTGCCTGCTTCCACAGTCTCCTTAATCAGAGCAAGGGTATCGTCCTTCAGCTTTTCCAGCTTGGGCACGTTCAAGGAGCGCATGTCGATAACAAATTTGGCCTCAGGGCACACGATATTCGTACCCATGCCAGCGTTAAAAACGCCAATATTAAAGGTCGTTTCTTCGTCAATGCGACCGTAGGCGGGCAGCTTACTAAGGGCTTCAGCAGCCAACATAATGGCGTTCACGCCCTGCTCCGGAGCGATGCCTGCATGAGCCGACTTGCCCTTCACAGTAACATAAATATCGTACAGCTTGGGCGCAGCATAGGTAATCTCGCCCATATTACCGCCGATATCCATGCAGTAGCCATAATCAGCCTTAATCCAAGACTTATCCAGATTTACCACGCCCAAACAGCCAATTTCCTCGCTGATGGTAAAGAGCAACTGGATATCACCATGGGCAACGCCATCCTCCTTGAGCGCGCGTACTGCCTCCAGCATGCCGGCCACGCCCACCTTGTCATCACCGCCCAGGGTAGTGGTGCCATCGCTATAAAGCACGCCGTCCTTGCGCACCACCTTGGTGCCGGTGGTGGGGGCTACAGAGTCCATATGCGCTTCAAACAGCAGCGTGGGTGCATCGGGCACAGTGCCCTTCACATAGGCCCACACATTACCGCAGGTACCACCAGTTTTTTCGTGGGCCTTGTCCATCACGGGCTCCAAGCCTAAAGCGCGCAGCTTGGCCATAATCAGCTCGGCCTCGGCCTTTTCGTCCTTGCTAGGGCAGGGCACGCTCACCAGCTCAATAAATTCGTTTAACAGTCTATTTTCATTAATCATTTAGCACACCTTCTATTTATCTATTATTTATCTTCTACTATGAGCTTGAGCACATCGGGGCGAGAGTAATGACCGCAGGCATCAAACTCCATGCGGCTGGCCGGCACCTTGTCCATATCCAAATCCGCATAAATAATCTCTTCCTTATCCCACACGGGCTCGGTCACATAATGACCGTACGGGTCGATAATGCAGCTGCCACCGCGACACACTATTTCTGGCAGCTGAGCCACTTCCTCGCTGGCGTTTAAATCGCTAGGATACATGGCGCGCGCAAAGAATTGGTCACAGTTGATATAGTAGCAGCGGCCCTCTAAAGCGATATGCTGAATCGTGGCTTGCCATTCGGGATTATCATTCGTGTTGCAGGAAATGAGCAGTGTCACACCCTTTTCATACAGCGCCACACGCGCCAAGGGCATATAGCTTTCCCAGCAAATCAGGTTGCCAATGGGTCCCCAGGGGCTTTGTACAACCGGGAAATAATGCTTATCCGCATCACCCCACACCACGCGCTCGGAGCCGGTGGGCTTCAGCTTGCGGTGCAGCGCAGCAATGCTGCCATCGGGAGCAAAAATAATATTGCTATTATATAAGGTGCCGCTCACAGCGTCGCGCTCGGAAACACCAATGCTCACATAAGCCTTCGCCTTTTTGGCAGCCTTGCCCAAGGCTTCGGTTTCCTTGCCGGGCACCACAATGGAGCCATCATAATAACGCTTCCAATCCTCGCGGCCCGCCTCCTTGCGACTACCCACAGTAAAGCCAAATGTCATGCCAAAGGGGTAGCAGGGAATAATTAGCTCGGGCAACACGATTAAATCGGCCTTCTTTTTGCCGGCCTCGTTAATCAACGCAACACATTTTTTTAAGCTAGCCTCTTTATCAAACATCACCGGCGCCATCTGCACAACGGCTACGCGGCACATCTTTTGTAGATCTTGCATAAAAACCTCCTCTTAATGCAAAGCAAAACAATGTATATTTTAAATTGTATACTCTAAATTATAGCACCTTTTGCTTCGAAATGGGAGAAAAATCGCCAAGCTAGGCAAAAAAGCTGCTCAAGCTAAGTGATGCTATATCCATTTTACTGCAACATGATTTTTAAAATATATGATTTAATATTTATTGTATGTGGATATCGAATAAATTAAATGACTAGTTTTTTCAAGTATGGCGTGGTATAATATTACTGATTAAAGCAAAATCAGCAAGGGGTGAAAAGCATGGATGGGATTGCCTTAGGCACCATAATCATCGACTCGGATTATAACGTGGTTGAATATAACAAGCCGGTTCAAAAAATTATTCCAAATATCGCCAAAAACGCAAAATGTTATCATGCATTATTGGGAAAGGATGAGCCCTGCAGCTTTTGCCCTGTAATTCGCAAGCAGGATTGTGTGGCCCTGCCCGAAAGTGCTACCGAAAGTGTGCTGGAAATCACTCTGCCCGCTGGCAACAAGCATCATATGCTTTCCTTCCTCATCAATGACCAAAGGCATCAGCCTGCTATTAATTGCCTAAAATATAATTTACTTGGCTATTGCCTTAACACCCCCACTGCCTCTAAACCCCAAGAAGATCACGATTTAGATAGAGCAACCGGCCTATATAATATGCAGGCCTTTTTGCGTCATGCGCGCAAGCTTTTAGACGATAATCCCTACGACAGCTTTAATCTGCTTATTTCCGATATCAAAAACTTTCAGCAAATCACTGCTACCTATGGTGAAGACAAGGCCCAAGCGCTGCTGCGCGGCGTGGCCCAGCTTACCCAAAGCTGCTATAGTGATGGTGTGGTGGCCCGCTATGGCGTGGACCAAATTGTGAGCCTTTATAAAGCTCGCTCCTTGGATAAGCAGGTGCAAACTGTTAAATATTTTAAAGAGTTTTTGCGGCATACCGAAATCCCCAATGTTATTATTAAATTTGGCATCTATGAGGATGTGGATAAGGGTATTTCCGTTACTCATATGTGCTCCAAGGCGCTGCTGGCTTTAAACACCATCATCCACGATTTTCGCCGTGTTTTTGCTAAATATGATGATAATACTAGCCAAAAGCAGCTGCAGGCGCAAAAATACGAAGCCCGCTTTAACAAAGCCATCGAAAACGAGGAGTTTGTCATTTGGTATCAGCCCAAGTATGACACTTATACTGAAAAAATTGTGGGTGCCGAAGCGCTTGTGCGCTGGCAAACCGAAAAGGGTATTATTTCGCCAGGCGAATTTTTACCTGTTTTTGAAGCCGATGGCCTCATCGAGCAGCTGGATAAATACGTGTTCCGTCATGTATGTGCGCAACAAAAGAAATGGCAGGATGCGGGCAGAGCGATGATTCCCATTTCGGTGAATGTATCTCGCTCCAGCCTTTTTGCGCACGATATAGTCGAAAATTATAAGAATATTATCGATGAATATGGTTTAGAGCGTAAATATGTGCCCATAGAAATAACCGAAAGCGTGGCTTTAGAAAATTTAAAGATTAAGCCCATTGCAGATGCTTTTACCAAGGCCGGCTTTTTGCTGCATATGGATGATTTTGGCTCCGGTCGCTCCTGCTTAAACGGTCTCAATGTGCTCCATTTTGAAGCAATCAAGCTGGACAAGAGCTTAATCGATTTTATTGGTCATAAAAATGGCGAGCTGGTGCTAAGCTATACCATGGCCTTGGGCAAGGAGCTGGGTGTGCAACTGGTAGCTGAGGGCGTGGAAACTGCTTCGCAAATGCTCTTTTTGAAGCACAAGGGCTGCGATATTATCCAAGGCTTTTATTATTCCAAGCCCCTGCCAGCCGATGAGTTTGAGGCCAAGCTACTAGAGGCCAAAACCACCGATATCAAGGAGAATATTAAGCTGGTGCTGGCCGATTTCGCTGCCTCGCCCAATTCTAATAGCCTTTACAAGCATATGCCGGGCGGCTTTTTTAGCTATGAAGCCTTTGGTGATGAACGTATTTTATCCTCCAATAGCTATTTGTGGGAGATGTTTGGCTTTGATAATGAGGCCGATTTTATGGACCATGTGCACGGCTCCTTTAAGGGCATTGTGAGCCCCGATGAGCTCGACGCGGTGGAAGAATCTATCGCCCAGCAAATTAAGGATAATCATCGCGAGATGGATTTTGTTAAGTACCACATTGTGCACAAGGATGGTAGCAAATTGCCCGTGGTTGATTATGGGCATTTGGCGCATCAGGATAATAAGGATATTTTCTATGTCTTCCTGTATGAGGATAAGGAATAAATAGATATTAGACAGGGAGTAAGGGAGAAAAATGCCTGGAATAGGAACACTAGCCAATTGTGTGGCCATTATTATCGGTGCATCGCTCGGTGTTTTTTGTAAGCGTGGCCTGCCCGAAAAATGGCAGGCTACCATGATGAATAGCATTGCGCTTTGTATTTTTATTATTGGCGTACAAATGGCTTTAAAAACGCAAAATATTATTATTGTTATTTTTAGTTTGGTATTAGGTGCCATTGTCGGTGAAATTTTAGATATTGAAGCGGCCATGGGTCGACTAGGACAGCATTTAGGCAATAAGCTGGGCAACGGTGATAGTACTGCCTCAGCCGCAATTGCAGCGGGCTTTGTCAATGCGTCCATTTTGTTTTGCAGCGGTGCTATGGCGATTCTGGGCAGCATTCAGGATGGCTTAGCCGCTAACCACACCACGCTCTTTGCTAAGGCCACCTTGGATGGTCTCATAAGTCTCATTCTTAGCGCTAATCTCGGTATCGGGGTGGCGCTTTCTGCATTAAGTGTGGGTATTTATCAGGGCAGCATTACGCTTTTAGCAGGTGTTGTTGGCCCCCTAGTTACCGATGCCATGCTCAAGGAAATCTCTGCTAGCGGGGGCATCATGATTATGGCCATCGGCTGCAATATGCTCAAGCTCACAGCTATTCGCATTGGCAACCTGCTGCCGGGCATGCTCTTTGCCGCTGTGATTACCCTTTTAATATCATATTTATAAGACAAATGTAAGATAAAAAAGCTGTAGTTTGGCACTCTAAAATGTCAAACTACAGCTTTTCTTGTTAGTCAGCTATTTATTTTTTAGCCTCATTTTCAGCAGGCTTCTTTTCTTCCACTACTCTAAAATTCAAGCCAAACAAAGCATTCTTTTGGTCAAAAACTAATTGCATAAAAACATGCTCTTGCTTTTCAAACTTGCACAAATAGGTAACCACAGAACCATCATTCAAACGCTCAAACAGGCGGAATTTAGCTTCCTTAAGCGTGCCAAACTGCTCTTTAATGGATTTTTGCCAAGCAGCATATTGCTCCGCAGTAAACTTCTCGGCCAGCTTAGCATTGAGCAGGGGAGCAATTACTGTGTAATTGGGAGCAGGAGCTGCATCAATAGCATTAATAAAATGCTCAGCAGTTTTTTGTTGCTTATTTAAATCATTACCATCAGCAGCAAAGCACAGGCTGCAGGCAGTCATCGTTACTAAAGTTGTGAATAATAAAGCTAATTTTTTCATCTAGAAGCACCTCACTTATATTTCTCTTTATATATCATAAGCTCTTTTTCAAAATAAGTCAAATGATATAAATGTAAACTCGCAAGCTACATTTACCGTTTACAAAGTACTCTATAAAAGGTATAATAATATGATAGGTTGAGAAGTATTTGCCCCTGAGGCAGTTGGAGGTATAGAAAATGTCTGAAAAAATTATCCTCACCGGTGATCGCCCTACCGGTCGTTTACATGTTGGTCACTATGTTGGCTCCCTGCGTGAGCGTGTGCGCCTGCAGGATTCTGGCGAATTTGATAAAGTGTTTATTATGATTGCGGATGCTCAGGCGCTGACCGATAACGCTGAAAATCCTGATAAAGTGCGTAAAAATATTATTGAAGTTGCCTTGGATTACCTGGCCTGTGGCTTGGACCCTGCCAAAACCACTATCTTTGTGCAATCCATGGTTCCCCAGCTCACCGAGCTTACCTTTTACTATATGAATCTAGTTACGGTTGCACGCGTGCAACGCAACCCGACCGTTAAAAACGAAATCAAGCTGCGCAATTTTGAAGCCAGCATCCCCGTAGGCTTCTTCTGCTACCCCATCAGCCAGGCTGCCGATATCACAGCCTTTAAGGCAACCACTGTGCCCGTAGGCGAGGACCAGGAGCCCATGCTGGAGCAATGTCGTGAAATCGTGCATAAATTTAATTCTGTATACGGCCCCACCCTAACCATGCCCGAGATTGTGCTGCCCTCCAACGATGCCTGCATGCGCTTGCCCGGCATTGATGGCAAAGCAAAAATGAGTAAATCCTTGGGTAACTGCATCTATTTGAGCGACCCTGCCGATGTAGTAAAGAAAAAGATTATGTCCATGTATACCGACCCCAACCATGTGCGTGTCGAAGACCCCGGTCAAATCGAAGGCAACTGTGTCTTCACCTATTTGGATGCCTTCTGCAAGCCGGAGCATTTTGCTAAATATTTGCCCGACTACGAGAATTTAGACGCTTTAAAAGCGCATTACCAACGTGGTGGCTTGGGCGATGTTAAGGTTAAAAAGTTCTTGATTAAGGTATTGGAAGAAACCCTGTCCCCCATTCGTGAGCGCCGCCATATGTGGGAAGCACGCATTCCCGAGGTTTACGAAATTCTGCGTAAGGGTAGCGAGGTCGCTGCAGCTGCTGCCGCAGATACCTTACACGATGTGCGTGCTGCTATGCGCATCAACTATTTTGATGATCAAGAGCTGATTAACCAGCCCTATGAACAACAGCTCTAAAATGGCAGCTACAAAACAAGCTATTCTCCAGCTTTTAGAGGAGCAAGGCATTGATTATGTAGTGCGCGAGCATGAGCCCATTTATACTGTAGCCGAAGGCAAAGCCATTGGCCTGCCTAATGTAGAAGCAGCAGTAAAAAGCCTGCTTTTAACCGATGACAAGCGTAGTAGCTTTTATTTAGTAGTGCTACCCTTGGATAAAAGGCTGGATTTGAAGGAGCTGCGCGCCAAAATCGGCTCCCGCAGGCTTACTATGGCTAGCGCCGAAGAGCTAGCCCAGCTTTTAGAGCTTGCTCCCGGTGCTGTAACACCCTTTGGCCTTTTAGCAGATGCTCAGCACAGGGTGCAGACATATTTTGCTAGTGAGCTGCAAGATAACACTATTGCTACACCTTTAGACAGCAATACGGCCACTGTATGGCTGAGCTGCCACAAGCTGGTGCAGCTCCTTGAAGCACAGGGCCATCGTATTACCTACCTAGCTTTATAAAGACTAAATCCCTACTGCAAATGCGGTAGGGATTTTATTATTTAGTAGCACTCACATAGAGAGTTATTTTACACAACAAAAAAGCTTCCCGTTTGCACAGGAAGCCTTGCTTGTAATTGGAGCTGATGACCAGGATTGAACTGGTGACCTTATCCTTACCAAGGATACGCTC
>OBLI01002748.1_pt1 | contig 14509 bp, 13 predicted proteins | sample 1519701 | NCBI WGS metagenome assembly OBLI01 (sample SAMEA3663005, study PRJEB22513) | pig gut metagenome | biome: pig gut; feature: pig-associated habitat; material: faeces | place: France | collected 2012 | reverse complement strand
CAGTATAACCATAATAGGCATACTCCTTCATGATATGCCAGATGATAGGCATACCGCCGATCTCAATCATCGGCTTTGGCTTGAACTGTGACTCCTCTGAAATACGGGAGCCGAAGCCACCTGCTAAAAGTACTACTTTCATGCTATATCTTATTTTGTTTTACAACATCCTTAATTATCTTATCCATTTTTTGTCCCCAAACAGACCAGTTTAAACGTTCATTATAAACATCTATACAAGTTTTGGACATCTTCTCCAATTCTCCTGTTTCCAAACACTTCTTTATTATTTTTCCGAAATCTTCACCTGTAGAACCTAAAGGTAGTCCATACCCATTTCTGCCATTCAACACATAATTTGTAGTTCCTCCAGTATGATGTGTGAAAGATGGAAGTCCATATGCACTTGTTTCACCAAAAACGACACCTGCACACTCAGCAATTGTTGGCAATAATAAGCAATGACACAGCTTGATCATATCCACAAGTTTTTGATACTGCACTGGATTATTTTTGTCTAAGAATCCTACAAAATCTACACATGGCAAAGATTTTATATCTTCACTTAATTCACGTATGCCAACAATATGCAATGTAGCAGGAACACCATTATCATTCAGATATTTACAAGCACTCACTGCAATATCACCGCCTTTTCTTTTCCAATCTACACCCAAAAATAGTAAATGAAGATGACCATTATAAGAATATTCTTTCTTGATAATGTCTTTATCATCCAAATTAGCTCCAAGTTCTAATACATGAACTTTATGTTCATCCTGATTATAAAAATTCACAGCAAATCCTTTAGCCCAATCTGACCCATAAATCAAGGCAGAACATTTATCTAGAGCTTTCTTTTCCATAGAGTTTGCCTGATCTCTATTATATTTTAGCGTATCAAAAATATAATAATCAAAGAGAGCCTCTGGACTTGCATCAGACATATAGACAATTGGTTTCTTTATACCATTAAGATGATACAAATATGGTCCACAACATGGAGCATAAATTAAATCATAAGTATTCAATTTTTCAACAGAAATACTTTTAGCATACTGTTTAGCCACACATTTAAAAAACAATGGCATGACAGGCTTATGAATTAACTTGCCAAAACATTTTATTAAAAACTCCTCAAATTTCCCTAGTCCATTATTGTAAACAGGAATCCATTCTACAGAATGATTCTGTTGTTTCAAACTTTCGAACATTTTATAAAAGGTACCACTCCATGTGTACCTATTATGAGGATTTCCAACAGAAATATAAGCTATTTTCATATCAAAACATACTTTAGAAATTTTATATTGTTTCAACTGATGTCTAAACCATCCGAATTGTCATCAGAAGTTTTTTACTAATATTATATTTTTTACTGTTCAACATCAACAACATGTGCCTGTGCTAACTTCTTTCAAAAAAATTAGAACAAATTCTATTTTCTCACCCCAATTAACATACTAAGTATAGAAGGACAAAAGCGTTGTGTTAAATAATACACACCTATACAAATACCAACACAAGCCAAAGGAGCTATTAAATAACTAATAGTCATCATATACCAAGTATCGCCCATCGGCATCACCTTATTAATAATAGATATTACATGGTATAATATGAAAAAATGTAGGGCATAAATGAAGAATGATGTCTTTGCCAGTTTCTTATTCCAAAGATACAACCATTGATACTTACACAATACCGAAGCTAAGATGATTAGAGCAAAACTCTGTATAATGACAAGCCAAGGATGTATCATAACAGACAGCCTATCGCCCATAAAAGAAGCAGTATAGGTTTGCCAAACTATCAACACCAGAGCCAAGGGCAATATCACATATCTCCACTTCCATAAAACATCAGTAAAAGCTTTCTTTTTAATGGAGAAATAAGCTCCAAAACTAAAGAAAAGACTTGCTGATGCAAACATGTCGCTTATCCATGTAACCCTTATATCGAAAGCATATATTGCAAACAAAAAACCTATCCAAACAAGTCCCAGCTTCTTGATAGTCCAATAGATTATAGGCGAAAAGAACACCATCACTATCAAATCTCTCATATACCAAAAAGACAGAAGCACCGGCCCACTCATGCGAGTCACGATGCCAAGCCATGTAGTTCGCTCTTCCCAGACACAACCATCCCAAAACATACGAAGATATCCATTTTCCCTAAAGTAGTCAAGGATTTCATGCCATGATTCTCCATGAAATAGGATATCTCTCAACTTGAACATTAACGTCCAAAGTATCATCAAAAATATCCATGAGAAGTAAGGAACAACTAAACTATGCCATCTCTTGCGAAGCTTAGCGACATAGATAGACTTAGAATACTCCTTCACTTTAAAGAATAAGAGATATCCAGACATAAAAAAGAATATGGGAACCGCACTTCTCGCTATTACTTCAGAAAAGAATAATCTGATATAATCATAGACCGCATCCCCAGATAAACCACTCGCATGAAGTTGTAAAACATCTATATTTTTTCCAAAACCATGCACAAATACTACTAATACGGCAAGTGGAAATCGTAAAAAGTTGATACTCTCTGAGTCCCCCCCCCAGAATCATTTTATTTTGACACATTATTACGTTTTATTATCTACACTTCCACCTATTACAAATAGGTCTCTTTGCTTACTATTAACAAAAACATTAACATATGTTTTTATGATAATGCTAGGAGCACCTTGGTTAATACAAAAGGAATTAATTGAAATTCCATGTGGTTCCCCTTCCGTCTTGTAGCGGAACCAGAATATCTGAAAGTCTTTGTCGCTGTACATTATACTTACGTTTAAAATTACTGGCGACAAAATTACATCATCTTTCTCAAATCAGCAAATCCGTTTTTTGACGCTTACAAATATCAAAAAAACAGATGAGAGAAAGTATCCACCCCCTATAACAATACAACTTCATCCCCAGTGTTTACGGGGATACAGAGTATTTTACGTAGGTACTTTTGTAAGTACCTATGTAATTATTTCCAATAAGCAGTAAATACATGATGGCTCACCTGTTTTTCTTTAGGAGGAAGCTGCATATAATCACCATAATGTCTGGTAAGATAAGCATCATAATCTCTTATCGCCATATATTTACGACCCTCAAACTCGACGGTTATATAACTTACAAAGGTTTCCATCGGCATCAACTCTTTTTCTGCATAAATGCCACAAATGGCACCGGCATAATCTGTTTGTCCAAAAATATACTTATGATAGAATGCCTCTAATTTTCTTATATTATTATCTCGTGAGCCATATATTATTTTTTTTATAATATATTTCAATCTTAAGAGCTTTCTTTTTTGAAACGTATAATATTTACTTGTCTTTACAACACGTCTTAAAAGCTTATGCATATGTTCAATATATTGGCTCCAATTGTTCATTTCAGGAACTGCATCTATAGGGAACACATCAACGTAAATACCATTACACGCCCCATCTTCAATAAGAACAGTACGATTGTCATAAACTTTTGCAAAAGGAAAGCTATAGGAATCGTCATTCATATATGTTTGTAAAGTATATTGCGAATACAATCCTTCAAACTCTTTCAAAAATCTGTCATAGTCAGGACGAGGCAACATAATATCTATATCATCATCCCAAGGAATATATCCTTTATGCCGAACTGCTCCTAAAAGAGTACCACCACCTAAAGAATAGCGAATACCACGCTCTGTACAGAACGCATGAATCTTATCAAGAATATCAAGCTGAATGGCTCTCAATTCCTCCATTGTTATTGTTTCCTTCATTTCAATCAAAGCTTAAAATTGTTCGTTTTACACCTTCACTCAAATTTACCTGAGGATTAAAACCAAGTTGTTTTATTTTAGTTGTATCCAATGCCACACGTGGATAATTACAATATCCATCATTAGGTTGTTCACCAGCAAAAACAACATTTATATTTCTCTCAGGGAAACTATTGCAAATAAGATTAGCAACATCTCTTATAGGGTATGGTTCCAACTCGTTTGCCAAATTGTAGGCTTCACCAGCTTTTCCTTTCAGTAATGCGAATATCATACCTACTACTGTATCCGAAACATAACAAAATGCACGCACGGCATCACCTGTACTCTTCAATACTATATCCTGACGATGAACTGCATTTGATATAAAATCCGCCATCACACGACCATCGTTATCAATTTTCATACCAGGACCATAACTATGTGCTATACGAACACTCACACTATTCACCCCATATTGAATGAAATAGCTTCTGAGAAGACTCTCTGCAGCTCGCTTACTCTCAGGATAACACGAGCGATTTTCCATCGGATCTAAATATCCAAATGAAGTTTCTGTTAAAGTGGTTGCAGATACCGCTCCATACACCTCTCTTGTCGAAGCAAACAACAAACGTGAAGACTGTTTTTCTTTTGCCAAGTCCAAAACATTCATTGTTCCAATCAAGTTGCTTTTCAATATGCCGACAGGGTCCGTATTGATAAACTTTGGAGATGCATTGCCTGCAAAATGAAAGATATAATCAATACTTCCTCCATAATGGATAGGCATCACAATATCTTGATTGATAATATCAAAATAGTGTTCCCCTAAGAAATCCTTATATAAAATCTCTGTCTTCGAAAGAGTTCGTGTCAGCACAACCGTCTTGACCGATATGTTTTTTACTTTTGCCAAAAACAGAAAGAAATAGGCAGTATAAGTGCCAAGCATAGCATTGGCTCCAGTCACTAATACTGTCTTCCCATTAAAGATATCCCAGGAAATATTTGATAAATAGATTCTTTCTAAATCTTCTTGAACAATCTGATTACTAAATCCGAACATTTTTATTGTTTTTTAAAATCCAAATATCTGTTGATTTTCATGAACCTCCACCATTGCACGGAAGATAAAATAATCCGTAGGTGTAGTTATCTTAATATTCTCCATAGGCCCTTCTATCAAGCCTAGCTTATAGCCATAATGACTCATCATTGTGCAACTGTCAATAAAGTCATGTCGTCCTTCAGCTATTGCTTTGCGATGAGCTGACAGAATATCTTTTAGGATGAAACTCTGTGGAGCACGAGCTATAAGTGAAGCTGACCGTTCTGGAATATCTAACGAACCATCTCCTTTCTTCACAACAAAGGTCTCTGTTGCCGGAATACAGGTGATACAAGATCCACTATCCTTAACTTTTTCAAGATTGGCACTGATGGTCTCTTCCGTTATCAAAGGACGGACACCATCATGAATCAAAACTGTCGTTTTGTCTTCCATTCCTTTGGCAAGTGTTTCTGTTGCACAAAGACCATTGTAGATAGAATCCTGTCCTGTCTCTCCACCAGGAATAATTGTAGCCACTTTGTTTATCTCAAACTTCTTGAGCATTTTCTTTAGAAATGGAATCCAAGGTTCCACACAGACAACAACTATCTTGTCTATCTGAGGATGATTATCGAATAACTCAAGCGTATAAATTATCACAGGTTTCCCATTCAGTTCCAAAAACTGCTTTGGTCGTGACTTTGTATGCATTCGGGAGCCTACCCCTCCTGCAAAAATTAAAGCTATATTCATTGTTTATTATTTTTTAGATTTTCCAATTAACATTGGGCAATACCGAATTATTATTTTATTGCTAACTATACACAATAGCATAATTACGCTACTCACAAATATTGCCTCAAGATAAGTCCATTCTACTTTCAAGAAATTATCAGATAAGAAAATAAACAGGGCTTGCAATCCTAATATACTTATTAGAGAATTGGCACATTTCGTTATTATTGGATAAGATTTGTTCATTATGGAACACAAAGACAATATCATTAATGTTCCGACAAATCCTTGCGTATAAAAAAGAGGTATGCTAAAATTGCCATAGGCTCCAAAAGAAATACTCCACATACTAACAGAACCATTTATAAACATTATCAATAAAACAGTACAAAAAGTAAATAAGGACAAAACAAGAGGATGCTTCGTTTTCGCTACAGCTAACAGCTTATCCTTATAAACATAACCAAGCCAATAAAACGGCATTGCCATAACAGCATTTGCCACGAACATATACTTATGTACATGCATACATAACACAAAGAAAAGTACTGCGAATGCCAATATTCCCATCAGTTTCTTTAATATACATATATCTGTAAATATTTTACAATAAAACAGAGCTATCAAAAACCAACAAGGTCCATCTAACATCACAGTTCCTTTGCACATACCTTTTATGCTAAAAATAAAATAACTAATATATGTATTCCACAAGCTGCCCCCCAGATTTCGGACAAGACTGATTCTTTGTAATTACCATATCCATAGGAATATAACAAGCCTGTGACTATAAAAAATAAAAAAGCAAAGGACACAACAGGTACCAATATCGTTCTGACATATTTATACAACTGCACGGAGCCATTATATTTATGCAACATTCCACTGATGACAAAAAACAATGGCATATGGAATTGGTAAATAAATACACGAACGTAATTGTTAGGTTCATAAGGGAACAAATGACCATAGATTACAAGGAATGCTGTCAATAATCTTGCATAATCTAACATTGGTATTCTCTTGGAAATTACTTTGAAATTTCCATTCCTTGATGTAGATATAATTGAATTCATATTTATCTTGAAAATTTATTTTTTATAGTTTTTATTATCATTCCTCTCTCATGTTTTGACAACACGACATAGAAAACAACTGGTATATATAAAAGCACAAATGAAGTTAACATTGTGAATAATTTCATCCAACTTTCTGCGAGGAATTCAGAAACGAAATACATAGGGAAGGCAAACAATAATGTAGTAAAAGAAACTGGTATTATAACTTCTTTTGCAAAAGATTCCAAAGAAAAACCTAGGAGTTTCTTAACAAACCCCATTCTTACTATCAGTAAAACAACATCTACAAGACATTTTACTATAAGAACCGACTCTGGTGGAAGCCCAAATCCCAAACATATCCATGACAGAAGGAATACCAAGATAATAAGTGCGCTCATACAAATATGATAAACCATTATTTTCCCTGTAGCGGTAATTGAAGTCCACAATGGTGCCATTAAAGACTCAAGCAATGACCAAACCATTAGATAAGCACAGAACAATCCGGCATTCTCCGGAGGCGTTTTCAACCATATCTTCAGAATAAAATCAATATTGAATATGACTGGACAAATAATCATAAATAATAACATATATGAAAATTTTGATGCCCGATAAACAAGTTTCCTCATAAGATCTAATTCTCTTGCCGAATAGTATTTCACAATTTGCGGATTGAAGGATACCTGAAAATTTGTGACAAACTGATTGATAGAAGTACTAACTTGTTGTGCTATTCCCATGGCAGCATTTACTACTACTCCACAATAGACATTCAAGATAATAGTTACACCTTGATTGGCAGCCATTGTAGATACAGAGCTAAGCAATGTCCAACCAGAAAAAGACAAAAGGCGTTTAAACAAATCTTTGTCCCAAATTCTTTTGATTATGAAATAAGAGAATTGTCTTTTGCTATATATATACTCACAACTCACCACTATAATTATAATAGCCAATTGGATTACAGCATAAGTAATAAGTTTATCAAATGTTACATACAGCAACAAAATAGCATTTACCAATTTCATTAGAACTTCAACAATACTCATATATGCATAAAATGACATTCTTTCATGAGATGTTATCAATGCATCGAAAGGTGTCTTTAGTAAAGAAAACACCAATGCAAACAAAGAAAGTTGGAAAGTCCATATTGTTGCCGTATATCGCCCATTCGGTATTTGCATTTTACTGTTTATAAACCAAAAGCCTGCAATTTCTATTATAATGACAAGTACTAATGCCATTAGAACATATCCTAATAGGCTCAAATTAAATACTTTATTCGCTTGTTCATAGTTTTTTCTGCCAAGTTCAAAACTCAAAAATCTTTGAGTTGCAGAACTCAATGGACCACTTAGGAATGTAAATGCAATTATAAATGTAGCAACAACATTATATATTCCATAATTGTTAATTCCCAGGGCTTGCAGTACTATTCTCGACGTATATAGCTGTACTAGCATTATTACTGCCATACGTATATACATGTACAAAGTATTCTTAGCTATTCGCTTGTTATTATCAGATGTTTGATTTGACATTATAATTGATGACTGATTGCTGATTACTGATGACTGATTATTCGCACCTTGTTTATTATTAGAGGAGCTCATCAAGCTAAGGCAAGTTCCTGATGACTGATTATTGATTATTGATTATTCACACATTATATATTATAAGAGGTGTTCATCAAGTTACGCAAGTTTCTGATGATTGATGACTGATTGATGATGACTGATTGATGATGACTGATGATTGATTACTGATTGCTGATGATTGATTGCTGATGACAGATTTTCCATTAGATTATTCAATTAATCCGTAGCTGCCCCATTGCTGGCATCTGAAATACTATAGAGCAAATCATGTTCAAAATATCGTTTTCCAAATTCGGTTCTCCATGTATCTATATCATCATGAAACGCATAATGAGGGGTGTAGCCGAAGGTAGGTGAACTATAGGGTATGTTCTTGATAAGACGGAATCTGGAGAGATAGCACATTTCCTTTCTCTTTTTCAGCTTTTCATCCGCACAATCATTGGCGATATGTTTATATCTCCATTTTCTTCCCATATCAGAGAATGCATTATAGTATAGCAGCAACTGCTCAGAATCGGACATCTGTGAGCGCAATAGTTTTACATACTCGTATTTGTCATCCTCAGAAATGACTTCATCATCAAACTCGGCAACATATTTGACGAGATTATAAAGATGACGGTAATAATGTCCTAACGCCTCGTTATGCCCCTTTAGCAACGGATTAGGAGCAGCATATTCCTTGCTGCCAGATGACAACTTTACAGTTTCATTTCTATAGGACAGGCTCTTGTCTACTGTCCATTTGAGAGTGGCCAGACTTCTGTAATAGTACATGTCAAGTTGGCGTTCATCTTTGTTTAAGGTTTCAAACTTATCTATGTGGGGTTGTCCGTAGAAAAAAAGGTCGTATGCAAGTTTGGTGTTGTATTTCGTTTTTTTGCTTCCATCTATAATATCAGCTGAATTTGCATAGATGGCCTTCTCTTCTTTATACCTTGCAGCATCGGGATGTTGAACTTTGTTTCGGAAAACAGAATTCTCATGTTCGAGATACTGATAAATCGTTTTTAACTCACCCAGTAGTTCGGGAAATGCTTCCTTACCTTTAAACTCTCCACACCGTATTGCTTCCACATCTTTGCTATATATGTCAAGCATCTGATAGAACTTGCTCTCAAAGCGTTCGATTTTCAAATCTTTCTTGCTCTTTTCCTGTTCTTCAGATAGCAGTTCATTTGACCTGTATTGCTCAAGAAATGCGATGAATGTCAGATAGGCTGCAACAATTGCGACAAGCGTACCCAGCACACCACCTATTGTACTGCCAACATCTCCGGTACTATCCGTGAAGGCAAGACATGGAATAAATGCATTTCTTGTCAATACGAAAAGTAAGAGCACAGAAAGTCCAATGGCTATCATGAAGCGCCGTCTGTATCTTACCTTGATATCCTTAAATTTTTCCATGATTGATAATTATTATTCATGCTAAAAATCCCCCTTTTTTATGAAGGTACGTAAGTATTCAATTTAGGGCACACGAATTTGATTGATTGCTGATAAGTGATTATTGATTATTCACTCATTATATATTTTCAGCGGTGTTCATCGACTGGCGAGATTACATATTGATATCAATGCCTATGCTTTCTGCCAATTCGTCGAGCGTTGCCGACAAGTCGATCTGTTGCCTCACAGTCTCATCGAAGGTGGTGAGGGGCAGGCCGATGGTGGGTTGCTGCTCTTCGATCGTCACCTTTTCGCCTTCGCGCTTGAAATAACAGCTTCCCACCTTGCTCCTATCCAGATAGAGCTTCTTGTTGTGGTGATGGTCCTCGCAGAACTTATCGAAGGTCTGGGGCGACACCTTGCGTATCTCTCCCAGCATCAACAGTTGGTTCATGCGGTTCAGCATATAGTCGCTGTGGGTGGTCATCTGTATCATCATTCCGTTGTTGATGCATCTTGCAAGCATATCCATAACGAGCGATTGCTTCTTGGGGTGCACATGTGCCTCGGGCTCTTCAAACAGCATGCTGTTGTAGAGGCTCTTGCCGTTTTGAAGCATCAACAAGAAGGGCATGAGCTCTTTGACGGATGAGGCGGCCGCTGATACGGGGATCTTCGCGCCCGACTCAAAAACGATGAAGATATTGCCATTCTCCACAACAATCTTTCCGTCGACAAGGCGGGCTATGTAATTGGAATATAGCTGAATGTCGGGGCTTGCCACACGCGACGGTGTTTTGAGGTCGTCAAACTGGCGTAGGAACTCGCGATACATTCCGATCGGCGTGGTGGTGTTAGATCCTATGAATGCTGCGCGCGCCGGGGGGAGCAGGAGTTGGAAGGAGTAGGGCTGATTGAATATCTTTTCCGCAAGATATTTGTTGAGCGTGATGCTCATCAGCAGGGTCTGGTCTGCCAGATGCATCGGAAACACTTCCGTCTTGCCGTTCATGCTGCAACGACTGAAGCTGGTGGTTTCGTCATCGTCGAGGCACTTCACATGGAGTGGCATATCGTCGTCGAGGTCGAACACGTAGTTGACATGACACGAAAAGTCGCTATAGCCCAACAGATAGCCAAGGTATGCGCTTGTGTTATTGTTTAGCCACAGTCTGAAATCCTTGAATTTAACGTCAAGCTCGAGTTTGTTCCCCTTAACCTTTTGTTCAACAAACTCTTGCATTCTAATAGCCGTCAAGGCTGAGGTTAGGTTGTAAACGAGGAATGCGGTATAGCTCTTACCCAGACCCGACTCGCCCGTGAAGACCATGAATGGCTTGAGGGTGATCTCGGAGTTGGTTATGGGTCCTAACTTATCTATTAAAATGCGAATATCCATAGGAAATAATCGTTTTGCAAACGTGGAGGGTTGGTTCACGCGGATGTGTTTTGTTGCTCTCTTAGTGGAGGAGCACCTTCATTATAATATAAGGTATTGGAGGATTGAGAATCTGCTTAAGGGCTATTCGGCGTACATCACCTTGCGCTCCTGCTGGAGGGTGTGGGAGTGGCCAAAATTGTAAAGCAGACCTAACTGGCAGCCAGTGGCTTTGAGGTAGTTGTACACTTGGCTGCGGTGGGTGTTGTCGAGGTCGCCAACGGCCTTGATCTCCACAATGATGTTGTCGTAGCAAACGAAGTCTGCACGGTAGGTCTGCTTGAGCTCGTGCCCGTCGTAGTAGATCTTGAGCTCTTTCTCTCGTTGGAAGGGTATGCCGCGCTTAGAGAACTCAATGGCCAGGGCTTCTTGGTAGACTGCTTCGAGGAACCCGGGGCCGAGGGTGTTGTAAACGTACATCGCGGCTCCCGTGATGTTATAGGACTCTTGGCTGCGGTAGATCATGACGCTTAATATCTTAATTTTTTAGAACACGAATCTCACGAGACTCGGCTATTTTTTTTCGAACACGAATCTTACGAATCTTACGAATGCATGTCTTTAGAAACACCGCCGGTGTTTGAAATCTCACGAATGACTATTATAGACCCACTGACCAACGGGAAGTAATGACTATCATAGACCCACTGACTGTGGTGAATAGTACCAGCTGTTATTCGGTAGATTCGGTAGATTCGTGTTCGTTTATAGAAACACCAGGGGTGTTTGAAATCTCAAAAGACCCGGCTATTTTTTTTGAACACGAATCTCCCGAATCTTACGAATGACCACTGAAAGGAAACACCGCCGGTGTTTGGAAATCTCACGAATGACCGCTGAACAACGGATATTATCGTTGATTGTTATTCGGTAGATTCGTGTGATTCGTGTTCGTCTCCAAAAACACCAGAGGTGTTTGAAGTCTCACGAGATTTGGCGTAAACCCATTGAACAACGAATATTAGCGTTGATCGTTATTCGGTAGATTCGCGAGATTACCTCCCCTTCGGTCGGTGGGGTTTCACCGAGTCTCGTGTTCGTTTATAGAAACACCAGGGGTGTTTGAAATCTCACGAGATTTGGTGTAGACCTACTGAGCAACGGATATTAGCGTTGATCGTTATTCGGTAGATTCGCGTACCTCCTCGAAGTCCTCCTTGTGGATGCCACGGAGGGCGACGGCGTGGCCACCGAAGTCGAAGACGAGCTGGCGGTCGCGGTCGATGCGGACGATGTAGCCCTCGTAGCCGGCGAAGATGCCGGTGAGGACGCGGAGCTTGACATGGTCGCGGGCGAACTTCTCGAAGGGGTCGCGGAGGAAGGTGACGCGCTCTGGGTTGTTGCGCAACACCGTCATGAAGGGTTGCATCACCGCATTCGTGATCGATGCGGGGGCATTGCGCGAACGGTCTTTTACAAGATGGTATTGGGGATAATAGAGACGGAGGAAGGCCTGGAGGTCGCTGGTGGTGCCTTGCAGGAACACGAGGCCGCAGACGGTGGGCTTGAGATCTTTCTTCACGCCCCCACGCTCGGTTTTCTGCTTGTAGCTATAGGAGCGATGAACAAAACAGGCATGGGGTGCGTCGGGATGGGCAGCGTTGTAAGCGTTCATCTGACGCTCAAAGACGGGCACGGTCATGTTGTGGAGGTAGAGGTAGCCCCAGGGCAATCCCTCTTCGCGACAGCGCATTCTCTCTATACCCAGGTCCGATGCATCATCAGTCTTGGTAACGTGTATGCCCTTTGGTAAACGGTTGTTTACGTCGGCTGTAGCAAGTGAGTCAAAGCAATCCTGCGTCATCCCCGCCCCCTACTTTATGTCCTTCGAATCCATCACCACGGAGGATAATGGAAGAGGTGTCTTTTTATCCTTCATGCCGCATCTTATGACTTATTAAGAAAAGCCTGTATGAGGCTTCCGTTCTCCTATTCGTTCTGTCCAGCTCCATGCGGAGTGTGGACCTATCGATTGCAAAGATACGGCTTTTAGATTAAAAACACACCTTTTTCTATTAATATTTTACGTTACCATTGCAAAACAATGATATGAGCTGGGGGAAAACCTTTGCCCGACGGCAGTTGGGGGAACGGGGATGCGCACCTTTGGGGTCCGCAAACACCACAGATGGTGGGGGCTGGCGTGAGAGGAGCCACCGCAATAGGTGCCTAACCGTAAAGGCTGCTCTGACACGAGCCGAGAGAAAGAGTGTATAATGTGGAATGTGGAATGTTGAACGTGGAATGTGGAACGTGGAATGTGGAACGTGGAATGGTCCGTCGGATGAGGAATGATTGAATGCGGCCATGCGGGAGTTTTATACGCCCACAGATCGCACTGAGGAACACAGATGCCATGCGGGCTGCTTGCCAATAACACAGATCGCGCCATCGGCGCGGCAAATCGGCACTCTTTCGCTGGCAGTGGGTGGTCTATAACGTGAAGTGTTAAGTGTGGAATGGGGGGGATGGGCCATGCGGTACTTTTTTCGCCCACAGATCGCACTGAGGAACACAGATGCCAGCGGGGTGCTTGCCAATCATCGGCGCGGCAGATGAACACGGATTCTTCGCAGGCGGTGTGCAACTTATCTGTGGAGATCGGTGAGATCTGTGGGAGACGACAACCGCTCCACCCTACCCTATCGCAAGACGTTCTGTGTAATATTTTGGTACAAAAGTTGTGTGGCGATTTTCGTTGAAATAGACAAAGAAATCGTGTTTTTTCGGTGTTCGGCGACGCAAATCTTCGTCGCACGCTCACCGTTAGCCATCTTTTGAGTTGCGATACCTACCCAACCGCACCTCGAAAGACCATATATCGAGGCTCGAAAGACAAGGTTTCGACACTCGGTTTGGCATGTTTCGCAACAGCAAATACTTAATGCAAACGAGAAAATCCTTCCTTCTTGCAACAACCCGTTAACTATCAACGGTTTACGTAATTAGGCCGAGAATGGCGTATTTCCGCCCAACCGTTTCGTCGTTGCCGCCAATGATGTAGATTTCAATATAGATTGTTGTCATTCTTCGCATGCTCTACACGCAAGATGTATTTGGCTTCTGACTGCATCGCTCGCACGGCCGTTATGGCATTTCACTTCCAGAGAGAAACTTTTGTGATAAGAAAAACGTGACTTGTGTTCGCCTTCAAAACTCCTAAGGTGATGCTATCTCAGAGAGATTTAGCGTGAACCCACTGACCGTAGGGAAGCCATGAGGCTTGGGCCAGGCGCACAGTTTTTACAAAAACACAAGAATGAAGAGGTATATATTTTTAGTTTTCGATGGCGTAATCAATATTCAAAAGGATAAGATGCCTTTAAATCGGTTCTTCCGTTAAATGCATTTCGGGGCGCATGTCCACGCATTTAACGGAAGAACCCAAACTATTAGAAAGAAGATTATTTCCTTTGGTTTAACACAATAATTCAATACTTCTCGTAATTATTCATGCTACTGC
>OBLI01002747.1_pt1 | contig 14511 bp, 15 predicted proteins | sample 1519701 | NCBI WGS metagenome assembly OBLI01 (sample SAMEA3663005, study PRJEB22513) | pig gut metagenome | biome: pig gut; feature: pig-associated habitat; material: faeces | place: France | collected 2012 | reverse complement strand
TTGCGGCGGATTACAATGAACGAAATGTTTATGGCCGTGACAGGTCAGTGAGCCTCGAGATTGGCCCGACCACTTCCGGAATGGGGCTGTCGCTGAGATTCTGAGGCGGTCTTGTGCTTGATGCGGCGGACGAAGGCGGTGGTGGGGAAAAGTTGACCTCTATTTGGCCAATTTGCCTCCAGCATGACGTCGATATGCAAGTCGCTCTTAATCGGATGCTTACGCAGGAACTAATAATCGTTTTATATGGCATATTTCATAGAATTAACATCAAAATACGAACATCCGGTTTTGATAAACGTGGAGAGTATTGCGTACATTCAATCTGACCATGATGACGGATCAATGATTAAATTGTGTGTTTCTCATATTACTTCCTCAGATAGCTCTGGTAGTATACGAAGTGTTAGTGGCGGTAGTGAAACAATATATGTAAAAGAGTCATATCAAGTTGTTAAACGCAAATTGAATGAGATATGAAAGATTTTCAAGTTCCGGTCGGTAGTGCAATCGCTGATTTCGGGAAACATTTAAAAGCTTATCCCAGAACCATTCTGTCATCTAAGTTTGGCCTTGACAATATAGTACTTGTGATAGACTATCATAATCTGAAATGTATATATAAGCACTTCTATGGCGAGCGTACCGATTTTGGTGGATATATCAGTAAGTTCCTCAGTGGTGTGCCATTCTACTATTCCTTGGAGAAGCAAAAATATGACTATGTTATTGGGCAAATATCAGAAATCACAGGATTGGATGCGCAATTCATTGAGTCTGTTTTCTCTAAAGATGTTGTTAATTCGAAGACGATGAGGGAAACCGTCCAATCATTCAATGTGCAAAAGGGGGTCATATCAAAACCTATTGCCCCATGTGATGGCCAGATGGTTCATCTCAATGAAGCGTTTCTTAATGTGATGGCTATCATGCGGAGATTGAAATGGACGGACGAGGAGATAAAAGACACGCTTCTCGAATTAAAGAATAGTAATCCGGCTATGTTTGTTCGGTATGTTTTGCCCTATATGTTCTTATTTGGTGCTGATAATCAACGAGGCTTCAACCGTATCATAATCATGGCAAGCAAAGAAGAAAAGGCCTTCACAACAGAAATTATTCTTAATCCAGCGTCAGGAACAGCATCGATCGGTTCAAGGTTTATGAGACGAGGTGATGAGGTCGAGACTAATTTTGAGAAATACATTAATGCAATGTTTAATTACATATCGTAATATAAAACTCGATGAGCAACTAATTAACTCGGAGGCAATGAGGGCTGCACACGATAATGTTAAGGAATATGAAGACTGAAATCCCATAAATAGATTGGTAATTTGATATGGGAAAAGTCATTGACGGGTTTTGTTGAATCGTCAGCGATGAGTTGCTGGCCAGTCACTGTATGATTAATCAGCCTGATTAATTTTGTTTATTTAATCAAATTACACTATCATTGCAAAGACTTGTTTCTTATAGAAATTGTGAGACATATGAAAAAGGGACTCAATAATATAGAAAAGGAATACAGTAATATAAAGTTGCAGGAGGTAGAGATCCGAGGCTACAAATCCATAGACTTTGAGAAGGCTGTTACTTTGAGTCTTGGGGATGTGAATATTTTGCTTGGGGCTAATGGGGCCGGAAAAAGCAATATTGTCAGTTTCTTCAAGATGCTGAGTTTCATGATGAGCAAATCATTTGCCAGTTATGTCGAGATGGCCGGCACATCGAATTTTCTGCTGCATTATGGAGCAAAGCATACTCCTTTCATTGATGGTAAGCTGACGTTTGCCGGCGTCAAGTCTGTATACACATACCAGTTTAAACTTACTAATGCGGCCCCTGATCGTCTGATTATCACCGAAGAGTCTATTAAATGGCATAAGGAAGGAAAGGACAAACCTTATGAAATCTTGCTGGAGCCTATTTTTAAAGAGTCGGCGTTGGCTGATTGTCATAAACACGTAGCGAAATCCATTTACAGGATGTTGTCGTTCTGTAAAGTTTATCAGTTCCATGATTCATCTTCAGATGGTCCTTTGCGTCAAGTCTGCCCTGTGGATACAGCTGATTATTTGCAATCTCAAGGCAATAACCTGCCGTCGTTCCTGTATTTTCTGAAGGAGAATTTCAAGGACTCATACGACAGAATTGTAAGCTACATAAGAGAGGTTGTTCCTCAGTTTAATGATTTCTATCTGGAGCCTGCAGGCAGGTTCATTTCTCTCAAGTGGAGGGATACATCTGCGAATGATTATGTGTTTGATGTGCACCAGTTTTCAGACGGGTCTCTCAGGTTTATCGCTCTTGCTGCTCTTCTGCTGCAGCCAGAAGATACGATGCCGAGTGTGATAATACTTGACGAGCCGGAACTGGGGCTCCATCCGTTTGCTATTACAAAGTTGGCTGAGATGATAAAGGATGCGTCCATTCATTCTCAAGTCATAATTGCATCGCAGAGTAAAGATTTGGTAGACCATTTTGATATTGGCGATATTTCAATTGTTGAAATGGATGAAAAGAGTATGTCCACTTCCGTAAGAAAACTATTGGAGGCTGACTACAAACTCTGGCTTGAGCATTATACTGTGAGCGAGTTGTGGGACAAGAATGTTTTAGGAGGGAGACCGGAATGAAAATGAAGATAATACACGTGTTGTGTGAAGGGCAGACTGAGCAGGGATTCGTGAATAATGTCTTGAAACCATATCTCATTGCCAAAGGTATTGCCGCTGTAAAAAGTGTTCTGGTGTGTACAAGCAGGAAGGCGAATGCTTGCGGAGGCCTGGTCTCTTTTCCTAAGGTTGAAAATGACCTTAACATTATGATGAAGTCAGATGAGGACAACGATTCTGAAAGACACATTTTCACTACAATGTTTGATTTATATGCATTGCCTGGAGACTTCCCGGCTTATGCTGATGCTCAACACATAATTGATAGGTATGAACGTGTGGCGGCTATGGAGAAGGCATTTTCAGATTCCATTGGCTCCGACAGGTTTATACCTTACATCCAGCTTCACGAATTCGAGGCTCTTGTGCTATGCGGATTGGATTTTCTGAAGAAAATGTACGTAGGCTGCGATAAGCAAATTGAGCAGTTGAAGTCAGAATTGTACAAAGTTGGCAATCCTGAGCTGGTAAATGACGGCCCGGATACTGCTCCGAGCAAGAGAATTATTAAAGCCATTGAGGGCGGTAAGAAGAAGCTTTATAGTTACGACAAGCCGAAATCAGGGAAATACGTTACTCAGAATGTTGGCATAGACAAGTTGTGTGAACAGTGCCGGCATTTCAATGAGTGGGTTGGGAAACTGTTGTCTGTATAGGCCTACATGTAATAGAGTGAGGCTATGGCGAGGACGGTAGCGAGAGCTTCCCCGCGATGAATCAGGGCCTGTGAGCGAAGAGCTGTTGAGCTTCACTCCTGCCGATCCGCAGGACCTGGATATGAACGACGCTTATGCACAGCGGCCTGATTATAGTGACGAGACTGAGCAAATGCTTATGCGTTATAGATCCGGTCGGCTCAATTTAGGCGGATGCAATCTTTCGGACTTTGAGGTGAAAAACCTCATTGGCGAACAGGTATATTACGAGACTTATCTGGGGGCTCGTCATCAGCGGAAACTCGGTGTTTGGCTGGCTTCGTTCGGAGCTGCAGTCACGGCAGGAGGAATTGTCCTTGAATCTTATGGCCTTGCCTGGTATGATTCTGCGTCTTATTACAGCGGTTTGGCGGTTAATGCTGTGGGAATGGCTATGCTTGGCGGCGGTATTGCATACCTGTTCATCAGCCGCGGCCGGCTGAAATGGGTTGCGGCGGATTACAATGAACGAAATGTTTATGGCCGTGACAGGTCAGTGAGCCTTGAGATTGGCCCTGCCACTTCCGGAATGGGGCTGTCGCTGAGATTCTGAGGCGGTCTTGGGCTTGAGGCTTTTGATCTCTTTGGCACGCCAGACTATTATGCGTATGGAATTCGTTCAGATATTGCTGTTTCGTCAGTCAACCAACTTTGTAAGATCGTAATACATCAAGCATGTATCAGTGTCTGCATCAGCAGTAGTCTTATCAAGAAATCTGAAATCATTCTTCAGATAGAATGGGATTGCTTCACGCAGGGCATCTACTGTTACGAATGAACATCCTGTTCTATTTCCCGAGATGAAGAGATCCTTGACAAAATTAAGGATATCTGAACCAATGCCGTTGTTACGATACTTGCTGTTCACAGCAAGACGACCTATCTTCACCGCTGGATAATCACTTCTGTGCTTGCTATGAGGGAAAAGTGCCTTGATCTTTCTCCAAGTAGCCTTGTCGCTATCCGGCACGGAAATCTTATCGTTAGACACGGAGAAATATGCAACAATATCATCGTCAGTCTCGAGGATATATGTCACTGACAAAAGTTTCTTTAGATACGGTTTGGAGTCTGACAATAAAAAATCGTTCAAGTCCTGATTTCCACAATCAAAAGACTTGAACTGATAATCTTGGGTAAGACGAACAACTCTGATATTGTCTGTCATAGAATCCTGTTAAAAGTTGAATGTAAGCATCTTCTTGATGCGTTCGGCTCCAGCCTTAACACGAGCTCTCTCTGCCGTAGTCGCTTTCTTCTGCTGTTCCATTTCAGCGAAGAAGTCCACTGCAGCCTGACCTGTTAATGGTGGAGTTGGTGCTATTGGTTTTGCCATAATACGTTTTGTTTTATTTCATTGGCAAATATAGCAAGAATCGTGAAAGTGACAAAATATTCTATTGTTTTTGGCAAATGCGCCTGGAAATCGGCGAGACGGTGTACCGCTGGCATCGGAAAGGACCCGCTCAAGAGGAAGAATGAATGTCTCATTTGTTTGTGGGCCAGATTTTTGCTACTTTTGTCAAGTGCAATTAAAGAATTAGGTTATGGCAACTTATACAGTCACTATTAATGAACGGACGAAGGCTGGAAAGAGTCTTGTCTGTTATCTTCGTAGCTTAGGTGTCATCGATGAACCTAATGATACAACAATGGCTGCCATTACGGAAATCCGCAATGGAGGCGGAACTCGTTGTGATTCTTTTGATGACTATCTCAAGGCTGTATCGGCACTATGAGAGCTATCATCCTGTCGGGCCAGTATAAGAAGGACTTGAAATTGGCAGGCAATTTGTCAGGGTTTCGTGAGTGCCATATCAAACCGGATTGGCTTTTGATTTATGGCAAGGAAGACAATGGTGAATTACACATTCTGAATCTCGTCCGTACAGGTACTCATTCAGATTTGTTCAAAAAATGATCAAGGCGTCCTTCGGGGCGCTTTTTTCGTAAAAAACCTCCGGCATCATCGTGGTCTGTAATGAAAGCGTTGTCAATAGCATAGGCTTTGCGTTTTACTGATTTTTATTGTAAATTCGCCTGACAGACAGTTTAATATGGAAAGTATAGGTATCGAGAACTTCGGTCCTGCAAAATAGTACATTATGCTTAAAGACAATTTAACTCTTCCCGGCCGGACAGTCCTGGTGACAGGTGCGGCGGGATTCATTGGAAGCAATCTGGCAGGGAGGCTGCTGGAGATGGGGGCTAAGGTCATTGGAATCGATTCAATGACAGATTATTACGATGTCAATATCAAGAGGGAGAGGCTGCGGAGGCTAGAGGGGTATGCGGACTTTGTGTTCGTGGAGGACAGCATTGCCAGGAAGGAGGCGGTGACACGGATTTTCACGGAGCATGCGCCTTCGGTGGTGGTCAATCTGGCGGCACAGGCGGGCGTGCGGTACAGCATCGAGAATCCGGACGCTTATATCGAGAGCAATATCATCGGCTTCTACAATATCCTCGAGGCCTGTCGGCACTATGGCGTTGACCATCTCGTATATGCTTCATCCTCATCGGTTTACGGGTCCAATGAGAAGGTGCCTTACTCCACCGATGACAAGGTGGACAATCCGGTCAGCCTCTATGCGGCCACCAAGAAGAGCAACGAGCTGATGGCGCACGCCTACTCCAAGCTTTACAACATTCCGTCCACCGGGTTGCGTTTCTTCACGGTTTACGGGCCGGCGGGCAGGCCGGACATGGCTTATTTCGGGTTCACTGACAAGCTCAGGGCGGGGAAGAGCATCAAGATCTTCAACTACGGGCATTGCAAGCGGGATTTTACCTACATTGACGATATCGTCGAGGGGGTGATCAGGGTTATGCGGCATGCTCCTGAGCGCAGGAACGGTGCGGACGGACTTCCGGTTCCGCCTTACAAGGTCTATAACATCGGGAACAACCGGCCGGAGAACCTGCTGGACTTCGTGACCATTCTCCAGGAGGAGCTCGTCAGGGCAGGGGTTCTGCCGGAAGACTATGATTTCGAGGCGCATAAGGAACTGGTCCCTATGCAGCCGGGAGATGTGCCGGTGACCTATGCGGACACTGCGCCGCTGGAGGAGGACTTCGGGTTCAAGCCGGATACCCCGCTGCGGGACGGATTGCGCAGATTTGCCGAGTGGTATAGGGAGTATTACCTATTGTAATTCAATGATTTTTCACTATTTTCGGGGAATTGAAATTAAATTTATCTGTTATGACAACATTAATCATCATTGGCGTACTGGTCCTTCTGGTACTTTGGTTCTTTTCCGTACAGCGCAGCCTTGTCAGCCATGACGAGATGTGCAAGAATTCCCTCAGCCAGATAGGGGTCCAGCAGTCCAGCCGCTGGGATGCGCTCACTGCCATCGCGGAGCTCGTGAAATCTTACAATGAGCACGAGTACAATACCCTCAGGGACATTATCGCAATGAGAAAGTCCGTCAATGGAGGCAGCGCCACTGCCGATGTCGAGGGACAGGAGAAGGCTCTCCAGTCCGCCATTGCGCAGATCAATGCCGTGGCTGAGCAGTATCCTGAGCTGAAGGCCAATGAGAACTACAAGTCCGCTATGGACAGCGTCAACACATACGAGAATCAGGTCCGCATGTCGAGGATGGTGTACAATGACAGTGTTACCGCCTACAACAGGATTATCCGTCAGGTGCCTTCCAACATTGTCGCAAGCCTTCTGCATTTCGGTACCCGCGAGTATCTCGAGGTTCCTCAGGAGAAGACAGCTATGCCTTCGATGAAGATCTGACTTATGCGCAGGACTATATGTGCTTTGGCGGGGCTGCTTATAGCGGCCCTGCCGTCATTTGCCGATGAGGCCAGGGTCAGGGACATAGACATCGAGGCTACTGTCAGGGATGACGGCTCCATAGACATTGTCGAGAGATGGGACGTGACCGTCACCTCCGGCACGGAGTGGTATCTGGTGCGGAACAATCTCGGGGAGATCTCCATTGAGGATTTCAAGGTCAATGACAATGTCCAGGGCCCTCTCCGCAATATCGGCAAGTGGGACGTGGACGCATCCCGTCAGAGGAAGGCGGGCAAATGCGGAATCAACCGTACTGACAGCGGGGTGGAGCTTTGCTGGGGGATAGGGGAGTATGGCGACCATATTTTCACGGCCAGCTATACCATGACCAATGCCTGCAAGTCGGCTCCGGATGCGGACTATCTCCACATACAGTTCGTGTCTCCCGGCATCAGTCCTTCACCGGAGAATGTGACATTGCACATAAGGCTGGCTGACAAGCAGATAGACTCGACATTCGCCCGCGTCTGGGGCTTCGGATATCAGGGCGTGGCCCAGTTCTGCGATGACGGAAGCCTGCTCTTCGAGTCGGACGGCTATTTCGGAGAAAGGAGTTCGATGATTGCGCTGGTGAAGTTCGACAAGGGCCATATCCATCCTGTCTGCGAAAGCGGAAGAACTTTCGAGGAGGTCAGGGAGATGGCTTTCGAGGGTTCCTCATATTATGTATCGGAAGAGGATTCTCTGGAGGAAATATTGGGTGCCGTTGTCGGCGTGATTGTATCCGCATTGACTTTGATCGGTCTGGCTGTCGGAGTGGAACGCAGGAAAATGAGGAATATCCTCGGCCCGCAGCGCAAGGATGGGATAACCTGGTTCCGTGACCCTCCTTATGGGGGCAATCTATTGGCTGCCAATGTGGTAGCTACTCTGACCAAGGAGGTCGGTGACAAGGGCAACATCACTTCGGCAATGGTGCTGCGGATGATTCAGAAGGGGGCTTTGACCTCTGTGAGGAATGCCAAGGGCAAGGTCGAGCTCGTCCTCGGGGATGCCGGGAAGGCCGGCGAACTCGGCGAGCATTATGTGGAGCTGAGGGATATGCTCAGCACCGCTGCCGGCGAAGACGGGATACTTCAGGAGAATGAGTTCAGGAGATGGGCCCGCAAGCATACCGGCACATTGACCACCTGGGGCGATTCCGTTGTGGCCGAGGGCCGGAGATGGCTGGCGGAGAAGGATCTTATGCACGGTGACAAGTCCACTGAAGCCGGCATTGCCGAGGCCAGCAATCTTCTCGGCCTGAAGAAATATCTTTCAGAATTCACGCTGGTTTCCGAAAGGGAGACCCCTGAGGTGGTCCTCTGGCAGGATTATCTGACGTTTGCGACGCTTTTCGGCATTGCCGACAAGGTGGCTGCGCAGCTCAAGGAAATCAATGCCGACATTTACCGCGAGACGGTGGGCGGCAACGATATTTCCGTGCCTGAGACCATTTATCTGTCGAGGTTCATTTCCCGTTCCATCCAGTCTGCGGTGAGGGCGGCCGAGGCCAGGGCTGCTGCGCAGTCCGCTTCCAATGGCTTTGGAGGCTCTTCTTCCTTCGGTGGCGGAGGCGGCTTCAGCGGCGGCGGTTTCGGAGGAGGCAGCCGTTAGGAACAGATCCTATACAAAATAAGCCGGCAGGCGGGAGTCAGCAATAGGACTCAGCCTGCCGGCTTTGCCGTTATTCCAAATTGTCCGTGGTCGGGCGGAGGACTGTCAGCTGGAGCAGGAGGGCGATTCCCAATGCGGCAGCCATCAACGCGAAACCGAGACCGAGATTGCCATTGTCAGCCCAGCGGCCTAGAACCTGAGTGATCAGGGCACCGAAGAATACTCCCGTCATATTCATGATACCGTAGGCGGTGGCGCGATGCCTGGATGACACGAATTGACAGAGAATAGGCATGTTGTTCGTGTCGAACATTCCGTATCCGACTCCGAAGCAGACTCCCGCTCCGATGGCGGAGACCAGACCGCTGCCCAGACCGATGAACACCAACGCAGGTATCATCATTGCCAGTCCGATGGCACTTGTATAAATCCGGCCGCGAATGTTTTTCCTGACCCAATTGTCAGAAAGGGAACCTCCTATGAGCACGCCGAAGAATGATGACACGGCGATGGTGATTGTTGAGAGCGGTCCCGCCTGTGACATCGGTATGCCGAGGCTTTCCGCAAAGAGAGTCGGGAGCCAGTTCTTTGTGGACCAGCCCGGAAGGGATGAAGCGGCGAAGAAAAACAGTATTGTCCAGAAGCTTATATTGCTGAAAATGAGTGCAAAGCTCTTCCAGACAGGTTCCTTGGCCGCAGGCTCTGGAGCATCCGGGCCGCATTCACTTTTCTCATTTCTCCTGTCCTCAAGCATTATCGCGAGCAATGCCGCATAGGCGACTCCCGCGATTCCGAAGCACAGGAAAGTCTGCTGCCATGAGAATGCGGCGGCAATCGTCGCCCCGAATCCTCCTACTGCCTGGCCGAGATATAATCCGGTCATATGGATGCCGACAGCAAGGCTGCGGGAAGATCCTGTGAAATAGTCTGCAATGAGGGAGAGTCCGGCAGGTATGTACAATGCCTCGCTGATTCCCATCAGGGCGCGGAGCACGTAAATCTGGTTATAGGTGGTGCAGAATCCCATTGCGAGAGTCACTCCTGACCACACGGCCAATGAGCCGATTATCAGCCATTTACGGCTTATGCGGTCGGCGATTGCGCCTGCGAATGGACTGATGCAGCCGTATATCCAGAGGAATATGGCCATAAGACGTCCGAAATTGACGGCGGACTCCAGCTCGGCTATGTCGATCTGCATGGCCTCCCTCATGGTTGAAAGCATCTGCCTGTCCATATAGTTAAGCAGGGCCACCACCCACAGCAAGCCTACCACAATCCATGGATAGGCCTTGGATGATTTGAACTTCATGGGGATTTGATGTCCTGGTTCAGAACTTGTTGCATCTCTCGAAGAAGCCTATTGCCTCGAGTTCCTTCTTCATTGAGGCTTCCTCCTCGTCAGTCATATTGCGGAACGGCACCCTGTTCGGGCCAAGGTCCAGGCCGATGAGTTTCATGATCCTTTTTCCTCCGACAATGTTGCCGCGGTAGTTGCAGATGACGTTGATGACGGCCTGGGAGAAGTTCTGTTTTTCCCTGGCTGTTTCAATGTCTCCTTTTTCCCAGGCTTCAATGATGCCGGTGAGCTCGCGTCCGTTGTAGTTGGTAGTGCCGCCGATCCCTCCCTGAGCACCTCCTTGTGCAAGGCTCGGGAGTATGGTTTCGTCCTGACCGTGAAGCATATCGTATTTGCCGTCCTTGTAGAGCCTGCATTGGTTGTATTCATACAGGCTTTCGAAAGTGTATTTGATGCCGGCGAAGTTCGGAATGCGCCCGTCCACTGCTTTAAGCATCTCAAGCATAGGAAGATAGGCTCCGTTGAATGCAGGAATGTGATAGTAGTAGAATGGCAGGGAAGGGGCGGCTGCGGCTATTGTCTCACAATATTTCACGAGTTCCTCGATTCTTCCGATTTTCGGGAAAGGAGGGGCCATTGCACCTATTCCCCAGGCTCCGATTTCCTCTGCGTCCCGAGCAAGTTTCACACTCTCCCTGAGGCAGCAGCTTCCCACGTGGACAATGACTTTAAATCCCGAAGGGACCGCTGCGACCCAAGCCCTTGCCAGTTCCATACGTTCCTCTGTAGTAAGCATATATCCCTCTCCGGAAGAACCGTTGATGAATACGCCTTTCAGCCCGTTCTTCACTAGCATGGCGGCGTAAGCGGGGATTACTGACGGATTGATGTCCCCATTGGGGAGCATCGGGGTGAATGGTGCGTCGATCAGACCTTTAATCTTTTCCATTGTATATCAGTTTTAGTTGTGGTATTCCTCGATGATATCCAGAATTTCCTGCCCGTATTTTTCCCATTTCCGCTTGCCGAAACCGCTGATCTGCATCAATTCCTCCTTTGTGGACGGTTTTTCTTCGGCGATCTGGACCAGGACTTTCTGGTGCATTATCATAAATGCCGGAAGGTGAAGTTCCTCGTATTTCATTTTCCTCCAGGCCTTCAGGACTTTCAGCAGTTTTTCGGTGGCTTCATCGTATTCTGCATCAATGTCGGGGTCATATTCTGCATCTGCATAGGAGGTGTCGTGGTCCGTTCCGGATTCCGGCATCTCTTTTCTGTCTTTGGCCTTGTCCGTGCCAGCCCTCCTGGCCTTGGCATCAGTCCCGTCAGCCGCGGCCCTGCCATCAATCTCGTCCGCCGCGGCTCTGGAGGCCGAGATGATGCGCCTGACGCATGACTTCAATGTGCCGGATTTTTCCAGTTCGGACTCCGTTGCGACCCTCGAGAAAAGCTTCACGGAGAAGCCGTCGGCCATGATGGCTCGATAGAGATTCAGCCTGAATATCAATTCCTTGAGCAGTTCCTCCGCAATATTCTTGAAAACCTTCTGTGTCTCCTTGTTCTCTATTTCCACCAGGCAGGTCGGGGCAATGGCCTTGGCGTAGTAGCCAAGCTGTGCGGTGAAGTATGTGCAAGCCTTTGATATTCTTTCATTTATGAATGCACCCCTGTCCTCCCTGCTGCGGCTCTGGTCTGCGAATATTGCCCTGATCTGGCTCTGGAACCTGGTCCCCACCGAGGCGATTGCCTCCACTCCGCTGAAATCCTCGTCCTGACCGGAGACCAGTCCGGTGATTCTTGCGGCTATCTTCGGATATACAGAGCCGAGGCTGCCTTTCCAGAGTTTCTCCAGTTTCAATGACAGCGAGGCGATGCGGCCGAGGCTGAACGAGGAGCAGATCTTGTCCGCGAGATAGGATTCGCGGTAATTGTCAAGACTTTCAATTGCCTGATTCTCAGGCGTGTAACCATTCTCAAAAATGGCCACCTCAGTATTGCGGAAGGTGCATCTCCGGGTAATCGGCGTGGTCAGTACAATTCCTTCCAGACTCCTGCAGCGGGACAGGGCCACATAGACCTGGCCGAAGCTGAATGCCCTTCCGGCATCGATGACGACCCGGTCGAATGTCAGGCCCTGGCTCTTGTGTATGGTGATGGCCCAGGCTGCCCGGAGCGGGTACTGGGTGAATGAGCCGTCGTTCACGGCCCGGATTTCCTGCGTCTCCTTGTCGATCTCGTATCTGATATTGTCCCATTTCTCCTGATTGACAATGATTTCATTGCCATTCTCGTCCGTGACAATGATTTCCGGGTCGAGCTCGGTGACTGTGCCGATCTTGCCGTTGAAATACATCGAGCTGCCCGAGGTGTCATTGCGTGTGAACATCACCTGCGCGCCTTTCTTCAGGCGGAGTCCGGTCTCGGCCGGGTAGGCGCTCTCCGGGTAGTTGCCTTCGATTTTCGCATTGAAAATCATCGACTTGCCCTTCAGCGCATCCATTTTCTCCCGGTTGATGGAGTCGGCCTGCTGATTGTGCGTAGTGAGCCTTATCCAGTATTCTCCGGCAGGCGGCTCGAAATCCGGGTCCAGCCTCCGGTTCAGCCTCTCCAGGGTCTGGTCTGATGGACTTCCGGTCCGGATGTCGTTCAGCATCGAGGTGAACACGGCGTCGCTCTGGCGGTGGATTTTATTGAGCTCGATGACAATGTGCCCGAGGCTGCGGAATGCCCTGGAATTGAAGAAGAAAGGGGATGGATAGACCTGGTCCATGAAGGGTTTCTCGCTCTCTGTCACCACCGGCGGGAGCTGCTGGACGTCGCCTATCATCAGGAGCTGGACTCCGCCGAATGGCTTGTCGTTTCTCCTGTAGCGCTTCAATGTCGCATCTATCGCGTCCAGGATGTCGGCCCTGACCATCGAGATTTCGTCAATGATGAGGAGCTCCAGCGTGCGGAGTATTTTCACCCGGTCCTTTCGCATGGAACGGTTTTTCTCCGGCATCTGGTATTCTGTCACAAGTTCCTTGACATCAGGGAGATATGGGCAGAGGGGGAGCTGGAAGAAGGAGTGTATGGTGACGCCTCCGGCATTGACGGCGGCCACTCCTGTCGGGGCCACCACTGCGAGCCTTTTCCCGCAGTTCTCCACGATATGCTTCAGGAAGGTGGTCTTGCCGGTTCCTGCCTTGCCTGTCAGGAACACGGAAATCCCGGTCTCCTGTATGTACCTCTCAGCCAGCAGGAAGCGGCTGTCTTTCTCGATTCTCCCTCTCATGTCTGTCAATTTTGTCTTGTCTCCGGGCGGCTCTTTCGCGCAGCTTCCCATCTGGTGTGCATTTCGCACAGCTTCCCGGATTCAGTTTTAGCCCGACACCGAAAATTAATGATTGTTTGCGGCAATATCAAATTTTTTCCTGAAATTTTTCTTTCTCCCCGTGATAATGATTAAATTTGCCCGGGCCCTCTGAGGCCATTTTTCAGAATTTTCAGAATAACCACTTTTTTATGTCAATTCTCGATAACAGAAAAGCTCTCAGCGATGCCGTGTGGCAGGTCGCCGAGACTGCCGGCTATCTCTGGTCCAAGGGCTGGGCCGAGAGGAACGGCGGAAATATCACTGTCAATGTCACCGAATATGTGGATGACGGCATGCGTGCGATGCCGGCCATTTCCGAGGCCCGCGAAATAGGTTTCGTCCTCCCTGCCCTGAAGGGATGCTGGTTCTACTGCAAGGGTACCCAGAAGAGGATGAGGGATCTTGCCCGTGACCCGATGGCCAACGGCTCCATCATTCGCATAACTGATGATTGTGCTCATTATGAGATAGTTGCGGACTCATTGGTGAACCCTACTTCCGAGCTGCCTTCGCATCTTAGCGTTCACAATTACCTTCTGGCGAAGGGCTCTCCATACCGTGCCTCGCTCCATACTCATCCGATTGAACTGGTAGCGATGACCCATACCGCCCGCTTCCTTGAGAAGGATGTCGCCACCAATCTGCTCTGGTCGATGATTCCGGAGACCAAGGCCTTCTGTCCGAGGGGCCTGGGAATGGTTCCTTATATGCTGGCAGGCAGCAAAGAGCTGGCCAAGGCCACGATTGAGGCCATCGATGATGATTATGATGTGGTGATGTGGGAGAAGCACGGAATCTTCGCCGTGGATGTGGACATCATGGCCGCATTCGACCAGGTGGATGTGCTGAACAAGGCAGCCCAGATCTATATCAGCGCGAAGAATATGGGCTTCGAGCCGGATGGCATGTCGGCCGCCCAGATGCAGGAGATAACGGATGTCTTCGGCCTGCCGAAGTGATTTCATTGCCATATACGAAAAAGGAGGATGACTTTTCAGCCATCCTCCTTTATTGTTGTTCGCCCAGCACGAACGTACTCTAACGGGCGCAAATCCCCAAACCGCCCTGAT
>OBLI01002746.1_pt1 | contig 14515 bp, 10 predicted proteins | sample 1519701 | NCBI WGS metagenome assembly OBLI01 (sample SAMEA3663005, study PRJEB22513) | pig gut metagenome | biome: pig gut; feature: pig-associated habitat; material: faeces | place: France | collected 2012 | reverse complement strand
GGTCTCCCAATGGGCAAATCTCTGGCCTGACGAACAGAAATCGCATATAAGGCCGCAGATGAGGGTGAGACTGCTAAGGAAGCCAAAGCCCAATAACTGCACGGAATCATCTGAGGTAAATGCGGCAGGTATAAGAGGGAAAGAATGTGTGAGTACCCGGGGAGGTCTGGCAGGCGCGTCAAGTAGACATATGTGAAGGACTATTGGAGAGTGGCAGGAAGCCCGGTGTTGACAAGCTCCATAACAAACAAGAGACTCGCACAGGCGGGATACTATTCCATATCCAGCCGGTACGAGTCCCTGCACTCATGCGATTGAACCGCCGTGTACGGAACCGTACGCACGGTGGTGTGAGAGGACGGGGCTAATCGCCACTCCTACTCGATTATGCAGGAAACCGACCGGTTAAGAATTGTGTAGCAGGGGATATCCGGCATCGGTCAGCGCCAGCTTGATGGCGGCCACGTGGTCGCTGTTGCGGGTCTCCAGAACCAGGGAGACGATGCAGGCACCCACCTCGGAGTCCCGGCCCTCCCGGGAGTGGTTGATGTTGAGAATGTTGGCGCCGCTCTGGCTGACCAACTGCAGCATTTGCAGCAGGCTGCCGGGCTTATCCAACACCTTGGTGGTCAGCTCCACCAGGCGGCCCGACTTGGACAGGCCCTTGGTGATGACCCGGGACAGGGTGGTCACATCCACATTGCCGCCGGAGACCACGCAGACGGTCTTTTTCTCCGAGACGTCCACCTTGCCGAACATACAGGCTGCCACCGGCGTGGCACCGGCACCCTCCGCCACGGTTTTCTGGCCCTCCATCAGCGCCAGGATGGCGGAGGCGATCTCGTCCTCGCCCACGGTGACGATTTCATCCACATACCGCTGGCAAAGCTCAAAGGTCAGATCGCCGGGCTTTTTGACCGCGATACCGTCGGCAATGGTGGAGACGCTTCGCAGCTCTGTGGGCATGCCGGAGTGGCGGGAGAGGTACATGGACGCGGCGCCCGCCGCCTGAACGCCGATGACGCGGCAGTCTGGCTTCAGGTGCTTCATGGCAAAGGCGATGCCGCTGATAAGACCGCCGCCCCCGATGGGGACCACCACCTGCTCAACCTCCGGGAGCTGTTCCAGGATCTCCAGGCCGATGGTGCCCTGGCCGGCAATGACCAGGGGGTCGTTGAAGGGATGGGCAAAGGTATAGCCGTGCTCCGCCATCAGCCGTTCCGCTTCTCTGGCGGCGTCGTCATAGACGCCGGGGACCAGAATGACCTCTGCGCCGTAGCCCCGGGTGGCCTCCACTTTGCTGATGGGCGCCCCGGCAGGCATACAGATGATGGATTTGATGCCCAGCTTCGTGGCGGACCAGGCGATGCCCTGGGCGTGATTGCCCGCCGAGCAGGCGATGACGCCGCGGGCCGCCTCCTCCCGGGACAGGGAGCGAATTTTGTTGTAGGCGCCCCGCAGCTTGAAAGCGCCGGTAAGCTGCAGATTCTCCGCCTTGATGTATACGTTTTTCCCCAGCCCCCGGGCTGGGTCCAGGGGTGTCTGCCGGGCTATGCCCTGCAGCGCCATCCTCGCGTCTTCCAGCATTTCCATCGTCAGCATGGGAACGACCTCCTTGTCATGATCTCAAGTGTGCGTGACCGCGGTTGCTTTTACATGGAGATTATACGCCCTATCCTGTCCGGATACAATACGCACCTAGGAGTACAACGTATATTGGGGAAACCGGGACGGCAAAATGCCCGGACAGTATCTTGACAGGGCCTGCCCGCCGTATTAAAATGTACCCGCAAGGGAGTTCTCGTGAAGAGGGCTGAGAGGAGGGTGTTTTCCCTCGACCTCACCTGATTTGGGTAATGCCAACGTAGGGATGCGACACGCTACATTTTTACGACATTCACAGGGCCCGGGCGGACTGACCGCCGTGGGTCCTTTTGTATGTGACAACCCGGGGTGTGGCCGTTCTCTCTTTGCGAGGGGACGGCTTTTTCGCACCTACCCTCCCTTTCTCTCCGGCACATGCCGGGGGCTTTGTCCGTCGCGGCCTTTCCGCACGGAAAAGCGGCGGATCGGGGGCACCACCTTCCGCTGCTGCCCTTAGGAGGCTGAGGGCGAAAAATAATGCTGAAACATGAAAGGAGAAACTCTATGAGAACAGCATTATCAATCGCTGGAAGCGATTCCAGCGGAGGCGCCGGCATCCAGGCAGACATCAAGACCATGACGGCCAACGGCGTATATGCCATGACTGCCGTAACGGCTTTGACTGCCCAGAATACGACCGGCGTCACAGACATCCTGGAGGCCACGCCCTCCTTCCTGGCAGCGGAGCTGGACGCCGTATTCACCGATATTTTCCCCGACGCGGTGAAGATCGGCATGGTCTCCTCTGCCGAGCTTATTACCGTCATTGCGGATAAGCTGACCCAGTACGGGGCCAAGCACATTGTGGTGGACCCGGTGATGGTGGCCACTTCCGGCTCCAAGCTCCTGCGGGATGACGCCATCGGCGCCCTGACGGAGCGGCTGCTGCCTCTGGCCGAGGTCCTGACCCCCAACATTCCGGAGGCGGAGATTCTGGCGGACATGAAGATCGAAAGCCCCGCCGATATGGAGACCGCCGCCAGGACCATCAGCGAGAAGTACGGCTGCGCCGTGCTGTGCAAGGGCGGTCACGACCTGAACGACGCCAACGACCTGCTGTGGAAGGACGGCCAGGCCCGCTGGTTCAACGGTCGCCGCATCGCCAATCCCAACACCCACGGCACCGGCTGCACCCTGTCCAGCGCCATCGCCTCCAACCTGGCCAAGGGCATGGACCTGGAGCCTGCTGTGGAGCGGGCCAAAGCGTACATCTCCGGCGCCCTGGGCGCCATGCTGGACCTGGGCCACGGCCGGGGTCCCATGAACCACCTCTTTGACCTCAAGAGCGAGTACTGCGGAGAGGAGTGCTGAGATGAGCGGCCTGTCTGTTTCTGCCCGTCTGCGCCAGGCGGCGGCCCCCATCTGGGAGGAGTGCCTGCGCCACCCCTTTGTCACCGGCATCGGCGACGGCACGCTCGGCGTGGAAAAATTTCAGTATTTCATGCTGCAGGACTACCTGTACCTCTTTGACTATGCCCGGGTGTTCGCCCTGGGCGTGGTGAAGGCCCGGGATCCGAAACTGATGCGAACCTTCGCTGAAAACGTGAACGCCATTCTGGGCGGCGAGATGAACATCCACCGGGCCTACATGGAGCGGCTGGGCATTACCGAAGACCAGGTGTTTGCCGTGAAGCCCGCTCTGGACAATACATCCTACACCCACTATATGCTGGCCGTGGCGGAGTCCGGCGGCCCTATGGAGATCGTGGCCGCCATTCTGGCCTGTTCCTGGAGCTATGCCGAGATCGGCCAGGCGCTGGCAAAGCGCCCCGGCGCCGCGGACCATCCCTTCTACGGCGAATGGGTTCGGGGCTACGCCTCCGAGAACTACGCCGCCACCAATCAGGCCCTCATGGCCCTGATGGACGAACTGGCGAAAGACGCCACCGGTGCCCAGTTTGACCGGCTGGAGGAGATTTTCGTGAATTGCAGCCGCTATGAGCTGGGCTTCTGGGACATGGCCTGGGAGATGCGCGTATGAGCCTGCTGGAATTTGAACACGTCTCCTACCAGTACCCCGGCGAGGATTTTGACATCATCGACGACCTTAGCTTTTCCGTGGAGTCCGGTTCCTTCCACTGTATCATCGGCGTCAGCGGGTGCGGCAAAAGTACTATTTTCCGCATGACCAACGGCCTGCTGCAGCCCAAGTCCGGCACTATTCGGGTGGGCGGAAAGCCCATCGGAGAGCAGAAGCACTACTGCGGCTATATGCCCCAGAAGGACCTGCTTTTCCCCTGGCGGACCATCGGGGAGAACCTGGCGTTGCCCCTGGAGATCAGGGGCGGACTGTCCAAGGCGGAGCGGCGGGAGCGCGTCGACGATGCCCTGGCGGATGTAGGCCTGGAGGGCTGCCGGGACAAGATGCCCGACGAGCTCTCCGGCGGTATGCGCCAGCGGGCGGCCTTTGCCCGCACCATGCTCACCGGCAGCGACCTTCTGCTGCTGGACGAGCCTTTCTCCGCCCTGGATTTCCTCACCCGCATCTCCATGCAGGAGTGGCTGCTGGGCCAGTGGGAAAAGCACAAGAAGACCATCCTCTTCATCACCCACGACGTGGAGGAGGCGGTTTTCCTCTCCGGCAGCGTTCTGGCTGTCACCAGCACGCCCATTCATACCCTGACGGAGGTCCCCGTCCCTGCCACCTATCCCCGGACCCGGGAATGTCTGACCCATCCTGACATGGTGGCCCTGCGGGAGGACCTGATCGATGTGCTGAGAAAGCAGGTGCGGACATGAAACAAGCAAACCGGGGCAATCTGCCCGCGCTGATCTTCCTCTTCGTCTTGCTGCTTCTGTGGCAGCTGGGCGCTATGGAGGTCAACGCCGCCTACATTCTGCCCACTCCTATCCAGATTTTGCAGCGGCTCTGGGAGCTGCGCCTCCCCCTGTTCACTGTCCACCTGCCCGCCACCATGCTGGTCACCGGCGTAGGCCTGCTGATCTCCCTGGCGCTGGGCCTGGGGCTGGCGGTGGTCATGGACTGGAGCCCCCTGCTGCAAAAGTGCCTGTATCCCGTGGTGGTGGCCTCCCAGACCATCCCCACCACTGCCATCGCGCCGCTGTTCGTGCTTTGGTTCGGCTACGGCATCTGGAGCAAGGTGCTGGTGACCGTGCTCATCACCTTCTTCCCCATCACCATCACGGTGTATGACGGCCTTCGTGCCGCCAAGACGGAGATGGCGGAGCTGCTGTTGACCTACGGCGCCACGAAGCGGGACATCTTCTGGAAAATCAAGGTGCCCTGCGCCCTGCCCTATTTCTTCTCCGCCATCAAGATGGCGGTCCCCATGAGCGTCATCGGCGCCGCCATCGGCGAATGGCTGGGCGCCCAGAGCGGTCTGGGGTATTTCTCCCGCCGGATGATGACCCAGCTGGACGGCGCCGGGGTGTTTGCCCCCATCGTCCTGCTCAGCGCCGCCGCCATGCTGGCGGTAGCCGTGGTGGGCCTCATTGAGCGCAAAGCCGTCAAGTGGCGGGGCGAATCCTGAGAACCCTTTTATCTCTTTGAAAAAACAATACGAATGGAGAATTTTTCGTGAAAAAGTTTACTGCAATGCTTCTTTCCACCGTGTTTTGCCTATCCCTGCTGGCCGGCTGCGGTGGAAACAATACCGCTGAAAAGCCCGCCGAAAGCGGCGAACTGAAAGAACTGGACGTGGTGCTGGACTGGTATCCCAATGCACTCCACGCTTTCTTGTACGAGGCCATTGAAAAGGGCTACTACGCCCAGGAGGGCCTGAAAGTCAACATCCGCTTCCCCTCCAACGCCAATGACGCCATCTCCCTGGTGGCCGCCGGAAAGGCGGATATCGGCCTTTATTATCAGCAGGATGTCATCCAGGCCCGGGCGGAGCAGAATGTGCCGGTGAAGTCCATCGGCGCTGTGGTCCAGGCCCCTCTGAACATCATCCTGTCTCTGAAGGAGAAGAACATTACTTCCCCCTCCGATCTGGTGGGCAAGACCATCGGCTACGCCGGTACCGAGCTGTCTGAGGCCCTGATCCGCAGCATCATGGAGAACGTGGGTGCGGATTACAGCGACGTGACCATGATCGACGTGGGCTTTGACCTGATGAGCTCCATGACCACCGGAAATGTGGACGCCACCATCGGCTGCCTTGTGAACCACGAGGTCCCCCAGATGGAGGAAGAGGGCTTCGAGGTCAACTGGTTCGATCTGGACGACTACGGCGTGCCCACCTACTACGAGGGCGTGTTCCTGGCCAATGACGAGGCCATCGCTAACGACAGCGAGGCCCTGGCGGCCTTCCTGCGGGCGTCCTACAAGGGCTTCACGGATATGCAGGCCAACCCGGCGGAGGCGCTGAACGTTCTCCTTGCCAACCAGAACGAGGAGAACTTCCCCCTGTCCGCGACGGTGGAGGCAAAGAGCATGGATACCCTGCTGCCTCTGATGGAGACCATGACCGCCAAGTTCCTGTCCCAGTCCGACGAGTGCTGGCAGGAGAACATTGACTGGATGCTGGAGCAGGGGCTTATCAGCTCCGCACCCGCCCTGGACGATGTGCGGGTGAACCTGGCGTTCTGAGAGAACTAAAAAACACACCTGAGAGTACTTTCTCTCAGGTGTGTTTTTTGTGTGTATGTCAGACTTTGACGGGGCCAAAAATCAGGACATTCACCGGAGCGGATGGGCGATTTGCCCGGCGGGCCACAGGATATCCTGCGCCACCGGCGTATAGAACATGCGGGCCACGGTCTCCGGGTCCCGGGTCATCCCCAGGATCCACATCATTTTGGCCAGGACGGATTCTGTGGTCATATCGTAGGCCTCCAGAACACCCAGGCTGTTTTTCAGCCGGTGGCCCACATGATACACGCCGAGGTCACTCCCCTCATTTTCCACCTGGGTGGTGAGGATCACGAACTTGCCCTTCTGCTTCCATTCCCGGATACAGTCGTAAAAATCTCCGGTGTCGGGTACGCCGCCCACGCCGAAGCTCTCGATGATGAGCGCGTCATTCCGGGCAAAAAGGAAATCCAGAACCTCCCGGCTCATCCCGGGGATCAGCTTGACCAGGGAGACTTTGGTGTCCAATTCTTCGTAAAAATGGGGGATGGAGCCGCACTCCTGGCGGATATAGCGGAGCAGAATGCCGTCCCGCAAAACGCCCAGATAGGGGTAGTTGATGCTGGAAAAGGCGTGAAAACTCTTGGACCTGGTCTTTTTGGCCCGGGTCCCCAGGATCACCTTATTGTCAAACACGATGGAGATACCCGGCAGATCCTCTGTGGCGCAGCGAAAAGCGTTCATCAGGTTTTCCTTTGAATCAGTGGAGTCAAAGCCGATGGGCTTCTGGGCGCCGGTGAGGATGATGGGCTTGGGGCTGTTCTGCACCATGTAGCTGAGCGCGGCGGCTGTATAGGCCATGGTGTCCGTCCCGTGGGTCAGGACGAACCCGTCATAGGACCAGTAGTGCTCCCGGAGGCACCGGACGATGGTCTGCCAGTGAATGGGCGTCATGTTGGTACTATCCAGATTCAAAAGCTGGACACAGTCCGCCTGACAGATATCGCGGATGGAGGGAATATGGCTCAAAAGCTGCTCGGTGGTCAGCTCCGGGGCAAGGCCGGTTTCCGTGATTTCAGAGGCAATGGTACCTCCCGTGCCGATCAAAAGAATGTGTTTCATACCGTTTCCGCAAAAAACCGTGCCCTTTGTGGGCATTGGCTTTTCCTGCGGACCTCCTCAAATAGTGATGGGACCAGATCTCTCCGGACAGAGCTGGGATGTTCCAAATCAGGCCTGGCGGCGGGAGAGCTCTTCCTCCGCGGCACGCATGGTGCGCCGCAGGAAGATGGCGCTGAGGGTGAAGGAGGCGATCTCCGCGATGGGAAAAGACCACCAAACCAGCTCCAGCCGTCCGCTCTGGGCAAGAAGCCACGCTGCCGGCAGCAGGACCACCAGCTGGCGGCAGATGGAGACCATCATGCTGTACAGAGGGTTGCCGATGGCCTGGCAGACGGAGCCCGCGATGATGCAGAAGCCCGCCAGCAGGAAGGAAATGCTGATGATACGCAGAGCGGGCACGCCGATAGCGGTCATTTCCGCGGAAGCGTCGAACAGCGTCAGCAGGGTAGCGGGGGCAAGCTGGAACACGGCAAAGCCCACTGTCATAATGCATACGGCGGTGCAGATCGTCAGCCGCACCGTCCGCTTTACCCGGTCCATCCGGGCGGCGCCGTAATTATAGGAGATAATGGGCAGCATACCGTTGTTCAGGCCGAACACCGGCATGAAGATAAAGCTCTGAATTTTGAAATAAGCGCCGAATACCGCGGTGGCGGTGGGGGTAAATACGAACAAAATCTTGTTCATGCCGAAGGTCATCACGGAGCCAATGGACTGCATCACAATGGAGGGCACGCCCACCCGGTAGATCTCCCGGACCACAGGCTTGTCCCAGCGGATCAGGCGGAGACGAATGCGGATATCCGGGTTATACTTCAAATTCAGCAGGATCGCCAGCAGGGCGCCCACGAACTGCCCCAGCACCGTGGCCACCGCCGCGCCGGTGACACCCATTTTGGGCATCCCGCACAGGCCAAAAATGAAGACGGGGTCCAGAATGATGTTGATGATGGCACCGATGAGCTGGGTCACCATGGAGAGCATGGTGCGGCCGGTGGACTGGAGCAGCCGCTCAAAGCAGAACTGGCAGAACAGACCTACGGACAGCCCCAGGCAGATGCGGGTATAGGCGGTGCCCATCTCTACGATCTCCGGCACGGTCTTGGCCTGGGCCATGAAGAAGGGACGGGACAGGAAAATGCCGATCAGGGCAAAGACGACGGCGCTGCACAGGGACAAAAAGATGCCCGTACCGGCAGCCCGGTCGGCCATGTCCTGCTTCTTCTCACCCAGAGAGCGGGACAGCAGGGCGTTGATGCCCACGGCGGTGCCGGCGCCTACGGCGATCATCAGATTCTGGAGAGGAAAAGCCAGTCCCACGGCGTTAAAAGCGTTCTCACTGATGCGGGAGACGAATACACTGTCCACGACGTTGTACAGGGCCTGGACCAGCATGGAGATCATCATGGGGATGGCCATGCCGGCGAGCAGACGCCCTACCGGCTGTACGCCCATTTTGTTTTCCCCGGGTGCTGTGCCCGGGGCGGGGGTATTGTTACGCATGATAGGGAGTTCCTTTCTGCTTTTTCACGGGGGTGACAGAAAAAGGACGCGGCTCTTGCAGCCGCGCCTTTTCAGGTGCTTTTACTTTTTCAGCTCGCCGGTGGCCAGCTGGGTCAGGTAGGCGTTCAGGAAACCATCAAGGTCGCCGTCCATGACGCCGTCGATGTTGCTGGTTTCAAAGCCCGTCCGGGTGTCCTTTACCATCTGGTAGGGCATAAACACGTAGGAGCGGATCTGGCTGCCCCACTCGATCTTCATCTGCACACCTTTGATGTCGGAGATCTTCTCCGCGTGCTGCTGGGCTTTCAGCTCCAACAGCTTGGCCCGCAGCATCTTCATGCAGTTGTCCTTGTTCTGGAACTGGCTGCGTTCCTGCTGGGAGGCCACCACGATGCCCGTGGGCTTGTGGATCAGACGGACGGCGGAGGAGGTCTTATTGACGTGCTGGCCGCCGGCGCCGGAAGCCCGGTAGACCTGCATTTCAATGTCTTCCTCACGAATCTCCACGGAGTTGTCGTCCTCCAGCTCCGGCATCACCTCGATGGCGGCGAAGGAGGTCTGGCGGCGGGCGTTGGCATCAAAGGGAGATACCCGGACCAGCCGGTGGACGCCGTTCTCACTCTTGAGAAGGCCATAGGCGTTCTCGCCCTCGATGGAGATGGCGGCGGACTTGATGCCTGCCTCGTCGCCTTCCTCGTAGTCCAGAATTTTGTAGACAAAGCCGTGGCGCTCAGCCCAGCGGGTATACATGCGGTAGAGCATCTGAGCCCAGTCCTGGGCCTCGGTGCCGCCGGCACCGGCGTGGAACTGCAAAATGGCGTTGGAGTTGTCATACTCACCGGAGAGCAGGGTGGTCATCCGGGTCTCCTCCACCCGCTCTTCCAACTCGGCAAACTCGCTTTTCAGCTCCTCCAGGATATCGGCGTCATCTTCCTCCTGTCCCATCTCACACAGGGTCGTCAGGTCCTCCCAGGAGGCGATCAGCTTCTCTTGCCGGGTCACCTTGTTCTGGAGCTGCTTGAGCCGCATCTGCACCTTCTGAGAGCGTTCCAGGTCATTCCAGAAGCCGTCCTGGGCGGTCTCGTCCTCCAGACGCGCGGCCTCCTGCTTCGCACTTTCGATGTCCAGCGCGGCGGACAGCTTGTCCAGCTCCGGGCCAAGGTCCCGCAGCTTCTGCTTATAAACGTCATATTCGATCAAAGCCATAGCGGTTCTCCGTTCTTTCGAATTTCATTAGCCATAGTATTATATAGGAAGGGAATTTATTTGTAAAGGGAAACCTGGAATATCGCAAAAATAAGGCGTTGACGGATGTATATTCATAATTTGTTCATGATTACAAGGGCGCTTTCAGCTATCTTATAGACAGGAAAGTTATGTAACCGTGTTTCTGAGTTTTTTTGACATTTGATGGAGGGTTGTCTATGAACAGATTTTGGAAAATGAAGCTGCCGGCCTTCCTGCTGGCCATGGTCATGGTCATCGGCATGGTCCCCGCGGCTTCCGCGGCAAGAGCGGACATCAGCTACGATGTGGACGCGGGCAAGTACATTGCTATTGATGATTCGGATTTTTCTGATTATTTTGATGATGAGACTACCAGCCGGACCGAGTCTCTCAAATATCTGGAGTTCACCAGAGCCGACGATTTTGATGACTACGGTTATTTCTATGCCTACGACAAAGACCGTGACCGGGTGCGGGTGGATTATGATGATCTGCTTGACGGCACCTTCTATGTAGACAAGGATGATGTTGACAGCCGCGACGAATATGAACTGTCCGGCCTGCGTTTTTATGCTGATAAGGACGCTGAGAGCGAAACGCTCTCCTTTACCTTTAAGTGCTACGGCGATGAGCGCTCCTCTTATACCGGCTACTTGGAGATCAGCATCGATGGTGGTAGCAGCAGCGGTAGCAGCAGAGGTGACATCGTCCTGGAGGTCGATGCCGATGATGAGGAGACTGTCAGCGCAAAGTCTTTCAAGTCCTTCTTTGACAAAAAGAGCAACGAGACCTTCTCCTATATGTACTTCGACAAAAACAAGATCCCCAGCAAACTGGACAGCTACGGCTATTTTTACAGCCGCAACAAGAACGATAAGGAGACCTCCATCGACGCGGAAGATCTGGCGGACGCCGAGTTCTACTACGACAGCGACGATGTGACCTCTACCGGTGAATACACCCTGACGGACCTGACCTTCGTCGCCGAGGAGGATGCGGACGGCAAGACGGTCAGCTTGCCTTTCTACGTTGTGGGTGATGAGGGCGATAAGATCAAGGGCACCCTGACCATCGAGATTGGCAGCGTCAAGAGCTCTTCCTCCAAGGGCGATATTGCCTATACAGCAGAGCCCTCCAAGGAAGTGGAGTTCGACGAGGAAGACTTTTACGACTTCCTGGATGATAACTACAGCAAGGACCTGAAGTACGTCGTGTTCACCGATGCCAGCGACCTGCGCTCCACCACCGGCTATGTGTATTACCGCTACGACACCAGATCCGAGGTGGAGTTTGACGACGACCTGGAGGACTACTACTTCTATTACGACAAAGAGAGTAACGTGCCCAGCAACGCCGATGAGGACGAGATCTATCCTCTGGATGACCTGAGCTTCGTGGCCAGCAAGAGCTTCACCGGCTCCGTGACGCTGAAATTCCGTGCCTATTACTCCACCACTACGTCCTCCAGCTACAAGGAGGGTACTGTGGTCATCGACTCCGGCAAGAGCAGCACGAGCACCAGCGGCAAGGGAGACATCAACATCAAACTCAAGCCCGGTACCGAGGCAGAGTTCGACCCCGATGACTTCAATGATGTTTTCCAGAAAGAGTACAAGAGCTCCGATTTTGAATATCTGATCTTTACCGACTCCCAGAACCTGGTCTCCTACAACGGCGACGTCTATTATAACTATGGCCGTTCTTCTGCCAAAAAGTTTACCGCCAGCTCCCTGGAGGATGCCAAGTTCTATTACAATGAGAAGGATGTCAGAAGCAGCGACAAGAACGCCTATGCCCTGGAGGACATCAGCTTTGTGGCGGCCAGCACCTTCTATACTTCCGTGACGCTGGAATTCCGCGCTTACTATTCCTCCTCCAAGTATGTGGACGGTACTGTGGTGATCACGCCGGACGGCGTTTCCACCAACAATATCTCCAGCTACGTTGGCAATATCCGCTATTCTACCACCGGCACCAATGTCCAGATCAACGCCAATGACATCGCCCGGTTCTTCAGCAAGAACTGCCCCGGCTTTACCCTGCAGTATGTGACGCTGGGCGGCGTGCCCGCCACCGGCAGCCTGTACTATAACTATTACGGCACCAGCAAGTTCGGCGCCGGCCAGGGCCGGATGCAGCTGACCAGCTACAACTGCTCCAGCTATATACTTTACGCCAATCCCACTGCGGCCAGCCAGTATGCGCTGACGGAACTGACCTATGTGCCCAGCGGCCGCAACTACTGCGCTGCCATTCCCTTCACCGCCTACGGCACCGGTGGCCGGTCTGTCTCCGGTACCATTCTGATCAGCGTGACCAACGCCGTGGTCTACGAGGTCTACGGCGTGACGCCTAAGAATACCCCTGTCACGTTCCCGGCATCCGCTATTTATGAAAGAGTCCTGAGTGCTACCGGCTCCGCACTCCACAGCATCCAGCTCCTGAGCGTGCCCAACTATGCGGTCGGCACGGTCTATGCCGGCACTGCTGCCGCAAACACTTATACCCGCTACACTTACGCCGGCGGGACCAACTCTATGAACCAGCTTCGCTTTGTGCCCAACAGCACATATACCGGTTCTGTGGAGATTCCCTATGTGGCGCTGAACAGCAACGGTACTGCCATTGCCTCCGGCGTGTTCTCCCTGGGCGTGGTGAGTGCCCGTAAGAACTTCTCCGACATGGCCACTTCCACCTGGTGCTATAAGTACGTGGTGGAGCTGTCCGACGCCAAGGTCATTGACGGCTACACCGACGGCACCTTCAAGCCCAACAACACCATCACCTATGGCGCGGCGCTGAAGCTCATCATGCTGGCCGCCGGTTATCCTGAGCAGGCTCCCACTACCAAGAACAGCCCCTTCAGCGGCTATCTCGCCAAGGCACGGGCTGAGGGCATCATCACCAAGAGCGATGTCAATCTGACCAAACCCATCACCCGCCTGCAGGTTGCCCAGCTGGCCGCCGGCGCCATGAAGCTGGACACCAACAGCCAGTCCAGCGTGAAGCCCTTTACTGACACCAATGATGCTTCCGTTCAGGCCCTGAACGCGGCGGGTATTGTGGAAGGCTACTTCTCCAATGGCACCAGCACTTTCAAGCCCAACAACACCCTGACTCGCGGCCAGGTGTCCGCTATCGTGTGGCGGATGCGGAACTACAACAAGTAAAGGGTTCTCGGCAAGAACGCCACGATAAAGCCCAATAAAGTGTAAAGAGCGCCCCGTCCGGGGGCGCTCTTTTGCGTATTCAGGAGGGATTGGCTTGGGAGGCCAGCTTCAGGTCCTCCACCAGTGCCATGGCGCTTTCCAGCACGTCGGCGCCGGGCTTCAGCTTCAGGGACAGGGCCGGGGTCTCGCCTGCCGCCAGGGTCAGACGGTACTTGTACTTTGCCAGGCTGCAGACGGATACCAGAGCTTCCGGGCGGAACACGCCCAAGGTGAATTTCAGCACATCCTTCTTCTGGGAGATATCAGACACTCCCGCCTTGGCGGCGGCGGAGCGCAGCAGAGCTACGTCCAGCAGAGCCAGCACGGATTTCGGCGCCTCGCCGTAGCGGTCCAGCATCTCATCCAGCAGGTCGGAGGCATCGTCGTCGCTGCGGATGGCGGCAATACGGCGATAAAGGTCCATCCGCTGCTCGGCGGCGGGGACATACCGATCCGGAATGTTGGCGTTCACCGTCAGGTCGGCGGAGCACTCCGTTTCGATCTGCTTCTCTTCGCCCCGCTCCTCCAGGACCGCTTCTTCCAACAGCTTCAAATAGAGGTCGTAGCCCACGCTCATCAGATACCCGGACTGCTCCGGGCCCAACAGATTGCCCGCACCCCGGATTTCCAAATCCCGCATGGCGATTTTGAAGCCGGAGCCGAATTCCACGTACTCCCGGATGGCGGAGAGCCGCTTGGCGGCGGTCTCCTGCAAAATCTTGCCCCGGCGGTAGGTGAGGTAGGCGTAGGCCCGTCGGGCGCTGCGGCCAATGCGGCCCCGAATCTGATGGAGTTGGGCCAGGCCCATTTTGTCGGCGTCCTCAATGATGAGGGTGTTGACATTGGGAATGTCGATGCCCGTTTCAATAATGGTGGTGCAGACCAGGACGTCCGCCTCGCCGTCCACCATGGCCTGCATGACCGAGGACAACTCCTGCTCGCCCATTTTGCCGTGGCCCGTCACGATGCGGACCTCCGGCCCCAGCATTTTCTGGATGCGGGAAGCGGTGAGGTCAATGGACTCCACCCGGTTGTGGAGATAGTAGATCTGACCGCCCCGGCTGAGCTCCTTCCGCATGGCGTCCTCCAGAATGGCCCAGTCGTGCTCCAGCACATAGGTCTGGACCGGCTGGCGGTCGGCGGGGGGCTCCTCGATGGTGCTCATGTCCCGCAGGCCGGACAGGGCCATGTTCAGCGTCCGGGGGATGGGGGTGGCGGACAGGGTCAGCACGTCCACCTGGCGGCTCATCTCTTTCAGCCGCTCCTTGTGGGTCAC
>OBLI01002744.1_pt1 | contig 14517 bp, 12 predicted proteins | sample 1519701 | NCBI WGS metagenome assembly OBLI01 (sample SAMEA3663005, study PRJEB22513) | pig gut metagenome | biome: pig gut; feature: pig-associated habitat; material: faeces | place: France | collected 2012 | reverse complement strand
TTGCGTACGTACATGGTGCAAAGGATACATTTTTTCGCTTGCGCCACCCAAAACCACCCAATTATTCTACGTAACTCGCTGATTATCATTGTCCGCTATCTAATGGCGAACAAAAGTGATGAAGTCAGGAAAAGGGAAAGTTTGAAGATGTGCTACATATAATACACATGGAGAACAGGGAATCCCCGTTCTCCATGCATGAATCTTATCTTTCCTCTATGTTTAACCCTGACAGGGAATCTTCTCTATCCTGCGCATGTGACGACCGCCTTCGAAGGGGGTGCTCAGAAACTCACCCATGATGGCATCAGCTTCGGCCAGGGTGAGGAAGCGTCCTGGCATCACAAGCACGTTGGCGTCATTGTGCTGGCGTGCCAGATGGGCTATCTCTGTCTGCCAGCATAGGGCGGCACGCACATGCTGATGCTTGTTGAGTGTCATGCTGATACCTTCTCCGCTGCCGCATATGGCGATACCTGTGGCCACGTCTCCATTGTCAATGGCCTGTCCCAGGGCATGCCCATAATCGGGATAGTCACAACTGGCCTCGCTATGAGTGCCGTAGTCGATGTATTCGATGTGGTGTGCAGAGAGATATTCCTTGACATGCTCCTTGAGTGCATATCCTGCGTGGTCGCTGGCTAGTCCTATTTTCTTCATGAGAGGAGTTCCTTAACTTGGTGGTAAACATTCTCGGCATTGAAGCCCAGTTTCTCATCGAGCACTTTGTAGGGAGCAGAGAAGCCGAAGCTCTCAAGTCCCCATATGCGGCTGATGGGATCGGCTCCCACGAGGAATCCGCTCAGGTTGACGGGCAGTCCGGCTGTAAGGCCAAAGATCTTGCTTCCTGCGGGGATGATGCTCTGCTGGTATTCGGTACTCTGGTTGCGGAAAAGTCCTTCGGAAGGCACACTTACCACACGTACCTTGATGCCATCCTGGCGAAGCAGTTGTGCTCCGGCGACGAGTGTGCTCACTTCGGAACCATTGCCCAGCAGGATAACATCGAAATCGGCATCACTTCCTGCCACCACGTAGCCGCCCCGGCGGATGCTGTCGTAGGGGTTGTCCTGTGGAAGGTCTTCGATGGTCTGTCTGCTCAGGATGAGTGCGCTGGGCGTGTGCTTGTTCTCCATAGCCAGGCGCCAGCACTCTATGGTGGCCTTGCTGTCGGCAGGGCGCATCACAAGCACTGAGTTGCGACCGCTGTGGTTCTTGAGTTTCTCCATCAGTCGGATCTGTGCTTCCTGTTCCACTGGTTCGTGGGTGGGACCATCCTCACCCACACGGAAGGCATCATGTGACCAGATGAACTTCACGGGCAGTTCCATGAGGGCTGCCATGCGGATGGCTGGCTTCATATAGTCGCTGAAGACGAAGAAGGTGCCGCAGGCTGCTATCACGCCTCCATGGAGAGCCATGCCGATGCAGCAGCATGCCATGGTGAGCTCGGCCACACCTGCCTGAAGGAATGCGCCTGAGAAATCTCCGAACTGCAGTTCGTGAGTCTGCTTCAGGAAGCCATCCGTCTTGTCGGAGTTGCACAGGTCGGCAGATGAGCATATCATATTGGGTACTTGCTGAGCCAGGAGGCTGAGGCAGGCACTGGATGCATTGCGTGTGGCATCGTTGGCTTTGGGCTGTACGCTCTCCCAGTTGATTTCAGGCAGACGACCGGCAAACCAGTTGTCCAGTTCTGCAGCCTTTTCGGGATGCTTCTCTGCCCAGTTGGCCTCCTCATCGTGACGAATCTCGGCCATAGCCTGGAGTTCCTTGAGACGTGCATCATAAATCTCCTTCACCTCGGGGAATATCTGGAAGGGGTCATCGGGATTGCCACCCAGATGGGTGATGGTGTTTCTGCAGGCATCTCCTCCGAGTGGAGCTCCATGTGTCTTGCATGTGTTCTCGTAACTGGTTCCGTCGGCCTTCAGGGCACCTTTGCCCATGATGCACTTGCCTATGATGAGGGTGGGCTTGCTCTTTACTGCCTTGGCGGCTTCGATGGCCTGGCGTATCTGTGCCACATCATTGCCGTCTATCTCTATCACCTCCCATTGCAGGGCACGGTACTTGGCAGCCGTGTCCTCGTTCATCACCACGCGAGTCTCGGTGGAGAGCTGTATGTCATTGGAGTCATAGAACATGATGAGGTTGTCCAGTCCGAGGGTTCCTGCTATGCGGGCTGCACCCATGCTTATCTCTTCCTGGATGCCTCCGTCGCTGATGTAAGCATAGATGGTCTCGTGCTCAAAGGTGGGGTTGCCCGTACGTGCTGACAGGAACTTGGCTGCTATGGCTGCACCTACTGCATAGGCATGGCCTTGTCCCAGCGGACCGGAACTATTCTCGATGCCTCGTTCGTAACATACCTCAGGATGGCCTGGTGTGGGAGAACCCCATTGGCGGAACTGCTGCAACTCTTCCATACTGAACTTGCCTATGAGGGCCAGCTGAGCATAGAGCATGGGAGACATGTGACCAGGATCGAGGAAGAAACGGTCTCTGCCCATCCATGTGGGATTTTTGGGGTCAAACTGCAGATACTCGCTGTAGAGTACGTTGATAAAGTCGGCGCCACCCATGGCACCTCCAGGATGTCCGCTCTTGGCTTTCTCTACCATTGAGGCCGCAAGGATGCGTATGTTGTCGGCCGCACGATTCATTGACTGAATGCTGTTCATAATGCAGAATAATGCTTGTATGTAAGTGGCAAAATGCCCTGTTTCATAATTCCGCTACAAAGTTATGAAAAAAAAACAAGTCTATATCATTTACCTTTTACCATTTGGGCTCACGAGTGGAACTATTGGAGATTTCTGATGGGAGATGATGTCTGCGTCTGTGGAAATACATCGATGCCATCTGCTGGATGCCCTGAAAAAGCCAATCAGTTGCGCGGACAGTTTCAACTATAAGACACTCCAGTATCAACCGCTTGAAACTCCAGTATCAAATAACATAAACTGAAAAGGAGACTGGACGAGGGTTGATTCCTAATAAGGATGCACTAACGGATATCTCGCTGCCGTATGACACGGCAATGGCCTGATGACCGTAATGGACTCAGGTTATCGGATGGCTTTGGTGAGGGGAACGAAACGATATCCGCGCTGGCGGAGTTCGAGTATGAGTGTGTGGAGATGAGTGGTGTAAAACTTGTCCGTCCTCTCGGGCGATGTGCCTGCGTGGAAGAGCATCAGGTGTCCGTTGAGCCCTTCGCTCTCTTCCTTCTGGAGAATCGTTTGCAGGATATTATCCGAGGAGCGGTAGTTCTTCATGGATGGGGTAGTGTAGTCGGCATTGCTTGCTGTTCCGCTCGTGAAGTTGACTAATGTCAGTCCCATGGAATTTGCCCATTCGGCTATGGTGGCATTATAATGTTCGTAGGGAGGCATGAAAAAAGGCGCATTGCGCAAGGTGATGCCATAGGGAGCCAGTGCCTGGTAACTGCGCAGGATATCCTGTTCGAAGAATTCCCGTGTGACAATGGTGCTGTCGGGCTTTTCCCAAGTGCTGTACAGGGGATGGCTGTAACTGTGACTACCTATGTAATGACCTGCTTTCCTGATGCGGGCCACATCCTCGGGATACTTCTCGAGAAAGGAACCTGTGAGAAAGAAGGCTGCCTTGATGCGATGACGTTTCAGTGTGCTCAGAATCTGTTCCACACCATCATTCTTGTCGGCAGCAGTGAAGACCAGTGTGAGCTGACGGCGGGTGGTGTCTGTGCGGACAATGCCTCCCTGGTACATCATCATATGGTTGTGCTTGCGGGCAAGGCTGCTGGGTGCTGTAAAGAATAGCAGCAATAGCAGCAGAGGAAGGAGTCGGATAGTGTGGGTCATCAGATGTCTTTCTGGGGCTTGTGTGGCATATTTGAGTGTGTGTGGGGGGGAAGAGGAGAAGGTCCCCATGACAGATGTGATCTTGTACATGGGAACCTTCTGTATGATTCTGATGGTTTGCCTTTTAGGGCAGTCTATCAGCAGAGTTTACGTGCGCCGTCGCCTATCACCACGTCGATGATGATGGGTTCCTTGCCGTACTTCTCAGCGAATTTCTCCTTCACCACCTTCTTGAAGTTGCTAACCAGTTCTTCAGCAACCAGGTTGATGGTGCAACCACCGAAACCGCCGCCCATGATACGTGAGCCTGTAACGCCGGTCTCCTTGGCAATCTCGTTCAGATAGTCGAGTTCCTCGCAGCTTACCTCGTATTCCTTGCTCAAGCCGTAGTGAGTCTCGTACATCATCTTGCCCACCATCTCATAGTCGTCAATCTTGAGGGCCTCGCATACAGCCAGCACGCGCTCTACCTCACCGATGACATAACGTGCACGCTTGTATTCGTCACCTGTAATCTCACCCTTGACTTCCTTCAGCATCTCCATGTTTGCGTCACGCAGTGATTTCACTTCGGGATGAGCCTTGCCGATGATTTCAGCCACATGTTCGCACTGCAGTCTTCTCTCGTTGTAGGGGCTTCCTGCCAGAGTGTGCTTCACGCAGCTGTTTACCAATACCAGCTGATATCCCTTGGGGTTCCAGGGGAAGTATTCATACTCTCCGCTGCGGCAATCCAATCGAAGCAGAGAACCCTTCTTGCCCAAGCAAGAAATGGCCTGATCCATGATACCGCACATCACACCGATGTATTTGTGCTCGGTGCGCTGACCCACACGAGCCAACTCCATACGGTCAATCTTGTTCTCACCCCAGATGTCGTTCAGAGCAAATGCAAAGGTGCTCTCCAGAGCAGCACTGGAACTCATACCTGCGCCCAGGGGAACATCGCCGGCAAAGGCTGTGTTGAAACCTTCCACGGGTACACCCAGTGCCATCATCTCACGGCATACGCCAAAGATGTAGCGAGCCCATGATGCCTTGGGGCCCTGCTCGTCGTCGAGAAGGAATTCTGTGTAGTCCTTCAGGTCAATGGAGTAAGCGCGAACCTTACGTGTGCCATTGGGCTTTATCTCAGCTATTATTCCCTGCTCTACAGCACCGGGGAACACGTAACCATTGTTGTAATCGGTATGCTCACCTATCAGATTGATTCTACCTGGAGATGCGTACACTGAACCTGTGGTGCCGTCGAAATGCTTGATGAAACGGCTTCTTACATCATCTATTGTTAGTCTCATGGCTATATGTTTTTTAAAAGGGCCTCGCGCCGAGGATGAGTCTGCGCAAGGCTCTGATTAAACGTTTATGGATAATTACTCTTCACTTTTCTTGGATACTCTGGAACCAATGAGTGCATAGAACAGGATATATGCAGCACAAGCCAGAGGAATGAAATAACTGTTCAGGTAACCAACCTGGTCTGCCACCACGGCCTGGAGCCATACCATAACGGCACAGCCGAATACCATGGTCATGAAGATACCAGAAGCAGCAGCGGTGTACTTGCCCAGACCTTCAACAGCCATGTTGAAGATGCCACCCCACATCACAGAGGTGCACAGACCCACCAGGATGAAGGCAAAGACGTTGACGGGAACAGCTGTCCATACCACAGAGAGATTAGCCCAGTCAATACCAGGAACATCCACCTTGATACTGGTGGGAGCAAAGATACCGAAGGCCAGCAGGATGATGGCGGCTGTGGCAACGGTGCTAACCATGACACGGCTGCTTACCATACCACCAATGGAACCACCTACAGAACGACCGATGAACATCATCAGCCAATATACAGAGGCAATCAGGCCTGCCACACCGGCACTTACACCCACTTCGGGAGTCTGAAGGAAGGACATCATATAAGTGGGAGTACCAACCTCAACGCTCATGTAGGTGAAGATAGCCAATGCACCTAAAGCAAAATGACGGAAACTGAGCGCACCGGTGATGAGCTTCAGCTCAACAGGAGCTTGCTCGGGCTCTTCTATCTTGGTGAACAACAGGATGATAAATGCTACAGCAAAGATGGCGCCTGCAATAATCAGAGCAGGAGTGGCATCAGAGATACCTGTGTCCTTGGTCACCTCACCAATGAGGGCGCCCATCATGATGTATACAGCAACAGCAGCAGCAGAGTTGAATGCTCCACCAATCTGAATCAGCTGGTTACCGGTCTTGCCACCGCCGCCCAGAACGTTGAGCAGGGGGTTGACCACAGTGTTGAGCATGCACATGCACAGACCACTGATGAATGCGCCACCGAGGTATACCCAATAGCTTCCCATTACACCACTCAGGTACTCGAGTACGATGCCTGCCAGACCTACCAGAAGGGCAGCAAGAGCAGTCTTCTTGTAGCCCAGCTTGGAGATAAGCATACCACTGGGAATACCCATCACGAGGTAAGCAATAAAGTTGGCATAGTTGCCGATTTGTCCTGCAGCTTCAGATGCGCCGAACTGGTTTTTTACGATGGTTGCCATAGGTGAACACAGGTTGGTCACGAAGGCAATCATTGCGAAGAGTGCGATCATCATGATAATCGCAGCCCACTGTTTTGATTTTTGTGCCATTAGTTTTGTTTTAAATATTTGAGTTATAATGATTATTTTCGGGAGAAGCACAGCCTGGGGAATCAATCCTCGGTGCTGAACTTATAGATGGTTTTCTGTGTATACAGTTCACCCGGTTTCAGGATGACACTGGGGAAATATGGACGATTTGGGCTGTCGGGGAAGTGCTGTGCCTCAAAGCAGAGTGCACTATACTTGCCGAAGGTGGCTCCATGACTGCCGCTGAATCCATTCAGCCAGTTGCTGCTATAGAACTGTACGCCAGGTTCGGTGGTGTACATTTCCATCACGCGTCCACTGATGGGCTCGGTGCATTTTACAGCGAAACTCAGTTCGCCTGGTTCGTGCTTGTTGAGGACATAACAATGATCGTACCCCGTACCATTTACTATCTGCTGGTTGCTGGTATCGTGGATACGCTCGCCTACGGTGTGGGGAGTACGGAAATCAAATGGCGTTCCCTCCACCTTGAGTATTTCTCCTGTAGGGATACTTGTTTCGTCGATGGGAATAAAGAAATCTGCATTAATCTGAAGTTGGCAGTTCAATGCTTCGGGGGTGGGATTGGCAATGCCAGCAAGCGAGAAGAATCCATGGCTCGTCATGTTTACCACGGTCTTCTTGTTGGTGGTTCCACGGTAATCGATAATCAGTTCGTTGTCCTCGCTCAGACTGTATTTGACATTCATGTGCAGCTCGCCGGGGAATCCTTCTTCATAATAGGCTGAGACGTATCGGAGTACCAGTTCGTGCTCGTTTATCTGCTCTGCATCCCACACTCTGGCATGGAATCCTGTGGGTCCGCCGTGCAGATGGTTGGGACCATTGTTGATGGCCAGGCTGTACTCTTTCCCATTCATGGTAAACTTACCTTTGCAGATGCGGTTGCCGTATCTGCCCACCAGGGTGCTCAGGAATGGTTCTGGGCTTTCGACCACACCTTTTATGCTGTCATGGCCTTGAATGACATTGGCCATCTTGCCTTCCCTGTCGGGAACCATGATGGCCACCAAAGCACCTCCATAATTGGTGATGCTTACTTCCATACCATTGCTGTTGGTCAGGGTATAGAGGTCTGTCTGCTTGCCCTGTACCACAGCCTGAAAGTCTTCTCTTTTCAGACCGGAAATCAGTTCTTTGTCCATCGGATTATTTCTTTAGTTTGATGTTTTTTCTGGCTAATTTGCCAAATTCCTAATGCAAACTTAAACAAAATAAGTGGACTTTACAATAAAATGAAAAAAAAGTTGCGGGCAGGATACCATTTTTTCATTCTTACTCTTCCAATATCTCCGTCTGTACGTGCAGAAAACTCGTGCTTTGGCTGGTAAGCATACGAAAAATGCCATTATTCCACAATGGGGATAATGGCATGCTTACGTTTTTTATGGGGTTTATCGTTTTTCCTGTTCCATAGCGGCAAACAGATCGGCCACTATGAATGTGCTTCCTCCGATGAAGATGAGGTCTTCCTCCGATGATGCGGCTTTTGCAGCAAGATAAGCATCATGGACGGTGGGGTAGCATTGGCCTTTCAGTCCATGGCGTGATGCTTCCTGGGAAAACTGGTCGCAGGGCATGGCACGCTTCACCGAAGCTTGGGTGAAATAGTAGGTGGCATCCTGGGGGAGCATGGACAGGACGGTGTTTACATCTTTGTCATTGACCATGCCTATCACTATATGCAAGGTCTGATGTGGCGTGGTGGCCAACTGGTGGGTGATATATTGCATTCCTCCCACGTTGTGTCCCGTGTCACAGATGGTAAGTGGCTTGTCTGCTATCTTCTGCCATCGGCCTCGAAGCCCAGTATGTATGCTTACCTTGGCAAATCCGTCCTGCACGGCTTGGTTGCTGATGTGGATGCCCTTTCTGCGCAGGGCTTTGATGGCTTCCAGTATGGTGGCTGTGTTCTTCTCTTGGCAGAGTCCCTCCAGTTCTCCATGAATGGTGCCGAAGGTGGCGGTGTGATAAGTGTAACCCTGGCCAGGAGTGAGGGTGAAATCCACTATCTCGTTCTCTCGGTCAGCGAAAACCAGGGATGTACCAGCCTCTTCTGCCTTGTTCATGAAGACTTCTGCCACGCTTTCCTTTCCCCATTCGCCCACGATGGCAGGGATGCCTGGCTTGATGATGCCTGCTTTCTCGCTGGCAATCTTCTCCAGTGTGTTGCCCAGAAACTGTATATGGTCAAAGCTGATGTTTGTGATGATGCTTACCAGGGGCTGGATGATGTTGGTGCAGTCCATCCTGCCTCCCAGACCCACTTCAATTACCGCTATGTCCACGTTCTCCTCAGCAAAATACTGCAAGGCAAGAGCCGTGGTAAGTTCAAAGAATGAAGGATGAAGAGGTTCGAAGAACGTGCGTTCTTGTTCCACAAAACTCACCACACGTGCTTGTGGTATCATCTCGCCGTTGACACGAATACGTTCTCTGAAATCCGTCAGGTGAGGACTTGTATAGAGGCCCACCTTCATTCCCTGACTTTGAAGTATGGATGCCAGCGTATGGCTTACTGAACCCTTGCCATTGGTTCCTGCCACATGGATGGTTGCATATTGCCTGTGAGGATGCTGGAAATGCTTGTCGAGCAACTCTGTGTTGCCCAATCCTTCCTTATATGCACCCGCCCCGATATTTTGGAATAACGGGGCGGATTCGTACAGATAATTTATGGCTTGTTCGTAAGTCATTCTGATGAGAAGTTTGGATTATTCAAACTGTTTTTTGAATTTGCTGAAGAAGGTCTCCTTAGAGCCATCGCTGGGTTTCATGTGCTCGTTCCCTTTCAGTTTCTCAAAGATTTCTTTCTCTTCTGTTGAGAGTTTTTGTGGAATGTACACATTGGTGGTCACGATGATATCACCTGTTCCATAACCGAAACCTTGCAGCGCGGGTAGACCTTTCCCACGTATGCGCATTACCTTGCCAGGCTGTGTACCTGGTTCTATCTTTATCTTTACCTTACCTTCCAGAGTGGGAATCTCCACCGATCCGCCCAGGATGGCAGTTGGGATATCCAGCTGCAACTGGTAATACAAGTCGTTGCCGTTGCGCACGAAGGTCTTGTTCTCTTCCACAGTCACTATCACTTGGATGTCGCCGGGAACACCATTCAGTTTTCCCATATGTCCTTTGCCTGGGACATTGACCACCATGCCGTTGTCGATACCTGCGGGAATCTTTACTTCCACCACCTCTTCGCCGCTTACTATACCTTCACCTCCGCAGCGTCCGCATCTGTTCTTGATAATGGAGCCCGTGCCTCCGCATCCCGGACAGGTGGTCTGTGTCTGCATGGCGCCAAGCATGGTGCGCATGGTGCGGTAAACCACGCCCGAGCCTTTGCATTGTCCGCAGGTCTCTGTCTTTCCGTCTTGGCTTCCTGTTCCATGGCATTCGGGACAGACAACGTTCTTCTTCACCTTGAATTTCTTGGTCACTCCGGTGAGTACTTCGTTGAGTGTCAGCCGTACGTTGATTCTCAGGTCGCCGCCCTTGAACTGTGGTCTGCCACCTCTGCCTGAGTGTCCTCCGCCAAAGAAACTGTCAAATGGACTTCCTGCTCCATGTCCTCCGAAGATGTCGCCGAACATGCTGAAGATATCATCCATGCTCATGTTGGATGCACCAGAGAAACCTCCACCTCCAAACTGTGGACCATTGAATCCGTATTGGTCATACTGCTGTCGTTTGTTGGGGTCGCGCAGCACGTCATATGCCTCAGCAGCTTCCTTGAATTTCTCTTCAGCGGCCTTCTTCTCCTCCTCCGACTTGTCTTGCTGACGGTCGGGGTGGTATTTGATGGCCATTTTCTTGTATGCGCTCTTTATCTCGGCATCACTGGCGTTTTTGCTCACACCCAGTACTTCGTAGTAGTCTCTTTTGTTTGCCATAGTATTCCTCCTTTCCCGATTGGCGATTGGCAGCTTAGAGTCCTACCACCACCTGTGCGTGGCGAATGACCTTTTCGTTGAGCTTGTATCCTGTAAGTGTGCAATCCATCACCTTGCCCTTCATCTCGTCGCAGGGCGCAGGCAGCTGGGCGATGGCTTCATGCAGGTCTACGTCGAAGGTTGCTTCCTTGGTGTCAATGGGTTGCACGCCCTGTTTGCTCAGGATGTCTAAGAACTTCTTGTGTATGAGTTTCACTCCTTCCACTACAGCCTTCACATCTTCAGCCTTCTCCATATTGGTAAGGGCACGTTCCATATCGTCCAGGACGGGCAGGATGGCCACCACGGTCTTTTCACCTCCGTTGAGTATCAGTTCTGTCTTCTCTTTGATGGTGCGTTTGCGATAGTTGTCAAATTCGGCAATCTTTCGCAAAAGTTGATCCTTCAGACTTGCTATTTCTTCCTCAGCTTCTTGCAACTTCTCCTCTGTGGTCTTCTCCTTTTCTGGGGCTGTCTCAGGCTGAGTCTCGTCAGCCTTTACCTCCGCCTCCGTCTGCTGTTCCTGCTCTGCCATTTTGTCGGCATTGTCGGAGTGGGCAGAAGTCTCCTCCTGGATTTCGCTGCCATTTTGCTTCAGTTCTTCTTCGTTCTGTTCTTTCATATTGTATGATATGCTTCTGGTGCGTTTCCGCACAATGTTTTCTTTGGCACGCTGTTACAATAAGTGTGCCAGTTGCCATTTTGTCAGTCAGCAGTATGGTACATCTTCTCTTTGAGTTCCTTGATGTGCTCGTCGCTGATGTAATCATCGTAGTCCATCAGTTTGTCGATGGTGCCGTTGGGCGTAAGTTCGATGATGCGCGTGGCTACGGTCTGAATGAACTCGTGGTCGTGACTGGAGAAGAGGATGTTTCCCTTGTAGAGCTTGAGGTTGTTGTTGAAGGCCTGGATACTTTCCAGATCCAGGTGGTTGGTGGGTGTATCCAGAATCAGGCAGTTGGCATTCTTCAATTGCATACGTGCTATCATGCAGCGCATCTTCTCTCCTCCTGAGAGTACGTTGACCTTCTTGAGCACCTCTTCGCCACTGAAGAGCATTCTCCCCAGGAAGGACTTGAAGTACACTTCGTTGCCTTCCCCGAACTGGCTCAGCCAGTCCACCAGATTCAGCTCGCTTTGGAAGAACTCGGTATTGTCCACAGGCAGATATGCCGTGGTGATGGTGATGCCCCAGTTGTAGGTTCCTGCAGCAGCCTGCTGGTTGCCGTTGATAATCTCAAAGAGGGCTGTCATGGCACGTGGGTCATGGCTGAGGAACACCACCTTGTCACCTTTCTCGATGGTGAAGTTTACGTTGTCGAAGAGCAAGGTTCCGTCTTCGGCAATGGCTTTCAATCCTTCCACTTCCAGAATCTGATTGCCTGGTTCGCGTTCCATCTGGAAGATGATTCCGGGATACTTGCGGGTAGAGGGGCGTATCTCTTCCACATTGAGTTTCTCCAGCATCTTCTTGCGGCTGGTGGTCTGTTTGCTCTTGGCCACATTTGCAGAGAATCGGCGTATGAACTCTTCCAGTTCTTTGCGCTTCTCCTCAGCTTTTGCCTTTTGGTTCTGAGCCTGACGGAGAGCCAGCTGACTACTCTGATACCAGAAACTATAGTTGCCGGCAAACATGGTTACCTTGCCGAAGTCGATGTCGATGGTGTGTGTGCATACGCTATCCAGGAAGTGACGGTCATGACTGACCACCAGCACGGTATGCTCAAACTCGCTCAGGTATTGCTCCAGCCATTGAACCGTATCCAGGTCCAGGTCATTGGTGGGCTCGTCCAGGAGCAGGTTGTCGGGGTTTCCAAAGAGGGCTTTGGCCAGCATCACTCTCACTTTTTCCTTACCGGAGAGTTGTCCCATCAGCAGGTTATGCTTCTGTTCGCGAATGCCCAGTCCGCTCAGCAGTGTGGCGGCATCGCTTTCTGCCGTGTATCCGCCCATCTCGGCAAACTTATCCTCCAGTTCGGCCACCCTGATGCCGTCTTCGTCTGTGAAGTCGGGCTTGCTGTACAGGGCCTCACGCTCTTGCATGACCTGCCACATGGTGGTGTGACCCATCAGTACCGTGTTGAGCACTGTTTCCTGGTCATATTGGAAATGGTCCTGGCTCAATACGCTCAGGCGCTCACCTGGTCCCAGTTCCACTGTTCCTTTACTGGGTTCCAGTTCTCCGCTGATGGCTTTCAGCAGGGTGGATTTGCCTGCGCCGTTGGCGCCTATCACTCCATAGATGTTGCCGTTGGTGAACTTCATGTTGACGTCCTTGTAGAGGACGCGTTTGCCGAACTGAACGGCGATGTTGCTTAATGTTATCATATCTTGTCTTGTGCTATCTTGTTTATTGGTGACTCTCTACGAGCGCGCGTGCATATATATATAATGTGTACCTTTGCACGGCGATTATCTGATGCGCAGGATTTCACCCTGTGTGGGTACATGGTCGGCCGACATCTTATTGAGCTTGTACAGGTACTTGAGTCTGATACCGTACAGCTGGCAGATGTCATGCATGCTTTGGTTCACCTCCACGATGTGGATGGGGTAGTCCTTGAATTCTTTTGATGCACACTTGCGTTTCTTCTGCAGATAGATGAGGTCTCCAGTGGTGGCAGCATAGTCCTTGGGCAGGTCGTTGAATTCATACAGGTCTTTCAGGCTCACACCCGTTTTCTCGCTTATGGTGGCCATGTCATCCCCTGGTTCCACCACGATGAAGTAATTCTTGTTGTTGCGGTATACCACATGGTTGATGTAGAACGGATCCTGGTCCACAGTACCTTTCTTCTGTGTGAGAAGCAGATATTTGCCAGAGTCGAACTGACTCAGGTTGTACATCTCGATGATGCGGATGAGAGACTCTGCATAAGTGGGGCTGGTGGCATAACCTGCAGCCTTCAGTCCATGTGCCCACCCTCTGTAGTCGGTAATTTTCAGGCGATATAGTCCTTGGTAACGCCGTCCCTGGAGAAAGAGCGAGTGATCCTCGAAACTCTCTCGTGCACTTTTGTATTTGCGGAATTTCTCGTTGGGTGCATCATCGTTGCGCAGGACATATGGTCCTGTCCATGTGCCTCCACATTTGATTCCAAAGTGATTGTTCGCTTCTGTTGCCAGTGTGCTTCTTCCTGCCGCACTCTCCAGCAGTCCTTGTGCCAAGGTGATGCTGGCAGGTATGTTGTAGCGTTTCATTTGCTCTATGGCCCAGTCTTTGTATTTGTCGATGTAAGTCCAGTATGCCTGGTTGGTTCTTTGTGCCATCAACGAAAGGCTACTGCATATGAAAAGGAGCAGAGCGGGTAGAATTCTTGTCTTTTTTAGCATGGTTTTCCCTTTGAAGGCACAAAATTACCCAAAAATAACTGGATAAGGAAAAAAAAACATAAATTTGTCTCACCCAAAAACATTAGTCTATGAAGGAAATAGAGATTAAGAGCCTGTTTCGTGTGTATGGCATGGATGAGTTATCGCAGTCGGACCGTGAACTGGTTTCGGCTGCCATGGAAGCCACCAAGGGCAGTTATGCTCCCTATTCCAAGTTCCGCGTTGGGGCTGCTGCCCGATTGGCTAATGGATTGGTGTTTACGGGTGCCAACCAGGAAAATGCTGCTTATCCATCAGGCTTGTGTGCCGAGCGCACCACACTCTTTGCGGCCAATGCCCAGTATCCCGACCAGCCAGTGCTGGCTCTTGCAATAGCTGCCCGCAAGGGCAACCGCTTCATGCCTACCCCCATTTCTCCCTGTGGAGCTTGCCGTCAGGTGATCTCAGGTGTGGAAGATCGCTTCGGCCATCCTGTACGCATCCTGCTTTATGGCACAGAGGGCATCTATGAGTGTAATGGAATAGATGCTTTGCTCCCCCTCCGTTTTGTGGATTCTGACATGCATATTTAGGGGGGACTTTTTGTTTGGCTTTCCAAACAGCACCAGAATGGTCATGTGTATGGAGATCCGACACATACTTTATAGAATAGGACTGGCGATTTCGGTGCCAGTTTTACCCATCTCAGACGCAGTGCACTGCAACCGCTCCTGCAGTGCACTGCAACCGCCTCTGCAGTGCACTGCATCCGTCCTCGCAGTGCAC